>Ga0070679_100000522_pt1 | contig 32678 bp, 37 predicted proteins | sample KBSC63BmetaG_FD_65652 | JGI IMG/M metagenome (GOLD analysis project Ga0070679, IMG submission 65652) | Corn rhizosphere microbial communities from Kellogg Biological Station, Michigan, USA - KBS C6-3B metaG | ecosystem: Host-associated > Plants > Roots > Rhizosphere | place: USA: Michigan... | reverse complement strand
CCAATGACATCAGTGAAAAACAGCTCAAAGAGCTGGGCATCAAACCGGCGAAATAATCTACTGCCGCGTCCTAGCCGCAGAGCGTATACTGTCCTCTATAAAAAGGAGGGTAACCATGGCAAGCTCACTGACTCATTTTGAAATTCATGTCAATGACATAGAAAAAGCAAAAAAGTTTTATGAAGCGCTATTTGGCTGGAGTTTCGAAAACGCCAGCATGGGCGAAGATATGGAATATTGGCTCATAAAGACGGGTCGGACTACAGGAGTAGACGGAGGCCAGGTAGGCATAGACGGTGGTTTAGTTAGATACCGTGACAAGCCGACAGCAGCCACCCCGGAGCCCAATGCTTTCGTCGTTACGGTTCAGGTAGATGATGTAGAGACGACAGCCGAAAAAGCCAAGGAGCTTGGCGGCAATGTGACGACCGAAAAAATGGACATTCCCGGCGTCGGTTTTTGGTATGGTATCAACGATCCCAGCGGAAATGCGCTTGGCATCCTGCAGCCGTCTAAATAGCTACCAGTGACTGCCAGATATACCAGCTGGCCACCGACTCATAAGGGTGCCAGCTATTCTTTTCGGCTAGTTTGATGATTTGTTGGGGTGTGGGAACGTCTTCATAGCCATACAGGGCTCGAATGCCGTTACGAATACCAAGGTCGCCAACCGGCAGGACATCGAGTCGGCCCATGCAAAAGATCAAAAACATATGAGCAGTCCACTCGCCAATGCCTTTGACGTCGGTAAGCTCACTGATGATCTCCTCGTTACTTTGCTTATCCAGGCGATCAAATTTCAACCTACCATCGACGATATGTTGGGCGAGGTCTTTGATGTAATTGGCTTTGGGGCGACTAAGACCGACTGAGCGCAATTCATCGATGGATTTCTCCAAAATAGCTTCGGCCGCTGGTGTTTCACTACCGAATAGTTCTTGAAAGCGCTTCTCTATGCTGGCCGCAGCCTTGACGCTGAGCTGCTGGCTGATAATGCTATCAACCAGCTCCCAGTAATAGTTCTTGTGAGGCTTGAGACGGGCCAAACCCACGCGCTTGATAATCGGTGCCAGAATAGGATCAGCCCGTTTCAGATGCTCGGCTGCCGCAGTAAGTGTTGTCTCGCTGGCGATCATAATACTATTGTAATAAATAAGACAGGGTTGACGTAAGTCTTCGGCCTACGCTAGCATGTGTAACCAGAGACTAACGTAAAACAAAGAGTCCGTAACCATGAGCTTTATTATTATTCCGAAGAAACGTTTGAACGCGTTGGCATTTAGTTTGCTGCGTCATCTAGCTTGATACCAGACAATGTCAATAACTGATGGCCCTCAAGGATAGCTTGGGGGCCATCTTTTTGTTAGACTGAAAAAGAATAAGCGGTATGGCCAAGAAGGAAAAACAACCAGAGTCCGAAGAGTCTGCGCTCGCCGAGCGTATTGACGCTATGCTCGACCCTCGCCGCGCGGATAAGCCCATTAGTTCTAGTAGCCCAACACCAGCGGGTTCGCCACCTCCGTTGGATATTTTTAAGGGTAAGCCGGCACCCATCGTAGAAAAGGCGGAAATCAAAACAGCACCACCAGTGCCTGGGGCAGTCGAGGTAGAAAAAGCTGTACCTCCGAAGAGTACGGCGCCGGAGCCTACAACTGAGAAGCCTGAACCCGAGATGGCTTCGCCAGCCGAGCCGCCAGCTCAAGAGCCAGAACAGAAGGCTGAAGTCGATCCAGACCCCATTGACGACGCCGAGACGGACAAGGCTGTCGATGAGATTGCCGCCAGTGATGGCGATGCCTTGATTGCGGCTGAAGATGAAGCTCGAGCGCCGAAAGCTATTGTCGAAGAAGAAACTAGCTGGAAAGAAAAGATCGCGAGTCTTGTGCGAAGCAAATGGTTCTGGCTGGGGGTGGTTATTTTGCTGATTGCCGTCTTCGTCTGGCCAACCAGCCGCTATAAGGTGCTTGGACTAGCTATCAAAAAGCCGATAGGGGTGCAGATAACCGACAGCAAGACCAAGACGCCTGTCAGCGCGGCCGAGGTGAGCATCGGCAGTGCTCACGCAAAAACCGACGCCAACGGCACGGCGCACCTCGACGTGCCTTTAGGCAAACATCGAATCGAAGTTACCAAGCAGTATTACAAGATTTATGCTACCGATGTCACGGTTGGCTTCAAGCAACTGAAAACCGCCGAGGTGCGATTGGTGGCCACCGGCCGGCAAGTGCCGATCACGATTATCAACAAGGTTAGCGGCGAACCGATCGCCAACGCCGACATAAAGGTGCTCAACACCAACGCCAAAACTAACGCCAAGGGACAGACCAGCATCGTGCTGCCCACAAAGCACGATAACGAGCAGGCGACAGTTACGCATAGTGGCTTTAACACATCGAAGGTGCAGGTGAGCGTCACGGCCGATAAGGTTCCGGCCAACACCATCCAGCTGACACCGAGTGGGCATATTTATTTCTTGTCTAACCAAAGTGGCACCATCGATGTCGTGAAAACCAACCTTGATGGCAGCGAGCGAAAAGTGATCCTCGCCGGCACTGGTAAGGAAGATCCAGGCAATACCAATCTACTGGCCTCGCGCGATTGGCGTTACGTGGTACTAGAGAGCCGACGCGACACCGTAAAGGCGGCCTTGTACCTGATCGATACCAATACCGATAAAGTAACGACTATCGACTCGGGCAGCAATGATCTGAGTCTGGTCGGCTGGTACGGGCATAACTTCATCTATGATCTGGTGCACACCAGCCAATCGTATTGGCAACCAGGGAGGGAAGCCATCAAAAGTTACGACGCCGATCGTGGGCAAATGAACCAGCTTGACCAAAACCAAGCTAGCGGCGACGCTGCCGGCTACGTTTATCAGTATTTCAGTAACTTTTATATCGTGAACGGCGCGGTAATTTATACCACCCAGTGGGCAAACTACGCCACTGGCGATCTAACAGGCAAGACCGCGAGCATTCGCTCGTCACAGCCAGCCGGCCAAAGCAAAAAAGACCTCCAAACGCTTGATGCGGCCAGCACCAGCTACATCCAAGCCGTGCTGTATGAGCCGGCGGACATATACTACTCGGCCTATAGCACCACCGAAAACAAGAATCATTACTATACCTATCAGGATCAAGCAGTGACTACCGCTACTACGATCGACCAAAGCGATTTCCAAAAGACTTATCCGACCTTCTTGCTGTCACCCGGGGGTTCGCAAACTTTCTGGACCGAGCTGAGAGATGGCAAAAACACTCTGTTCTTAGGTGATAAAAACGCTGGTAGCAAGAAGCAGATCGCCAGTCTCAGCGATTATGCTCCGTACGGCTGGTACGGTGATAATTACCTGCTCGTCTCCAAAAATAGCAGCGAGCTCTACATCATGCCGGCCGGCGAGCTCAAGACCAAGCAGTCCCTCAAAGTAACCGACTACTACAAGCCCGCTCAAACATTTAACGGCTATGGTTATGGCTACGGCGGACTTTAGCTCGTTGCACGCTGCTCGTTGGTCGCTTTTTAGGCATTGACGTTCGTGATACATCAGCTTTTTTCAGCCTGACGATGGCCATTTGGCCGTCACTGTGCAGCGAGCCATTGATAACTCGGTTGATCAATTTATAGGGATTATCGAGCTTTATGAACTCAACACTTTTGACTAATTTTTGGGCCTTCAACTGATCGACAACCAGCTCGCGTTCCCGATCCGTGTTCGGATCAATCATATGTGACACCTGAAAACTATGACGAATGAGCGTCAGGCCAACATCGAGGGATGACGCGCCGACCCACAAGAGTTCGTCGCCGAAGACATGAGCTCGACGGTGTTGCCAGTGTATGCTGCGGATACTCAGTTTTTTCTTTTTCTCAAAAGTGGTCGCCCAAAAACGGACATGGTGTCGGGTGCTCGGCGTGCTGCCCACTGGAATCTCAAAAGCAATATCTTGTTTGCGCCCGAATAGGTAAAGACTGCTGACGGGCGCATGGGTGTAGGAGCGGCCAAGCAATATGGCCAGCACCATGCGGGCAACATTGAAAAAACTGTGCCGGTCGGCAACGTACCAGCCAGAGCGCTCCATTACGTCAATTAGTTGCCGCCGCGTGGCGACGATGCCCACATTGAGCGGATCTGAGGCGAAACCATCCGGAGTGACGCAGTAGAGTGGCAAGTGATCAGCCGGCCGAATTATACGATAAAGGCGCAGCAATGCCGGGATAAGCACGTAGGCGGCTATGGCGTAGGTCACAAATATGGCAATAGCGTCCGGGGTTCGCTTATCCAAAAAAGGAAAAATTTTTTGAACTGACAAATAGGCAATTATGACACCAGGTACTAAGACGGCGAAGCGAGCCGCTAATCGTGATAAAAACTGAACCATTGCTTACAACCATAATACAATAGCTACGACGATGTTGAGCGATCATGCCATTCATGAGTTCCGGGAAACCGTCTGGGGCTTCTACCGCGACCAGGGGCGGCACGATCTACCGTGGCGTCAGACTGACGATCCATACCATATTTTGGTAAGTGAAGTCATGCTGCAGCAAACCCAGGTAAGCCGGGTCCGTACCAAATACGAGGAGTTTCTGTTCGCTTTTCCGACTATCGAGAGTCTGGCCGAGGCTCCGTTGGGTGAGGTTCTTCGTGCCTGGAGCGGTCTGGGCTACAACCGCCGGGCGCAATACCTGCAACAGGCGGCGCAATACATGACAGAGTTTTATACCGGCTCATTCCCAGCTGGACAAAAAGAGCTGGAAGCTCTGCCGGGAGTCGGGCGCAATACTGCCGGCGCCATACTGGCTTACGCCTACAACCGGCCAGTTGTGTTTATTGAAACCAACATTCGCACGGTCTATATCCATCATTTTTTCAATGATAAAGAAGCTATTAGCGACGCAGAGCTTCTGCCGCTCGTAGAAGCAACGCTTGATAATGAGTCGCCACGCGAGTGGTACTGGGCGCTGATGGACTATGGCGCCTGGTTAAAGCAGGCAGTAGGTAATTTGAATGCGCGGAGCAAGCATTATGCCAAACAATCAAAGTTTACCGGCTCGACGAGACAGATTCGAGGCCAGGTGCTTAAGGTCCTTTCTGACGCCGCGCTTACTAAATCTCAGCTGAGAAAGCACATCCCCGACAAGCGGTTATCGGGCGTGCTCAGCGATCTTTTAGGCGAGGGATTGATCCAGCGCCGAGGTAATAAACTTAGTCTATAAGGAAGCTTATGCTTATCGTGCTACAATCTTCTCTATGGAAGAGAATAGTTCTACCCCGTCAGCAGAAACGCCCACAGCCGAGACTCCGGCTCCGGCGCAAGCCATGGACGTCGTCGCCCCACCTCCAGTGGAAGCGTCTGCCGAGGCTTCAACCGATCCAGTAGCCCCACCAGCTGATAGTGACAAAAACGAAGCCGCGGAAAAACCAAAGGAAGAAAAGCCAGCCACGGCAGAACGCCCAGCACCGCCAAAGCCAGCTAAGCCAGGCGTAGCCGGCGCTATTGTCGCTACGGTTATCATTGTGCTTGGCCTCGCCGCACTCGCGACTTACGCCTACCTGAAAACAAAGTAATCTCGATACGCGCCTGTTGTATAGTAGGGGGATATGTTTCAAGGTGTAGCCGAGAAGTTATCAAAGTTGGGCACTATCGGTGTAATCCCGACTGATACAGTTTATGGCGTGGTGGCGCGTGCCGAGGATCATGAGGCTGTCGAACGTCTCTACAATTTAAAGAAGCGAGAGAACAAGCCCGGCACGCTTATTGCCGCGAGCATCGAACAAGTAGAACAACTCGGCTTGAAAAGACGCTATCTAACCGCCGTCGAGCACTACTGGCCCGACGCGGTCAGCATCATCATTCCGTGCGCGGATCCGGCGCTAGCTTATTTGCATCAGGGAAAGATGAGCCTGGCCGTTCGTTTGCCGAAGCTCGCAAAACTCCGAGAACTCCTAGAGCAAACTGGGCCATTGCTGACCAGTAGCGCCAATCATCCTGGCGAACCGCCTGCCACGACCGTCGAGCAGGCGAAGCAATATTTCGGAGACCAAGTCGATTTTTACGTCGATGGCGGTGATTTGTCAGATAGTGAGCCCTCGACCATTATTCGTATTGTCGATGACGCCGTCGAAATTATTCGAAGAGGGGCAGTTACAATAGATGAAAGCGGGAGGAAAAATGACCTTTGACGAATACCAAAAACAAGCCATCAAGACAGCTCACGTCGATCCAAATTACGTGGGTACGCTGATGGAAAAAACTATTTGGGTGATGGGCATCGCCGGCGAAGCTGGTGAAATTGTCGAAAAGTGGAAAAAGGCCGTAGCTTACCGCGAAGGAAATTTTAGCGAAGAGGAATGGGCTGACTTCGTCAAAGAACTTGGTGATGTCGTCTGGTACATCGCTCTTTTGACACACTCGGCTGGCCTCAGTTTCGATGAAATTATGGAGCAAAACATTAAGAAGTTAGCCGATCGCCAAAATCGCAATGTTATCAAAGGGCAAGGTGACAATCGGTGAGCGCCGATCATAATGCCACTGTAGCCACGCCGTATGCCGCAGTGTATCTAATATTTCGAAAGGATAATCGCTTTGCTTTTGTACTGCGCGCTAATACTGGCTGGATGGACGGTCATTACGCCTTGCCAGCTGGGCGCGTGGAAAGGGACGAGAGCTTCCTACAAGCTGCAGTTCGTGAAGCAAACGAAGAAGTTGGCGTGGTGGTGCAACCCGAAAACTTCGAGCACCGTTTAACAATCCATCGAAAACATCCAGACTCGGAGTGGGCTGACGTAGTGTTTGAAGCCGCCAAGTGGCGAGGGGAGCTCTTTAACGCGGAACCGGATATCCATGGCGAACTCATCTGGTTTGCTGCCGATGAGCTGCCAGATAACATTGTGCCAAACAGCAAATTTATTATCGAAAAATATCTCGCGCACGAAGCTTACGCCGAGATCGGCTGGGATTAGGCGGCGAACTCTTTACGGAGCCAATCGTCGAGGCTGTCACCACCGCCGCCAGCCATGCCGACAATCATGTCACCCTTATCCAGGTGTTCGCTAATGACTCGCTTCAAATTATCATCACGTTCCATCGGCGTGGCTATGGAAGGGTCGGCTAGCTGAGTTACTAGTTCAGCTGGCGAGATGATGCGCTGAGCCGGGTCCTCGCGGGCCAGGTAGCTCGGGATCCAATAAACATGCTCTGCGCCGTTGAAGACGTCCTTATATTCAGCTTGCATGTAGTGTTGCCGGCGATTAGTCAGTGGCTCATAGATTACGATAAGGTTTTGACCTGATTCCTGGGCCATCTCGCTGGCCACGCTCATGGCGCCGCGGATTTTTTCAGGGGTGTGGGCGTAATCGCTGTAGAGGTTGGGGACGATCATCTCCATTCGCCTGGAGAGACCAGGGAAAGTATCGATAATTTCAAATAATTTTTCAGGCGGCGCGCCAGTCAATCGTCGTACTACGCCCATCGACAAAGCGGCGTCCATGCGGTTGTAGCGGCCTTTTAGGGCGATCTTTTCTATGTCAGGATTATCGCTGTCGGCTACCGTAATGTGTTCGTTCGCCGCAAGTTCCAGGTAAGCCATGTCATCCTTCCAAACAAAGGCATGCTTTGACTGCTCAATAAATTCCCGAAACGCAGCTTGATAGTCTTCACGGGTTGGAAAAATCTCGTGGTGATCCCAACTAACCCCAGTAATCAGACTGACTGTCGGCTCAAAGGCCAGGAAGTTGCGATCAAATTCGTCGCACTCGTAGACGAAATATTTACTGGCTGGGTCATACTCACCCATTTCGGCAAAGCTTGTTTTGGCGGGGAGCAGGTAACTCACCGGCTCATGGAGCTGCCTAAAATACCATACCAACATAGCAGTGGTGGTGGTTTTGCCGTGCGTACCGGCAACAGCTATCAGCTGCAGTTGCTTATCCACCAAAATCTGGTTGAGTAGCTCATCGCGCTTACTCGTTTTGATACCTTGTTCGCGGCAAAATTCCAGTTCTGGCGCGTGAGGGTTTTCCAGAGGCAAAGCGGAGGTATAGACAAGCCAATCGATCGGCTTGTCATTATGTAAACGCTCAATTGCTTCACGCTCCTGACCGATATGAACCTCAGTAATTCCGTGCTTCTTGAGGTAGTCGATGTACTGCGAATCTTGCTTGTCAGAGCCAGATACTTCATAGCCAGCTTGCTTAGCGACAAGCGCTAAGGGTCCGATGCCAGCTCCGCCGATACCAGAGAAGTATATGTGCATGCCTCTAGGGTACACTATTACTATGAACAAGCGTAAGTTGCATCATATCTGGCGCTGGCTGCGTCATGTCAGCCCCTGGTATTTCCTGGCCGCCGCCCTGTTAAGCACAGTTGTCTGCGTTTTCGCTCTCCGGGCCAACAACCAGCATATGATTACCCTCCGTGACGCTGTTTACCAAGCTGACAAAGATAATGGTGACGTACAGGGCGCGCTGAATAAGCTCCAGGCTTACGTGACCGCCCATATGAATACCAACCTCAGTGCCGGTCCAAATGCTGTCTACCCACCGATCCAGCTCAAATACACCTATGACCGCCTCGTGCAAGCTCAGGGAGACGCGGCGACTAAGGCAAACTCGCAGCTCTACACTGACGCCCAGCACTACTGCGAGGCCCAGAACCATACCGATTTCTCCGGCCGCAACCGAGTGCCATGTATCCAACAGTACGTTCAGGCGCACAGCGCCTCTTCATCAGCACCCACCATCCCCGATTCGCTCTATAAATTCTCGTTTGTGTCGCCAAGCTGGTCGCCGGATTTAGCCGGCTGGAGCCTAATTGTTGCAGCACTAGCTTGGCTAGGTTTGGCAACACTCAGCTTAATCAGAATTTTTATGCGCCACACTGTTGGCTAGACAGGTATGCGTCGCTTGCTGGAGTCGTCCACGAGCATATTGGTTAGTCGCGCCGGCTGTGAAATCATGGGGCAGTGATCAGCTCCAGCAATTTTGCGCGGCCGAATACGTAGCCGTTCCCGACAGACAGCCCTAGTCCATTCCAAGCCAATACAATTATCATGCTCCGCATAGTAATAAACGTAAGGCGTGTAGTCTGGAAACTTCCTGAGGCGTGGCTCTTCGCTGATCCGCCGCGTTTCTCGCAAATCTTCCTCGGCCGTTTGCCGGTCGTCGGCATTTTTTACGCGGTTGAAAAGAATCCGGGCTGCGTAACCAGATTTGATGAATGTCATCTGCGGATTGTCAGTATTCTTGCCAACCGCTTGGGCAAATTCCGGGTTAGGATTACGCTTTGGCAGGGCGGCATCTCCGCGGCGCTTCATAAAGCGCAGTGTAGGATTTTCAAACGAGGCGCAGACAAAATAAATCATCGACACGGGCTGATAAAGAGCTGCCCACAGCGCGCCATTGCCCGAGCGAGAGTGAGCGACCAGCGCCACGTCGTCATCGCCGAGCTCCAGCACTAAGTCGCCTATATAGCGTCCAAGTCTTCGGGCATCCATACCTTCTTTTTCCAGCGGCAAATCGGGTGCCAGAACCGGGTAGCCCAGGCTGCTTAACTCAGCGCTAACAGGATCCCAATGTTTACCACGCATCCACGAACCGTGGAGAAGAACAAAGGTTGGGTTGTTTTGAGGTTCGTTTTCATCGACGGGTTGAAAGCCATTGAGCAGCTGCTCAAGATCTTCAGGAACTTCACTAAAGGTTTCGGCCATTCTTTCAGCCTAATTAGCCCGGCCGTCATAAGCAAGCGTAAGCATAAAAAATATCCCTCGCGGTGGAGGGATATTTTCTCAAGCTTCGTGTTAACTAAGGCTTGGTAGTACTGGTGTTGCTATTGCTTGAGCTGTTGCCAGCGTTCTGTACGCTGTTAGAGCTGTTGGTGCTCGAGCTGCTACTCTGATCGGCACACTTCTGGCCGTTCGGATTCTGCTTCTCGAAGGTCGCGACAGCCTTGGCGACTTGACCACCGTCTTGCAAGTTCTCCCAGAAGGTAACTTGATCGCGGTTGATGATCATCTTGTCAAATGGTTCGTGAAGTTCACAACCAAGCTTGACGAGTGACACGCTCGTATTGCTGTTGCTACTGCTCCCCTGGCTTCCGCCGGAGGTTTGTAGGTAGTAAATGTTGGTCAGGACAAAGTACTTGTTGTTCAATGTCTTAATGTTACCGAAGTAAACTTGACCGGTGTTTAGGAAGACGGCTTGCAGCTTGCTACTGTCTACATAACTATCTTCTTTGCTATTACCGCCAAAGCTTACGGCAGCTACCAAAGCAACCAAGAGTACGATGACGGCGCTGACGGCAAACACTTTGCCCCAGCGGAGCCAGCCGCTCTCATTATTGTTGCTACTCCGTTTGGCTGAACCTGCAGTGTGTGTGCTCGGTGCGGCCGGTTGCGGTTGTGTACTACGGCTAGAAAAATCCATACCTTTTCTTCTCCACCTCTTATAATTTTTATGGTTACTGCCCTAGTGTAATACAGGCCCTCCGTGCACGCAACAGTAAAAATGCTTGTGATTAATTAACAGATAAGAGGCGCACCTCTAATTAACAGATAGCTGTTTGTCGGGACGAGCTCGCGGGCCGCTAAGAAGTAATAAGGGGTTGACAAATAAAATGCCACCAGAGTATGTTAGGGGTACACTAAATTAAGGTAAGAGAGAGGGAAGTCCCATGGCTTACAAGCACACGAACTCCAAAGGTGTTACATATTACCTAAACTCAAAGGCCGTTACCCTTCGTGGTGGCAAGCAGCAAACTATCTACTACTTCAGCAAGGACCAGCGCCCAGAGGCTACTGACCTGCCTGCAGGTATGGAAGTTAACGAAAACCCACGCAACGGTTTCCTGACCGTTAAGCGCAAGTAATCGAGTTTCTCGATTCTATTTAAGCACCCGTTTCGGCGGGTGCTTTTTTTAGGTCTTTATGTGAGCTTGATTGATAAGGTATAGTGGGAGCGAATGGCAAAAGCAATCGTCCAAGTAAAGGACTTAAAAAAAGTCTATGACGACAAAGTGGCGGTCGACGGCATCTCCTTTGAGGTAGAAAAGGGAGAAATTTTTGGCATCCTTGGTCCTAACGGCGCCGGCAAAACAACGACGCTGGAAATGATGGAAACGCTGCGCGAGATCGATGGCGGCGAAGCAATCATCGATGGCATCAACGTCGCCCACGACCCGACAGGCATCAAACGCATCATCGGTGTTCAGCCGCAGACCGCTGCCTTCCAGGATAAGCAAAAGCTAGCTGAAATTATCGAAATGTTTGCCGCGGCTTACGGTGAGCGAGTTGACCCTAAAGAATTTCTGGAAGACGTGCAGCTTGGCGAGAAAGCCAGCGCCTATGCCGAACAATTGTCTGGCGGTCAACGGCAGCGCCTGAGCATTGCGACGGCGCTCGTGCATAGTCCGACGGTCTTCTTCCTCGATGAGCCCACCACCGGATTGGATCCCCAGGCTCGCCGCAATCTATGGGATTTGATCCGCGAGGTGCGCGACCGCGGGGTGACGGTTATATTAACCACTCATTATATGGACGAGGCCGAATTGCTTTGCGACCGTGTGGCCATCATGGATAAAGGCAAGATCATCACCATTGATAAGCCCAAAAACCTCATCAAACAGTTGCTCGGACGCGGCTTCAAAAAACACCAGGAAGTTCAGCAAGCTAATCTCGAAGATGTCTTTATTGACCTGACGGGGAAAGGACTCAGGGAATAGCGTGCCACTCTCCAAGCAACTATTCACCGTACTGGTTTTCACCAAGCTCAGCACTCGTCGTTTCTTTCGCGATAGTCTGGCCCTATTCTTCGGCATCCTGTTCCCCCTGATATTCCTGTTCGTCTTTGGCGCGCTGAGTGGCAACAACAACGTTTCGTTCAATGTGGCGGTTATCAACGAATCGCACTCGCCGTTCGCGAATAGCTTCGTCACCCAGATCAAACATCAGAAAACTTTCAAAATTGATAAAAACGCCACCACCTTAGCCCTGGCCAAAGAAAAAGCCAGCCGCGGCCAGATCGACGGCATTATCGTGCTACCGAGAGATTTCGGTACGGTCAAAGCCGGCCAGGCCACGCCGTCGGGCACCGCCGAAGTACTCTATAACAAGAGCAGCTCCGGCACCGGTGAGACTCTGACCTCTGTCTTGCAAAACATATTCAAGCGGATTAACGGCCGCTTCGTGACTACCAAATTGCCGTTCGCCGTCGAAGGCAGGGAATTGAACGAAAAGAGCCTGACCAGTTTTGATTACACCTTTGCCGGGCTGCTGGGTTTTTCCATCATTGGCATGGGTATTTTTGGTCCGGTCAATGTATTCCCCGAACTGAAGAAGCAGGGCATATTACGCCGACTGCGCACCACACCAATCAAAACTTGGCAGTACTTTCTCGCCACCATGTTCAGCCAGTCGCTGACCGGCATGGTATCGCTGGCCATACAATTCGTGGTGGCCATTACCGTCTTCCACCTCAAGGTCATCGGCAACTATTTGGAGATTATTCCGTTTACCATTCTCAGTATATTTATGATTCTGGGACTAGGGCTAGCTATCGGCGGTTGGGCCAAGAATGAGCGCCAAGCCGCGCCCCTCAGCAATATTATCGTCTTCCCGATGCTGTTTCTGTCAGGCACATTCTTCCCGCGTTTCGCCATGCCGGTTTGGCTGCAGCATGTGACTAACTTTTTGCCGCTGACACCGGTCATCGACGGACTACGCCTGCTGATCACCGAAGGCAAGCACCTGACGGATATTGGCTCGCAGCTTGGTCTGATCACCATCTGGTTCGTGATCATCTACGCCATCGCTTTTCGCGTCTTCCGTTGGGAATAAGCGTAACCAGTATTGCAAAATTTGCATAAGCGTGTTATAATACAGATATGGCTCATGATAATGAACAAACACAATTTCCCCCGCTAAAACCCGACTTCGATGTTGAATTCCCCAATAGCGAGGTTGTCCTTGATTGGAAGGCAAAGAGAATGTACGAGTCTGGGCACGCCTCAATTGCCATGCTTCACACAGGAGAAGTCGCTGTCGAGCATGAAGTTGAAGTTGGACCAGTAGCTGAGTTGGACGAGACTCACCAGACTGCCGTTCACCCTGGCTCTTCACCTTATATTGATAGCGCGGGCCGCTCTAGTCGTAAGCCGGCGCCCCAGTCAAAGCGTTCCAGGCCGCTGAGCGCCCGTGAGCGCCGTATAGCTGACAAGAAACCACCATCCTATTTCAAACAGGGCTAAAGCGAGACCGAGTGCCCATGGAAAGTTCTTCACCTAATTTCGAATCGGTAGCTCAGGCAGAGGCAGTCGATGCTGAAGCTGAGACTAGACATTTACAGCATGGAATTGCGGTCTTAAATTTTTTTGATCAAGAGGACGAAGCACACGATAGGCTTAGCCGTTTTGTGCGTGATGCGCGGCCTGGCAGCGAGAGCCGAGAGCAAATCTTACACGGTCAATCATACAGGGGAGATGTAGCGAAACTCGATCGGGCAGTTAACCGGGCCAGAAAAAAATATGCCGTTAGCGACATAAAACGACGGGCTATTTTGGAGCACGCCGCTTACGAAGGTGTACCGGCAGTTACAAGGGGCAGGGTGGTGGAGTTTGAAGATGAGAACGATGAAGATCGGGTTATGACGGCCCACGCTCAATGGAGAGTTTTATTCGCGACGCCTCAGAGGACTCAAGCTCGAGAGATCCAGCGCGCTGAAATGCAGGCGAGGATTGAAGCGCTCAAGGGCGTTTCTCAACCAGCGGATCAATTAGTGCTATCCGTCACTGATGAAGAGTTTGAAACGAGCCCTCCTGTTGATATTCGCGATCGGGCCTTTCACATTTACCGCGCGGTTCAGCTGAAAGCCCATATCAGTAAACTTGCCGGGCTTGGGGTAGCGGTCAGAGCAGAGTATAAGAAGATTCCAATCTGGAAGTTTTATGGAGACGAAACTGGACTAGTGGCATTTAAAGCGGAAAACAGGGCCGAACGATTGGCGGTACAAGCAGCCCGCGACTTCTGGCAGGCCAGCGGCTACCAAGAATTGCATGAAGCTGGCGGCATATCAAGACAAGAATTCGAGAAGCGCTCGCAGCATGACTGGGATAAATTTAGCGCCACTTTTGATCAGTCGCCAAATCAAAACAGACGACTGGAAATTCGAAAAAAATTAGGCAAGTTTCTCGCCAAGCAAGAAATCGCAACAATAAAAGCTGAAGTCAGCGGAAAATCTCACAGCTAGCCGTAAGCTTTTTGGGTAAGGTTAGGGGAGTCTGAAATGGAAAACTCTACCGAACAGAGAGACCGAACTAAAATTGAAAAAAAGAAGGGAGTATGACATAATATGTCTATGGAAGCACCACGTTTTAATGATTTGACAGCCGGAGAAGCGGGATTGCTTGTCATGCAGACTGAACCTGAGCCCACACCCGCCGTAGGTGGATCAACTTCTCTTGAGGGCAATTTAACCTCAGAAAATCTCGACACAGTCACAGAAGCAATGGGAGAGACTAGCCGTAGCTCAGGTCGTTTCAGCCGCTCGCATGAGCACCACATCATAGCTAGCTACATCGGCAAATTGCGACTTCAGTCCAAACTCGCCAAGCCTCGAACGCCCAGATAACATACAATAAGAAGTAATGAATGTTTTTGATTCTTTGCCTAGGCCTTTTTTCGTACTGGCGCCGATGGATGACGTCACCGATACTGTCTTCCGTCAGGTGGTGGCCGGTCTAGCTCGGCCTGACTTATATTTCACGGAGTTTGTGAACGTCGACGGGCTGCAAAGCCCCGGGCGGCAAAAGTTACTCAAAAAATTGCGCTTTACCGCCGCGGAACAACCGCTGATTGCCCAAATCTGGGGTAAGAATCCTGATAATTTCCGCAAAACCGCCGAGCAAATAGTCGATGGCACCTTCGCCAGGGAGCTAGGCTTGCCAGATGGGGTTAACTTCGTTGGGGTCGACATTAATATGGGCTGTCCAGACAAGACAATTGTCCGCAATGGCAGCTGTTGCGCGCTGATTAACGACCGCGAGCGGGCAGGGGAGATCATTGAGGCGACACGGGAAGGTCTCAGCTCTGCCCTGCCCTTGAGCGTCAAAACCCGGCTGGGCTTTAATCAGGTTGACCTGTCGTGGATAGAATTTCTGCTATCTAAAAAACTTAACATGTTAACTATACATGGCCGGACACGCAAAGAAATGAGTAAAGTCCCGGCGCGCTGGGATTTAATTGGCGAGGTGGTAGGTTTGCGTGATTCCCTGGCCCCCGACACGCTCATCGTTGGTAATGGTGACGTGCGTGACCGTGCCCACGGACTTGAGCTTGCTCGGCGATACGCTCTGGACGGTATTATGATAGGCCGCGGTGTTTTCCAGGATCCATATGCCTTTGCCGAGGATAGTGCGTGGGAAAGCCTCACCAGCCAGGAGCGCATTGAGTTGTATCAAAATCATGTCAAACTCTTCCAGGCGACGTGGCAGAATAATGAGCGGCACATTCAAACGCTCAATAAGTTTTGCAAAATTTATATCAACGGCTTCGATGGCGCTAAGGAGCTACGCGAACAATTGATGCAAGCTAAGAGCTCAGAGGAGCTACTCGAGGAACTCGAGGGTTCTAATAAGTTGGCGGCTTCAGGCAGCAGTGTTTAATTCTACAGAAGATTGAATTGCGATCGGGCCGATTTCAGCGGCTAAAAGTGCTGGGCCAATTCCTCGATCACCCTCGATCATCTGTGTCGGATAGGCTTCGATGTGTGCGTGTTTTTCGAAGCCTGCGCTTTCATGGCAACTTAAAGGGCTAATTTCTTTTACTGATTCTGGATAAACCATATTTGTTTTCCGTACCTTTCCCCTGTGAGGTTGTTAAATCTGTGTTTTATCTCTCTGACAATTAATTATACGCTTTGATTGCAAGCATTTTTCGGATTTTTGCGATAAAAATCACAATGGAACAGTGGAAAACTGCTAGCCAGCTATAAGCACGAGCGTATACTTCGTTTATGACTCCCGAGTTTTGGGTCGAAGATCCATTTGCCGCCCGGTACGAACTTAGGGTGCGCATGCAGGAAATACAGGCCAATCCCGGCCTTTACCTTAATGGTGAATTCGAGCAATGTGTGCAGGACATGACTGAATTGAGCAACTACATGAGGCAGCGCTATTCAGCCGAGGAATTGGCTAGCATTATGAGACTACTCGACATCAAATCCGCCGCTACCGGGCAATTGCCTCCGTCAGAGATAAATCCAGACTTAAGGATAGTCGGCTTGCCGCCGGGCATATTACCCGAGCAATTCGCGGCTTAGACTCGGCGGCGGAGGCGGCCGAAGCCTTTTTCTAGCAGCATGACGCCGATGGCGACTAGCAAGATGACAGCTGGACTCACACCGGCCTGTATGAGTACAACCGACAGGATGATGGTGGCGAACAGCCAGAATAGGCCGGCTTTACGACTGACGCGCAGGCGCAAGTACTCGACGCCCAAGTAATAGTACGGGAAAACGGTGATGACTAGGAAGGTGCTGGACAGCAGGCCAAAGATCAGCGTCACGCCGAGGCCTTGCCAGAATGGGTCGGATAGGGTCAGGGGGATGAGCGAGAAGACGGCCGTCAAGCTGGTAGCGACCAGAGGGCGGAAGCGCTCGGCCAGAGCTTCATGGGCCGAATCGATGGTGCCCAGTCCTGCCCTACGCGCCTGGTTGGCGTAATCGGTTAGCAGGATGGTGTTTTTGATCGACAAACCGATCAGGGCGAAGAAGCCGAGCATCGTAAAGAAGCTGAAGGCATTGTCGGTCAGATATAGCCCGAGGCTGATGCCAAAGAAACTAAACGGAATGGCCATGAAGATGAGCAGTGGCTGGGCGAGTGATCGGAATTGGATCGACAACAGTAGATAGATCGCCAGCAGTAGCAGCGGGAAGGCCAGCGCCAATGTCTTGAATGAATCTTGATTTTCCTGTTCCTGACCGGTGTCAAACTGGACAGCATTTTTATTGAGTCCGAAGCTCTCGATTCGCTTGGCGGTGTAGTGGTCTTGGACCGCTTTTTTGGCCAGCGTGGTGAGAGTGCTGGTGTCACTGTCGACGAAAGTTACGTTAACCGGGATAAACAGCTTGCTGTCAGTGCGGTTATAGATGGATTCGTTGCCTATGGTAGCGTCTTTGACTTTGGCGATTCTGCCGTCAGGCCGCTTCAGGATAGCTTGGGCTTTCATGTAGCGAGCGATATCATTCGCCAACCTAACGGCGTCTTGCCGGTCAGTTTCTGCGCGAACCTGCACCACGAATACGCCCGCCGGTGGTCCCGCCACCGATTGGGCTTCGGTCTCAACCTTTGCGCCCGTGAAGCCGACGAACTTGGCGTTAACCTGCTTGGCTATCTGCGGAGCGGTAATTGCCCGTTCGTTAAAACCTTTTAGCTGGGTGATCAACGTGGCTGACTGGATGTCGGCGATGCCGTAATAGGAAGCCAATTTGAAGTTCGAGCCCACCGTATCGCCGATGATCTTGTCTACCCGATCGGTTGTCGCCTGGGCTTGTTTGATGTCGGTGTTTGGCGGGAATGTGACCATGGTCATCAGCTGGTCGCTGTCTTTGCTCGGTGGGAAAATATTAAAGGTCACTTTTTTGAAAATTGCCCCACCGGCGCCGATGAAGCCAAAGCCTATTATCAAGGCAGCCAAGCCGACCAGGACTAGTTTCTTCAATGAGCCTTTTGCCCAGAGCATGGGGGCGGAAACGCCGCGAGCGATAGCCGCCTCAAAGCCAGCCGCCAACTCATGATGATCAGCCTGCCCGACCCGGTTTTTACCGAGCATGATGTAGCGGGCGAACGTCGGTATAAAGAACAGCGCGACCAGTAGACTGACTACCAGGGAGGTAATGATGGTTACCGGGATGGCTCGGATGAAACCGCCGAGTATGCCCGTGACGAAGAGCAGCGGCGCGAAGCTCAGCACAGCTGTCGAAGTGGCGGCAACCATCGCGCGGCTGACTTTGCGGGTCGCTACTTCTACCGTTCGGTCGGGAGTCTTCTGGCGCTGCCGTTGGGCGTCGAGCGCTTCAACCATGATGATGGTGTCGTCGACGATCAGCGACAGTCCAAGGATCAGCGCGAATAGGGTAATGGTGTTTAGGGTGTAACCAAAGATCAGCAGCATGACCAGCGCGGCTGATATGACGGTCAGCATCGACAGCACGGTGATGAATGAAGCCCGGATGGCGATGATCAGCGAACCGATGATCAATACCGACACCAGACCTTCGAGCAGTGCCTTCTGCAGGGTGTTGAGCTGTTCTTTGATTTGCGGCGCGAAGCTGCCGCTAATCTCGGCGTGATAGTCAGCGAACCGAGGGTCACGGTTCAGCTCATCGAGAGCGCCTTGTACCTGATCATTCAGCTTTATATTGTCTGTGCCGTCATGAGCGCCGACTCCGATGACCACGGAGCTGTAGAAAGTATTATCGCCAGCTTTTCTGACGCCGTAGCGGTCAAATGTTTTCTGGTTCAGCACCGTCTGCCCGGTCACCGGAGCTGTGGCTTGCTCGAAGGGATCGATGGCTGAAATGCCGGTCGATAATGGTAGATGCTTGTCGTTTAGGAGCTTGCCGGCGGCTTTGGCTTTGGCAACCAGCTGTTCGGTGCTAACAGAGTTTTTCGTGCTGTAAAAGGCGACCACCATTTTGTCGCCGCGTGAGGTGAAGCCAAATTTATACGGATCGATTTTGAATGTGGCATTGCTCGGTAGGAGGTGCGAGTTCTGTATCTGCTCTTGCAGTTCTGTGCTGCGGGCATCAGCATTTATCCCACTGTCATAATTAATAATGACGTTATAAAAGTTGCCATAACTCTGGGCGATGACGGTTTTGACGCCGTGTTGCTTTAGCAGATAGCCGGAGAGTGGCTTAGAAATGTCGTTATCGACTTTGGCCGGGTCATTCACCAGATAACTACCCGTCGAGATAGCAAATGGCGTAGAGACCGGCGGGAAGCCTTCACGCTTCAATAGTGTCGTATAAGATAAGACACCAACAGCTACTACCAGTAACCAAATAAGAGCCGTGCGGCGCGGCCGACGAAACACTCGAAGCGACAAACGAGGCAACAGGCTGTCCTGACCATCGTTTTTATACACTCGTCTCAAGTCTTTATTTGCCACGTTTTTGCCCTCTATTATTACCTCTATGGTAACAGGCGAGCAGTATAGGGTACAATCATAATGCTTAACGTGTTAAGTTAAAGCATGCTTAACTCCTATATATGAGGGGTGTTCTATCAGACATTTTGGAAAGCCTTTCCAAGTCTTTTTGATATTGTCTTTCACGTTTTCTCTGAGCTCTGAGAGCTCGGCTCGCCATAATACCTTCTATACGACTGAGATTCACAAGGCCTCTTAAGGCCACAATGTGCTCCTCTGGCGAGGCTACCACGGTCATAAGCCTTTCAGCTTCAGATCGCTTGAGGTCGCGCTGGAGTTCGGTGTAACCCATGCCGCCAACTTCGTCAAAAGCTGTGACGCGCGCCTTAAATAGCTTGCCATTGTGTTCACTAAAATATGTGCGAGCATCGGCGCCGTCGCTGCCGAACTCATAGGCATAAAAGTCTGCTTTTGCTGGCAAAATAGTGGGCGGTTTGTCTGATGTGTCAGGTTCGCCTGCGATTTTCGCCAGAAAAGCTAAGGCTGGATCTTGTTTAAAAATTGTCCGTGGCTTAAATGCATACACAATTTGTAAATCTTCAAGTTCAAGGTGATGAGTTTGCCAATTACCGCCAAACGCAACCTCACCGGTATGACTGTATTGATAATCGAAACTAGTGTCATGTGGAGCCCGATGAGGCGCGAACCGACCAACTGGAGCCTGATTATTATCATCTCCCAGTGCCGCAATTTGGTCGCGAATTAACTCCTGAAAAGGTGTGAGAACATGTGTATCCGGGCCTTCGGGCATAACTTCGTATGGCATATATCCTCCGTATGCCAATACTCTATACCCAATCTAAATAAATGCAAAAAATGGTGGGGGTGCCTGGACTTGAACCCAGAAATGCCCGGTGGGCATTTTCTGTAGACGCGAGCGAAGCGTCAGCCGAGCATTCGAAATATTTCTTTGGTGGGGCTGGCTGGACTTGAACCAGCGACCAATCGGTTATGAGCCGACTGCTCTAACCACTGAGCTACAGCCCCCTCAAAGAAATATTTCTTGTTAAATCGGTTATATAGCTTCACGCCGGGACAAGCCATTATTTACTGGCCGGCTTGCTCGGGCTCGGCATATATTCTCACTGAACGTTTCGAATATGAGCCGACTGCTCTAACCACTGAGCTACACCCCCATGTCCAAGCGTACGTTCTTATCTCGTTTTGCCTGTCGACAAAACTTCGATCTTGAACTGCGCTTCTCCTTCTAAAATTTCAAACAGTCGCAGTAGCTCCTTGGTTTGAAATTTTGGTAGTAGCACATAACTGGCTAACAGATGAGAGTATATCAGATTTCAGAGATGGTTATATAATGTACTTGCTCTTAATATGCAAATAAACAAACGATATTTAGATAAGGCACAGGAATTCGTGACCAGGCTTGGCGATGTGCGCTTCGCCGGGCAAATTGTGTTTGTCATTATTGTCTTACTTATAAGCTGGAGCGGGATTAAATCAATTCAAACCAATTACCAGCTTCAAAAACAGATATCTGGCTTGAAGCAAAGAAATGACGTTCAGAAGCTGGAGAATAATAACCTCGAGCTGCAAAATGATTATTTTAAAAGTAACCAGTATCTAGAACTATCAGCTCGTAAGAATTTCGGCCTGGCTCAACCCGGCGAAAAGGAAATCATAGTGCCTCAGAATGTGGCCCTGGCCTACACCGTCGATCTGCCGAGTGACACTCAAAATCAAAAAGCCAGCGATCAGCAACCAGCCTATCAAAAGCACTTCCAGGCCTGGGTCGATTTCTTTTTGCACCGCACTAATAATAATTGACATTTCTACCCCTGTTTAGTACAATATTTTGAGCTTCAAATTTATTTGATGATACGCGGGGTGGAGCAGCGGCAGCTCGCGTGGCTCATAACCACGAGGTCGCAGGTTCGAGTCCTGCCCCCGCAACCAAGTTAAACAAACGAGTCCCTTGAGGGCTCTTTTTAATATCTGCCAATCTGTAAAGTACACTAATTTCAGAGGTTCCAAAACTGCGATTTTCAGCATCATAAGCCACGCCATCAGGGAAGATCATTTTTTGGAATTTCTGCTGTAAGTCAAAACTGGCATCTGCCCACTGCTTGTCCACCTGATCCATGAAGTTAATGGCATACTCAATTTCATTCTCTCTAAGGGATTGGGTGTTCTCTGCGTCTGCCAGAGAGGTCTCTGCGTCTAGCTTGCGGATATCAAGAGCGTCTATTAGCTGGTCCTTTTCATCTCGTTTTAACTCACCAATAGTAAATTGCTCAATGGCTTGTACTCGGATTCTTGAGATATCATTTAGCTCATTACGGAGTTGCTCAACCTCTTTATTTATCCGACCCAATTGACGATTGGCTTCTCGAATCAAGACCTCTTTGTATAGCCTTAATGTACCTTCAGTCGGTTTAATGCTCTTAAGCATATTCTCGAAATCTGCATGAACTAATCGGGCTGGTATTGAGCGTTGCTGACACTTGCCACAATGGTAACGAGGGGAATGACCCCCGTTACCTGTACGTGGTGCTGAAGCATACATTAGCTTGTTGCACTCAACACAGCGTAGTGTGCCTTTGAGGACATACAGCTCATTTTTCTTGAGATGCACTTCCTCTAAACGGCTATTCTGGCCATTAACCAGTTTCTGATTTTGGTTATAGGTTGCTTCAGATATGATGGCTTCGTGTTTGCCCGGCACCTGTTCGAAATTGGTATGGCAATCTTTAATGAAGCCAGCGTAAGTTGCGTTAATGAGCAATCGATTTATCGAATCTCTGCCTAAAACTTTATTGTTACGGCTTCGTAGACCTACCTCTTCGGCATAGCGTGTTAGTTCAGCTTTACTAATATCACCAACACTAAATCGCTCAAGCACTTGTTTAACTTTAGGTGCCATTTCATTTGGTTCGAGTGATGGTCTATATTTACCCTCGGCATTTCTTTTCTTGCATGTCCTATAGCCAACGACAGGCGGGTGCTGATAGTAGCCCTGCCGAGCCAAATTCTGCATATTATCTTTGGTGTATTCACTCTTAATGCCGTTATCGAATTGAGCCATGCCCAGATGAAGCAGTTGCATGAACTGTCCACCGGGAGTGTCATCAAACGTTTCAGTTGCAGATCGAATAGTAATGCCTCTGGTTTGAAGCCTGGCTACAATATCTACGAAGAAAGTCTTGGCGTCTCTTGACGCTCGACTCATCTTATAGACAATCATGTGGTCGATTTGCTCACGATCCTTTAAAGCGAACTTGAGGAGCTGTTGCAGCCCCTCACGATTCGCAGTCTTTGCGCTTTTAGCAATATCCTCAAACCATTCAACAATTTCAATGTTATTGGCTTCAGCGTACTGCCTTATTTTAATTTTTTGTGTATTCGGGCTCTCGTTATCTTTCTGCCCAACGCTCGAAACACGTACGTAAGCTACTGCTCGTTTTCGTGGTGTTTTATCTGCTGTTATCATCGTAGTTATTATCCTAATCCTTTCCTTGCTTATTTAACATATTGTTTTGTAAGAATGCTTGTGCGGCTTCTGTCAGGAGTAGGATGACTTGCATTACTTGCTCGTCATCCATACCCTGCGATTCCTTACCAAGCAACTTTCGTGCCTCATTGACACTAATGATTGGTAATTCTTTCATTGTGTCGAGGCCTACGAATTTGCTGTCTTTCCTGACTTACTGTCATCAAAAGACATACCCTGTTGAGGGTTTTGTGGCTCTTCCTCTTGCTCATCTTCAGGCTCTTGTTCAAGGGCTTCAAGTGAGTCATTGGTGATGGTTATCTTGCGACCATCTGGCGTACGTTCAAACTCAATGCGTATACCAACGGCATTTAAGTTTGTTTCGACATCGTTAAGTCGTCTCGACATCCATTCAGGGGCTTTAGGCCACAACGGACTGCTGCTTAGACTGCTCATACCAAATTGACGGTTGAGAGCCTTTAGTAGTTCTTCGGCACTACCGTGCCACTCGGCTTGATCTTTAACGAACTCGATGACTGCTTTAGCGACTGGACTGGCTTCGATAGCTTCTTCGTTCTGCCTATTGATATTGTCTTTATAGGCATCAATGAAAGTCTGCTGACCATAGCCTGCGGCTTCAGCGATTGCACAACCCCATTTAGTAAAGTCTGCCATTCTTGGCACTTCACTCATTTCGACATTGGGGTAAATGCTAAGTGCTTTAACGAGTGTGTCGAAAATAGCACCTAATAGTTGGGCCTTGTCGTGTTTGAAAGCTGCCCAAAAATCAGCTTCTGGCATTCTCTGTTCAGGTGCAATACGTTTCAACTTAATGAGTATTGCTCTGTCGAGCAGGTCAGGTTTGCTAATCACCTGATTAATGCCGTTAATGGCGATAGTCTTTTGGATGCGGTAAACCACATCATCACTGTCGGTAAATAGCTGACGTTTGCTGAAGCTATCACCAGTTGCGGCTCTAGCTAAAGCGTCTGACATTTTGGTTGGCATATTCGACAGATTGTCGAAAAACAAAAATGCATGGTGATCTGCCAATTGAACGAATTCAGGAATTCGGTCTGGTAAGGGCATGCCCTGTACGACCGACGGATCTACCAACTCTTTAATGACCCTCATAGGTGTAGTTTTTCCTGCACCTTGTGGCCCTGATAGGACTAAGATAGGGTGCGGAAAGTTCGGCACAAAGGCTGAGATGACATACACCAAAAAGAGTAACCAATCATCATCACTAGCGACGTTGATATAGGCTCTTAATAGCTCAAGTTCACCGTCTCGTTCGGGTTCGACCTGCAACTTTTGTTGTGGTCGACGAAACAGGATTGGTGGTGTGTCTACGATTTGCCAATTGTCCTTGGTAACCTTGACGGCTCGACCATCAACTAGGTCGTACCAAAGTTCGTTTTCGTTACCTGCGAGGCGAACATCTAACTGGTAACATGGCCCCTCAAAAAGGGCGTAGGCTGAAAGTGTCTGGATGACCTCTTTGTCGGCATCTCTTGGTACTCGTTTTTGCTCTTTCTTCCAATAGTAGTAGGCTATCCATGTAGCGAATTCTTTAGAAGTCAGTTTTAGTATCTTGCTTCCATTACCATAGTGAGCGATGTACGGCTCACTGTGTTGGTCATGAAACAGGATTGCTTCACTATCTAACACTTCACTGATTATCTGTTCAGCGACGTTTAGCTTTTTGTGATTTTTGCCCACATGGGGCTGTTTTTTGTTTGCACTAGGGTTAGCGTTATTGCTTTCCATTATAGGTTTAAATCTCCTATAGGAAAAACAACGAACAAGCGTCTTTTGTTTAAAGATCGTTTAAACAGAAAAAGTTTAATCGTTGTTGCTGTTAGCGTCTAACCCATTTAATGTGTGTTGCACTGATATTTTTATAACGTGATATCGACACCTAGACGCGCGAAACTTTTCGAGTTTTTACCTTTAAATTAATATTGTTTACTGCCGAATTATTAATGTCCGAAGTTCCCAAAACTGCCTTTATTGGCTGAAGAAAACTTATGTCATTAGTATACTCCAAAACATAAGCATTTGCAACATTATTAACAGAGGTAATTTCCATGTCAGTAATGACAGTAAAAAGACTCATTCACGCACAAACCTAGAGCGCTAAAAATGACCATATCTAAAAATTATTGTGTGAACTTGTGTGCCAATCAACAGTGCGCATACCTACTTTCCTGACAGGCTGGCCTGAACGCTTCTGAAGCCCTCGGTTTGATTTGTTTTATGCGGATGTATAAATACTCATCTGCTCGATTTCAAGCGTCTGACAGCCCTTGAGGGCGTAAGCCAAAATTAATATGTCTTTTACATAGAAATAGGTATAGATTTACCCTGTTATGAACGTACACAATATGACAATTGAGCAACTATTAAACATCGAGATAACGTCAGTTGAGCAGGGCAAGGCTTTAGCGCAGGCAATCCTTGAGGAGCAACATTTAATACACCGACAAATGGTCGGCCTATACGATAACGAAAAGTGGAAAGAATTGAGCGATAGGCACTATGACTTGCGAAAGATTCGGCAAGCCACATTGCATCTCACTGGCCTAATGGCCATTGAGCAAAAAAGAGCTGGTAAACGATAGCTTTCCCAGAATGATTTATTGTGCATACAACCCCTGTAGATAATTAGACAATATAGCCCAATTGTGGTAATCTAATACAAAATTATGGAAGCTATAGCCTCTTCAAACGAGACACTTGATTATGATGCTCAACGTGAGTCCGTTGCTTCGTTTATACAGCATAACTTGCGACCAGTTAGTTCTGCTCTTAGCGAACTAGAAACAGATGATGGATTTGAGGTACGGGACTATCAGCTAGACGCATGGCAAGCACTTTGGGAGGCAAGAGAAGATGGTGAAACAAGTGCTTTAGTTACTTTAGCAACTGGACTTGGTAAAACATCTGTAGCTGTATTTGATGTTATTAAATATCGTCAGGAACTTAATGAACAAGAAGGGCGCGATCCACGTGTTCTTTTTGTTTGCCACCAAGACAAAATTCTCGAGCAAGCCGCTAAGAGGTTTAATAAATTCTTGCCAGACCTAACACAGGGTAGCTATACGGGCGAAGAGAAAAATACTGAAGAAGATATTACTTTTGCAACCTTCCATTCACTACAGAAAAATCTAAAACAATTCGATCCACTTGAGTATGACTATATTATTTACGACGAGGCACACCATAGTCAGGCGGATACATGGCGGCAGGTTGTTAAGCACTTTAATCCAGACTTTCAACTGGCTCTTACTGCCACTCCTGACCGAATGGATGGACTAGAAATACTAGACCTATTTGGACGTGAAGTTTATGCAAAAGGTTTAGGAGAGGCACTGGCAGAAGGTTTACTTACTGACATTGACTACCACATCGTCTTTGATGAAGCAGTTAAAACTGCACTGGAAGATGGCTTTCACCCAACAAGTCTAAGAGAACTCAGGGAATTACTTGAATCTCCACGTAGAAACGACGTTATTGCCAAAAACATTCGGGAAGAGATGCAAAACATTTGTGCAGAAGACGCTAAAACGATAGTTTTCTGTAATGACATAGCTCATGCTAATCGAATGGCAAAACTCTTAGGTGGTAAAGCTTACCACTCGGATCTAAAAAGAAAAGAACGTGGTGAAATCATGGATGATTTTAGAGATGGGGATTTACAGATAATCTGTACAAGAGACATGTTTAACGAGGGTATCGATATCCCAGAGGCAAACCTACTAGTCTTTTTACGTAGCACACAGAGTAAGACTGTATTTGAGCAACAGCTTGGTAGAGGCTTGCGTAAACATCCCGGCAAAGACAAAGTTAGCGTCCTCGACTTTGTAGGAAATGTGCAGAGACTGCAGGAAGTGCTTGATTTAAGTAATGCAGTTACTGCTTTAGCATCAGAGCATGACTTAGACAAACTTATAGCAGAGGGCGATAGACCTAGGACAGGCGGTGGATTTCATATCATAACTGAACACACCAACTTTGACTTTGAAAGGATGGCAATTGATTTGCTGGATACCTACCAAAGCCTTGTATGTAAACCTGCACCTGAAGGTTATGCAAACGTCTCAGCTTTTGCTCGTGAACTAGGCATAACGTACAGCACACTTAAAGGGCTTATTGCTCACCATCAAATTGAAACGGGCAGACATATATTTGGAACAAGTGTCGGTGTAAGTCTTAGTCCTGAGGCACAGGAATACATACGTACCTTAGACGGCTACGTTAAACCTGCACCAGAAGGCTACTTAAGTGCGAATATGTTAGCAAAAGAGTTTGGTGTAAAAAGCGCCACCCTATTAAAAGCACTTAAAGGTCATAAAATTGCTGTGGATAGACATCTCTATAGCGGACATATTTCTTTGAGCTTTAGCCCAGAGGCTCAAGAGCAAGTGCGGCAGATAATTCCACCTATTGAAGATGCGCCTGATGGCTATGTGAACATTCCTGATTTTGCCAAAGAGTTGGGGATAGAAGACAGACTATTAAATAGGCTTATACGAGAAAATGGCATAGATTTCGAGCGACACAGATTTAATGTAAAAGCTGAACGAAGTTTAAGCCCTGATTCTCAAGAGCAAATCAGAAGCTTAGAGACGCTAGGTGAGCCTATACCAGATGATTATGTAACAGTCGCTGAGTTTAGTCGAGAGCTAGGTGTTGCACCGGGTACTGTAATGAATCGGGCAAAGATAATGGGCCTAGAACTAGGTAGGCATAGGCTTCCTCAGAGCAGATTAGTTGCTACCTTAAGCCCTGAAGAACAACAAAAGCTGCGTGAAGCCTACCCTGGTAAATTGCGAGAAGCTCCCGAAGGTTATTTAAGTATCTCGGACTTCATGAAAGAAGTAGGAATCGGAGAACTAGCGGTACGTAAAGCAATGGAAGCAAACAGTATTGAGCCCGAACTTATGTATTTTGGCGAGACAAGAAAACGTGGAAAAGGACTCAGTCCAGAAGCCCAAGGCATGCTACGTGAGACTTTAAAAGATATTATTGTTGATCCTGCACCCGAAGGCTATATAAGTGTGCCCGTCTTAGCTAAACAATTAAAGAGCTCTACGCCCAAGCTGCTTGAAACAATAATCATGAATGGTATTGAAACTGAAAGGCATAGATTTAGAAGTCAGTACTCATTAAGTTTAAGCCCAGAAGCCCAAATGCAGATCAAAGAAATATACGGTCAAGAGAGAGTTCGTGCACCAGAAGGATATCTTAGCGTGAGTGCATTTGCCCAGAAGGCTGGGTTTGGTGATGAGCGGTTGCGTCAGCTGATCGAAGAACATGATATTGAAACAGAAAGCTTCATTTTTGGTAAGAGTACGGTTGGCGCAGGATTAAGCCCTGAAGCACAAGAAAAATTATTGTCTGTAAGAGGTGTAGGTGAACCTGCCCCTGAAGACTATAAAAGTGTAAACGCTATGGCTGAAGAAATGGGCCTTCAATGGAATACCCTCAAGCGCCTTATTCAAGAACATGATATTGAAACTGGCGAGTATGCCTATAGAGGTAGCACGGGCGTATATTTAAACCCTGACGCTCAAGAAAAGCTGAGAAGTATTGCTCAAGCATATATCGTAACGGAACTGCCAGAAGGATTCATGAGCATTACGGACTTTAGCAAAGCGCATGACTTAGCTCAGGCCACATATATGCGCTTAGCAAAAGAGCATGGCATTGAGCCAAAAGAATATAAAACAGAAGGTAGACGTGTTAATGGTTTAAGCCCAGAAGACCAAGAAACACTTGTTAAAGCGATGAATGAAAGCCTAACTCCAAAGGCTCCCGAAGGTTATGTGAGTCTAAACGCATTCTCTAAACAATTAAAAAGCTCCAAACCTACATTGCTAGAGATAATTGAAAAGCATGGTATTGAAACTGGAGTTCACAGATTCAGATCTCAAACTGCCGTTAGTTTAAGCCCTGACGCTCAAGAGCAAATCCGTAGAATCCGAGAGAATAGTTAGCCAAAACGTAAGCAGTTCTGGCACTCTAGATTGACAAGTGCTAACAGAGGTGCTATACTGTCGGCATCTGTTTGAGCAATAAATACTCATATGGGGTTAAAGGCAAACAGAGGGTACGCAAGCCAAGCTCACTACGATACGTTATATCGATTTATTGGGTCAAAGGCTTGTGATTATTAAGTGCGTAGCGAGAAAGGCGCTAGTAATTGCACGCCAAACAAAAAAGAGCCGCTTGGGCTCTTTCTTGCCGTTATATCGATTCATTGCTTATGTCACCATAAGCACATGAGTCTATATTAATGCATGTCCCGTGCACTGGCAAGTTGTTTGCACATACATCAATTATGCCAGGAGGTAATTAAACATGGCAGTTCGAATAATAGGAATACAAAAAGATAACGGCAATCATTACAATCCTTACGAAGCAATAAGCGCTTACCAATGGGTAAATGAAAGCACAGGCGAGTCGAAACTAAACAGTAGACCTACCATGGTTGATTGGATTGAGAATAAAAATGGTAGAGCGTATGTAAAAAGCGATGAAGGCACAGTCGATTGCTTTGTGAATACTAGCGCATCGGGTAATAAGTTCTTGCAGACCGATGCAGATAGTAGGTCGTCAAACAATTTGCTAAACCTTCCTGAAGTTTAGTAATCAAAAACTAGCGTAGAGCTCCGAGGAGAAGCGATTCCATCTAAGGAGCTCTTTGCTAATTAGGTTCCAATTCGATTGCACGTACTCAACCAAAACAAGGCGCTCACCGTAAGGTGGGCGTTTTGTTTTGGTCATCTAAGCTAATTGTTCGTAGTCAATAGCTCACTGAGGCGCGCCAAGGTCTGCTTGGCGCCTTCGATGGCCCCAAAGTCGGTGACGTGCTTAGCCTTTTCGGCCGCATCGGCAAAACGATTGTGCATTGTCACTCGAGTGCTGTCGCCCACTGCTTCGAATGTCACTTCGGCACGCCAAGCTTTTAGCCCGAATTCAGTACTTTCTTTGTGAAGCATGACAAGCTTGTTCGGTTCGTCAACAGATTCGTAGGTAATAGAGTTGGGAAAATCTTGACCATTCGGAGCGTGCAGCGCAAACTCCCAGCTGCCTCCCGGACGAACATCCATGGTCTGTACCGTAGTCGTAAAGCCAGATGGGCCCCACCAGCGGGCAATTTGTTCCGGTTCGGTCCAGGCAGCCCACACTCGGTCGCGTGACGCAGCGTATAGCCGGCTCACAGTGATTCCTTGATCGTCCTCGTGCAGTGTAACCTCGTTTATATTCATAGTAATCTCCTTATTTGTCTTCGCCCGCCAGCACGTCCCCCAGAGTATCAAAGCGCTGGCTCATCTGCACCGCCCACCGCTCTAACTCTTTAATTGCATTCGGGTTGAGCGTATAGATACGTCGCTGAGCTCGTTTTTCCATACGTATCAGCTTGGCTTCACGCAGCACTTTTAAGTGCTGGGAAACAGCCGCGGGGGTGATGTGGAATCTATCAGCAATACTGCTTGCCGATAGTTCTCCCTGACGGGCGAGTATTTCAATGATATTGCGCCGATTTGGTTCGGCCAGTGCGTAGAACATGTCCATGAACCCATAATAAAGTCCTTACTTTATTAAGTCAATACTTAATTAATATAGAAAGCTTCATCCTTGACGCACTATTCCAACGTGAGCTGGCATGTATCATGAGTTTTTGCCCGCAAATCCCATCGGCTTGCAGACATTGCCATATCCTTGTGTGATATTTAGCACATTTACAGCACGCCGCTTAAGGTATATAACGAAATTACATTAATAGGAGGGGCGTCATGGACGTGTATAACCTGAACAGAATGTGGGGGGCAATGGCCTTACGGGGCTTTATATCAATCCTATTCGGAGCCGCGGCGGTTTTTTGGCCGGGCGAAACACTGGTTACATTGGCGTACCTTTTCGGTGCCTATGTGCTGATCTCCGGACTAGTTAATGAAGCTGTCGGCCTGAGCGGCATAGGTGCAGCTGCTGGTTCTTTCTATGGACGGGTGGTGCTAGTGTTGCTAGGTTTCGCAGAGACGGGTGTCGGCGTGTACTTACTTCGTCACCCGCACGTCGTCTTCTCGACGCTGATCTTACTGATCGGCCTGCTGCTGATCGTCCGCGCCTTGGTCGAGCTTTTCGTAGCCATCTTTGGCGACGCGATGTTCTCCAACCGCATGGTTGTCGGTGTCAGCGGCTTAGCAGCTGCCGTAGTCGGTGTCATCATGCTGTTCCAGCCGGAAAAAAGCGGTATAGCGTTTGTCTGGCTGCTCGGTGCTTACGCGTTGGTCACCGGTCCGATGCTCGTGGCTTTAGCCTATGACGCGAAAGCTGTGGGTTCACGCGCTCGTCGCTAGACTAGTCTCGAACTGATCGACTCATATCCCGGTCAACTCGGCCGGGATATTTTTATGAACCGTTTGCTAAAGCTGTAAGGGGACGACTATAGTTTAGACAGGAGACGTATCTTGACAGTTACCGAGAAAATACACGCCTACTTTTCTAAATACCCGAAGCGCAATTATCCCAAAGGCCAGATACTCGTTTTCGCCGACGAGAGCCCCGGGTACATCTATTACATTACCTCGGGACAAGTGCGACAGTATGATGTCTCGTACCGTGGCGACGAAGTCATCGTAAATATGTTTAAACCGCCGGCTTTTTTCCCGATGTCGTGGGCCATCAATCGCAGTGACAATCACTTTTTTTATAAGACTGAAAAAGCCACCGAAGTCCATGTGGTGCCAGTCGATGACGCGCTGCAATTTATAAAGGACAATCCCGATGTGATGCTGGATTTACTCAGCCGAATATACCGTGGTGTCGACGGCTTGCTCGGCCGCATCGTTCACCTGATGTCCGGCACTGCTCAAAGCCGCCTGATATACGAACTGATCATCGAAGCTCGCCGGTTTGGCGACGAGGGTCAAAAAGGCAGTGTAGTCTTGAGCTCCAGCGAACTTGACTTGGCTGGCCGGGCGGGCATGTCGCGCGAAACGATCAGCCGCGAGATGCACAAATTGAAAAAAGCCGGCTTGGTCGATGTCTCGTCAAAAGGCATAGAGATTAAAGATATGGCCGGTTTGCAGCAAAAACTTGGTCACGAACTCTAAGGGAGTTCGTACGACTCGACCGAGTCAGGCACAGTTTCCGCTAAATCAATGATTTTTTGGCGTGCCTGCCTAGGCTGGGGGCCTTTTTTAAGCTACGCTTAATACGTAAACAGAGGAGGTCGGTCATGAGTGCCAAATGGATTATTACCGTAGTCGTAGTCGTCTTGGCGGCAATTGGGGGCGCCATCGCGCTGTCGGGCGGTGATTCTAATAACAATTCGACAACCACAGGTACTTCAAGCCAGCCAGCCACTTCAAACTCCGGTCAGCCAGCCAGTGATCAGAGTTCCGGCGCTACCATAACCTACAGTGATAATGGTTTTAGCCCGGCGACGCTGACCGTGAAAGCAGGAACAAAGGTTACGATCAAAAATACTTCGTCACGTGACATGCAATTTGATTCCGATCCGCATCCGGCCCACACCGATGACCCCGAACTCAATGTCGGCATAGTGAGCCCTGGTCAAAGCATGACATTTACTGTTACTACCACAGGTACGCATGGTTACCACAACCACCTGAACCCAAGCGACACCGGTACCATCGTTGTGCGGTAGAGACTAAAACAGGGTCTTCCAGTAGTACCAGAAGTGGCCCAGTAAAATCAGCAAAATAACAGTGTACCAACTGGCGAGCGCATTGCCATGATTTCGCTGCAGGAAGCCGTTTAATCGGTTTAGCGAGCGGGGTAGACGAATGTAACCCTGACGAAGGTTAAATAAAGTCACATACCAGACGGTCGGGATAGTAGTGATCCATACGGAAAAACACCACGGGCAGATGGCATTGATGCGAAACACGCCTTGGAAAAACAAGTAATGTGTAAAAATTAGCCCTACGATGGCCGTTATTTCGACAATGATCCAGAACCAGCGCTTCAGCTGTGCCCCGGCGAGCAGCACGAC
>Ga0070679_100000520_pt1 | contig 32710 bp, 25 predicted proteins | sample KBSC63BmetaG_FD_65652 | JGI IMG/M metagenome (GOLD analysis project Ga0070679, IMG submission 65652) | Corn rhizosphere microbial communities from Kellogg Biological Station, Michigan, USA - KBS C6-3B metaG | ecosystem: Host-associated > Plants > Roots > Rhizosphere | place: USA: Michigan... | reverse complement strand
CTTCTCGCCCAATAGAACCGCATTTGCCCCAAACGCTTCCGCCGAGCGGATGATCGTTCCCAGATTGCCGGGATCTTGAAGGCCGGCTGCGCCTATCATGAGCAGGCTGGTGCCCGCGATTTCCATCAGGCGTTCCAGGTTTGTACTCTTCAAGCGCACCAGCGCCGCCACACCCTGCGGGCTTTCGGTGTTCACGGCGCCTGCGAAGACGTCGTCCGGCAGAAGCAGAGCTTCTGTATGGCTGCTGAGTTGGGGAATCAGCTTCTCCGCAGCTTTCTGGCTGCTTTCCCGCACGAAAATCATCTCAATGCGCAGCCCACTCCGGATTGCTTCTTCTATGATGCGGATGCCTTCCACAGCCACCGCGCCGGTAGAAGAAGGTTCGGCCTGGCTGAAGCAGTGCCGCAGCTCCCTTATGGCCGTGTTCTGGCGGCTGGTGATCCTGCGCAGGCGAACTTCAATCCCGGGTGGCACAAGAAGATCATAATCGACGGAGCACCTGAGGCCCTCCGATACCGCTTCTCGGCGACAACACGGGCTAGGTTTTAGTCCGAAGCTGGTTTATGCTTACTGGTTTGCTTCGCCCCGCCATGCGGGACCTTTTACCATCAGGAGCTGTTGTTTGACTGCGGAAATCGTCAAGATCAACAAGGAACATCCGGACATGCGCATGGTTGCCTACGTGGCCGAGCAGATCAAAAGAGGCCATGTCACAGGCATGCCCACTGACACTTTTTACGGACTCGCCGCCGATCCGTTCAATCTCCGCGCGGTGGATCTGATCTACGACGTGAAATCCCGCAGCCGCCATAAACCCCTCTCGCTGTTAATTGAAAGCGTGGAGCAGGCTGAATATCTCGCTCGTCCACTGCCTGAGGTTTTCTATGAAATTACGCGCAAATACTGGCCGGGGCCACTCACGATCATTGTGAAGGCGTCAGAACGTCTGCCTTTGAAGGTGACGGCCAACACCGGCAATGTCGCCCTGCGCGTTCCTGCCGCCAAGATTCCCGTGGAAGTGATCCGTTCTGCGGGCGTTCCGATTACGGCAACGTCAGCCAACGTGAGCGGAGCAAGTGAGTGCACCACCGCTGACGGGGTTCGGAAACAGCTCGGAGACAGGATTAGTCTTATTGTGGATGGGGGGACGAGCCCCCGTGACGTTGCCTCCACCATCATTGATATGAGCGAGCCTGGTAAGTGCGACATTCTGCGCCAGGGCGCGATCCCGGAAAATGAACTGGCGGAGTACGTCCGCTATCGCTGATGCCCAAATTCCGCAAACGATGGCTGCTGTGGCTGCTCGTAGCAGTAATCGGGTATGTTGGGGTTATCTACGTGCTGGTCCTGCATCGTTCCGCTCGCGATCAAGCACAGAAGGCGGATGCCATTGTCGTGTTCGGTGCAGCGGAATACGACGGTCGCCCCTCTCCCGTTTATCGGGCTCGTCTGGATCATGCGGCCAAACTATATCATCAGGGGTTTGCCGCCCTGGTGATTGCCAGCGGCGGATCGGGCGGCGATCCAAGATTCAGTGAAGGAGTCGTGGGGCGCGAGTATCTGCGTAGCCTTGGCATTCCCGATAGCGACTTGATCGCCGAGACCCAGGGAGACGATACAGCGACTTCAGCGCGACGAATTGCCGCCATCCTGCGAGCGAATTCATTGAAATCTTGCGTTGCGGTGAGCGATGCTTACCATATGTTTCGGATACGGCAGATGCTGGGCCACGAAAACATCAAGGTTTATTCCTCGCCGCGGCCGAATTCAACGCCGAAGTCCTTTTGGAAGCGGCAATCTGCGCTTTTTCACGAGATTGGCAGTTATACCGTTTGGCTGGTTGGGCTCAGCTGAGCGTCCATGCCAGGGCTGCCGCTGATGCCGTGCTGAGGACATTCACCGCATCGTTGTTCAAATATCCCCGGCGTTCAAGCACCGCGCCCAGAAAACTGTCCACGATCATTCCCGCAAAGCCGGCACCAGCTGCAACAATGGCATGGCGCGACGTTATCAGGAGAAGCATTGCCCCTGTGCTGGCAATCACCAGTGCGGAAGCCAGAGCTGCAAAGGTGCCATGGATACTGATTCCGCCATCCACCCCCGGGGAAACCGGCTTCCAACTGGTTAAGAGCACAGTCCTGCCAGGGAACGCCATTCCTAATTCGCTGGAGCATGTATCTGCTGCTACTTCGGACATAACGGCTAGCGCCAGGAGAACCTGCTGATTCGCCCCCACAGCGATCACGAGCATGGCAACCCCGAGGTTAGAAATCACCTGGGACGCAGAGCGTCCCCGGGCTCCTTCGGCCGCGTGTAATTGCTGTTTCCGCTGTTTTCCCCAACGTGTTGCAAGCAGGGTCACGAGAAAGACCGTCAACAGCACGAGAAACAGCTTTGGCTCCGCCGTTGTAACGCTAAGCGAGACAGCTGCACCCGCCAGGGCTCCTGATCGTGTGACACCCCTTGCTCTCCGGGCAATTAAGGCGAAGCCGACCGTAATGCCCAATGAGATCCAGAGTCTTTGACCGGAAATTTCCATCCAGTGTAGGCCTAACTGAGCCACCAACAGGGCAAACGCAACTGCCAGCGCCAGATAATCGCTTGCGAGTTGTCGTTTTCTCTCCAGTCAAGCCTCCTTTCTAGAGCGTACAACGGGCACAATGGCGGCACGTGAACGCTTGTAGCGCATCCTATATGAAAGTCCTGTCTTTTCAACAGGAGGGTTATGCCTGCAACGGTCTGGTCTGGTTATCTCACGTTTGGTCTTATCTCTATGCCTGTGCGGCTTTACTCGGGTGCACGAAGCACAAGGATTTCCTTCCATATGCTTCACAAGAAGGACCTTACGCGGGTCAAGCAGCAACTCTTCTGTCCCAATGACGATGAAGTGATCTCCCGAGACGACATCGTGAAAGGGTACGAGTACCGCAAAGGTGAGTACATCGTCGTGGATCCGTCAGAGATCAAGAAGATTGAGCCGAAGACCGCCAAAGCAATGGAAATAATGGAGTTCGTGAAGCAGGAAGAGATTGATCCGGTGTATTTCGAATCGTCATACTATCTGGCGCCGGATGAAGCAGGCAAAAAGCCGTATGCTCTCCTGCAACGGGCGATGAAGGAAACGGGGTTTGTCGCAGTCGCCAAATTGGCCATGCACAATCGTGAATACACTGTGTTTCTCAGGACTTACGAACATGGCCTCATGCTGCACACGATGTATTATCAGGAAGAAATCAGAGAGGCGCCTTCGGTTGGCTCGGACAAAGTTGATATCAGGGAGTCAGAAGTTAAAGTTGCACATCAACTCATTCAGGCGCTTGCCTCGGAATGGGACGCCTCAAAGTACCACGATGTCTTCGAGGACAATCTTAAAAAGCTTATTAAAGCCAAGATGGAAGGCGGCGAGGTGACGGCGGTGGAGAAACCGGCCAAGCCAGCCGCTCCGGCCGACCTCATGGAAGCTCTGCGCCGCAGCCTCGCAGAAATCGGAGACAAGAAGAAGGGCCCTCAGCGGGTTGAAGCAGTCCAGCAGCAATCCGAAGTTCATGTGACCCATAAGAAAGCGTCTTCCTCGCGAAAGAAAACGCCGCGCCGAGCAGCCTGACCTGCTCAGAATTGCTGATTTTCGGCTGCAACCGCTACAATTACATTCTTACGCAATAATTCTGCGCTGAATCGTTCATCCGGGTAGTTCCGAGCGGAGCCGTAATGATATTGAGAATAAAGACCCTTTGGCTGGTCGTTGTGGCCGCCATTCTGGTTTTAACACTGGCCGGATGTAATGACACCTTGCGCCAGTTCATCACTCCTATACCTTCGCCTGGCGGCGACCCTTCCGGTCTGTCCCACGCCATCATCGTTTCGCGCAATCCGGCAATCAACAGTGTGCCGCAGCCGGGAAGTGATCTTCATATTGACGTTTCCGGCGACTCGGTTGCCGCCGTGGTTCCGCTCGGGATAGACCCCAATTTCATTGGCAAGAGCTCGACCAGGATTTTCGCCCTTAATAGCGATGGGACGGTAACTTCATACCTGGCTCTGCTGCCGCTTGGTGCCTCGCCGTCCATCACCACTTTGCCCGCCGGCGCGGTAGGCGTGGCCGGAGCGGCTTCGCCGGCGAGCAATTTTTATATGGCGAATCCCGCGCAGAACAACCTGAACGTGATTGCGCCCGCTCCCATCGCGGTTACAGGAACAATCGTTGCTGGAACGGATCCGGTCGCCGTTGTCGCCGGTGCGAATAGCGGGAAAATCTATGTGTTAAACCGAGGCAGCAACAATATCACTGTGCTTTCCAGTACCGACAACGCAAATCTTGGAACCATTCAGCTTCCTGCCGGCGCGGGCCCGGTTTGGGGAGTGCTTTCAGGTGACGGTGCCAATCTCTTCGTCGTCAACCAGGGAAACAATACGGTGAGCGTGATTGATAGTCTCACAGACACGCTGTTCGCGACGATCGCCACTGGGAGTTCCCCGAACTATGCCTTTTACGAGAACCGGTTCAAGCGACTGTTCGTTTCCAATACCGGCTCGAACAATATAACGATCATCAAGGCGGACGGGATCAACGCCAACGCGACGCCTCAGGTTCTGCCGCAAAAGTTGGCTGACGTGGCAGTTTCGGGTACGCCGACCCAGGTCGCTGCAATTTCAGATGGGACACGAGCCTATGCAGCGTTGGGGAATTGCCCGGCGGGAATCAATCACCTCACAATCGCTGCCAGCGTTGTGGGAGGTGCATGTGCGGGAAATCTTGTCAGCGTCATTGACGTAAACGCTCTGGCAGAACGGAAAACCATTCCGGTGGGGCCCGGCGCGGTTTCAATCGATGCCGCCGCAAATGGAAGCCGCGTCTACGTCATCAGCGCGCACGACGCAACCAACGTAAAAGCTACCGTGAACTTGCCGCAGCCGGACAGGAGCATCAGCACGCCATCAGTCTCAATTATTGATACCCGCACGGATACGGTATTGCGTTCGCCTGTAGATGCTTCAGTCACTTCACTGGTGCCAACGTTCCATACGCCGCAACAGGTCTCTTCGTGTGCACCGACGATTGATGCAACGTTCAATGACAAGGTGCCGATACCCTGTCCCGGGCAAATACCGTTCCAGGTTCGCATTTTCCCGTAGTAGTTGCGAAGGTGAAAATTGAAAAAGGCGGCTGGTTCCAGCCGCCCTTTTACTCTGCAAGTTCTGAGCCTAATTGCGCCGATCCGACTTTCTCCGCTGGTTATAGCGCATCGCGATGTTCAAAAACACAGTTCCCGTTCCTGTTTCGAAGCACATCACAAGCGCTTCCTGATCTTCCGAGCTGGATTCGCCCTTTTCATCGGTGTGGAGGACCGGAGGCTGGATCTTGAATTCGAATCCCTGGTCGTTCAGTGATGTCACAGCGCTTCCGATCACCATGTTCGCCAATTCGCAGACTGTCTCTCGTGCCACCTCATCATCTGCCGGCATCGGTGCACCGGCCAGATAGGTTGCGACGCGTGCCGCAGTGCCATGATCGATATCGAAAATGATCCGGCCCTCGATATCTCCATTGATGGTGACCAGGGAAGCGACTCCGTGTCTGCGGTATGATTCCTGCTCCATGGAGACTTCTCCCATGCGGGCAGGGGATTGCAGCGTCTCCGCGAGGACGGCGTCCGCCGCATTGATAAAAGGCTGGATGAGCTCCATCTTCATGGCGATCAGTTTTCCCTTGCGACAGGAGCCGCGATGACCGCATCTTCGCCCATAACGTACTTGATCACTTCATAGAGAATTTCGGCTTTCACCGGCTTCTGCACGAAATGGCGGGCGCCCTTCTGCAGCGCAGCGACGATGTTTTCCTGGTAACCGACCGAGGAAACCATCACGATGCGCGCTTCCGGGTGGGCACGCACAATGCGCTCTGCGGCTTCAATGCCTTCCATCTGGGGCATGGTGATGTCCATGAGAACCATGTCGGGCGAGGTGCGGTCGTATTCGGCAATTGCAGTGCAGCCGTCGCCGGCTTCTCCGCATAATTCGCCGCCGAACGCTTCCACCATCTTGGTCACGTTCTTGCGCGCGAAGATGGAATCATCCACCACCAGGTAACGGATGGCTTTACCGTCTTTCCTGAGCAGAAACGGAAACTGATCCATATACATCTCCTTACAGCTTCAACTGAACTTGTGCACTACTTGCCAGGCGCTCCGTGCCGCACTGGTTCATCAATACGTTAGCGAGCCCATCAAGGGGCACAACTCGCATTGCAAACCCCCGCTCGATGGCTGCTTTTGGCATACCGAACACCACACAGGAATCTTCTGTCTGGGCGATCGTGAGTCCACCTGCATCTTTGATCAGTCCCATGCCCGCCGCGCCATCATCGCCCATTCCGGTCATCAGAACGCCGAGCGAACGGCTGCCGAGCTCTGTAGCTACAGACCGGAAGAGAACATCCACTGACGGCCTGTGCCCGTTCATGCGGGGTTCGTCGGTCAGTACAACCGTATCCGCCAGGCTCATGCGACGGACCTTTATGTGGCGATCACCCGGGCAGATCAGCGCTCGACCAGCCACCAGCAAATCGCCAGACTGGGCTTCTTTCACCTCGATTGCGCAGCATTCGTTCAGGCGACGTGCAAACATGTCCGTAAATCCTTCCGGCATGTGCTGCACCACGACAATGCTACCGGGAAAGTCTCCTGGCAATTGTGAAAGCAGGTAATGGAGGGCGTTCGGACCACCTGTGGACACGCCAATCGCGATCACCTTGCTGGGGCTTTGCCGGGGCCGGATGGCCGGCTTCTGAACCGGGGACCGGAATACTGGTTCCGGGACAGGCACCCTGAGGGTGCGCAATTTTGCCTTGGACGCGACCTTGATCTTCCTGATCAGGTCTTCAGCGATTTCGTCCATGTGGGCCGAAGCGGCATCGCGCGGTTTTGCCACAAAGTCGAGGGCTCCGAGGGCCAGAGCCTTGAAAGTCGCGGTCGCTCCCTCGGTCGTTAGCGCGCTGACAATGATCACGGGAACGTGATATTTCTTCGTAATCTGACGCAAGGTTTCCATGCCATCCATGCGCGGCATTTCCAGGTCGAGCGTGACTACGTCGGGATGCAAATCGTCGATCTTTCTGAGCCCAAGTACGCCATCCATAGCCGTACCCACCACTTCGATCTGCTTGTCCCGCTCGATAACTTGCGGAATCAGCTTGCGCATCAGTGCTGAATCGTCCACGACCAGTACTCTGATTCGTTCACTCACGCTGTGGCCCCCATCTTCATCTGTGCCCGTCCCAGCCGCGACACCACCGTGGCGATGTTCAGGATCAGTACTACGGTTCCGTCGCCAAGGATCGAGGCACCGCTCACCAGATCTGTCTTGACAAGCTGGTCATCAAGCGCCTTGATTACTAATTCTTCTTCCGCCAGCATCTTGTCCACGACCAGGCCAAACTTGCGCTCTCCAATCGTCACGACCACGACAAACATCCTCTGCGTTGGCGATGACTGGTGCGTGAGAGACCGGAGATGAATCAACGGTACGATCTCTTCACGCAGCCGGATCACATTCTGATGATCGACGGAATGTACTTCCTCCAGTGATGCCCTTGTGATCTCGACCACATTGGACAGCGGGACGGCATAGATTCGATCTGCCACACGAAACAGCAATGCCTTGATAATCGCCAGTGTCAGCGGTACTTGTAGACTGAAAGTCGTGCCCTTTCCTGAAGTTGTCCTGATCGAGACCGAACCCTTCAAGCGCTCGAGTACGGTCTTGACTACATCCATTCCCACGCCTCGACCGGAGATGGAGGTAACTTCAGATGCGGTGCTCAGTCCTGGATGGAACATCAGGTCCAGCGCCTGGTCTTCAGTGAGTTCGGCGGCCTCGCGCTCTTCCAGGATGCCGGTTTCAATTGCGCGGGCAATGAGCCGGTCACGGTCAATGCCCCTGCCATCATCTGTGACTTCTATGATGATCTGGTTGCCCTGGTGGTAAGCGGCCAGCCACACGGTCCCTTCGGCCTGCTTGCCCGCAAGGGTGCGCTCTTCAGGAGCCTCAATCCCATGGTCTACACAGTTCCGCACGATGTGAGCAATCGGCTCTGCCAGCATGTCCAGGATGCTCTTGTCGAGGTCGGTATCCTGACCGGTGACTACCAGATTTACGTCCTTGCCGCACGATTTTGCCACGTCCCGAACCAGACGTGGGAACCGGCGGAAAAGATGTTCTACCGGAACCATGCGGATTTTCATGACCGATTTCTGCAGGTCATTCATGATTCGCGCCTGGAAGGCCATCGCGTCAGTGAAGCGGGCTCGCAGCGGATCTTTGGGGAATCGCTTTTCAAAATCAAGCACTGCCTGATGAAGCATGCTCTTTGCGATTACCAGTTCGCCTACGAGGTTCAGGACGGCATCAATGCGCTCCGCATCTACGCGGAGCAGGTTTTCGAGATTCGCTGAAAAACTCGTTGCGGAAAGCTCAGGTCTGGGTTCCGTTTTCTCCGCCTGTGTCTGCACCGCTGGTGTGGGCTCTTGCTGTGCGGCTGGAGCGCTAGCAGTTGCTGCTGGTTCGGCTATTGTGCTTTCAACAGTGCTGGCCTGCACACTTTCTGGATTCTCTTCATCTGAAGTGACGCGATGCACGATCAACTCACACACGATTGACGGAATAAAGCACTTTTTCTGGAGCCACTCTTGTGTCCGATTGCTTGCGAGAGCCACCTCGATCAACTCAACGGTTTCGGCCTGCCCATCACCCAGCGGAGTAATGGCTATAATCACTCCACACTCGCTGAGCACGTTCCGGATCAACTGCACAGCAGCCGCCCGCATTGGGCACTGCGGATCGATGCTGATGGCAACGTTGAAGACAGCTTCATCGCGACTGAGCGCCTCAGAAACCAGGAGATGCTCATATTCGCTCCAGGCGAAGCGGGCACTTGAGGCAGGGCGGCCTTTCGACATTGCCGGGGCCCTGAGCGAGGTAATCTGTTGCCGGAGTTCGGCCCCCTGGGGAGGTTGCATGTCGCCACGGTATGCGGACAGCATGGAGGCAAAGGTGTCCGCGGCAATGAGTACTACTTCCGCGAGCTTCTGCTGGGCGCTGGCGGCCACTTCCGGCTTCAGGGCATCTTCCAGTGCATGCGCAAGCTCGCTGAACTCCTGGAATCCGCATGCCGCAGAGTCGCCCTTCAGGGTATGAACGGCGCGACGCACCTGGCGCAGAATCTCCGCATTTCCGGGCTCTTTCTCCATTTTGAGCCCTTCATCATTGAGGGTCTGCAGGAGTTCGGCCGCGCTCTCAAAGAAGAGCTCCCGCATTTCGGCCGCGCGTTCGTCAGAGAAGAAGTTCAAATACTCACCTCAATCTTCTGGTAGGCGGTTCCGTTATTCTGGTGAATCATGCGGTAACGGTCGGAGAGGCCGAACAGGCTCTCAGCATGGCCGATAAAGAGATAACCTTCGGGGTTCAGACAACGGTAGAACTTGTCGACGAGGCGCTTCTGCTCAGCTTCATCGAAATAGATCATCACATTGCGGCAGAAGATCACGTCATTTCGCTGCGGCAGGAATTCGGTCTTCAGGTTATGAAAATCGAAATGCACCAGATCCTTCAGCGGCCGCTTTAATGCATACCGATCTCCAACTTTATCGAAATAGCGGAGACGGAATGCGTAGTCCACTGCGTCCATCTGCATTTCTGAGTAGATGCCTTCTTGCGCGGCGCGCAGGACCGAGTAGTTAATGTCAGAAGCCAGAATCTCCACTTTCCATGGAGGTGGAATCAGCGGTTTGGGCGTGGGCATTTCGAAAGGCAGGGGATTGCGGAGATAGTAATACGCAAGCGCGTCGCAAATGAGCATCGCGATGGTGTAGGGCTCTTGACCGGTGGAGCAACCTGCACTCCAGAATCTGATTGTCCAATCCCGACGTTCCTGTTTGCGCTTTAACAGCTCCTCAAGGATGTTCTTCTGGAACAACTCCAATTGTGGCTTGTTGCGGAAAAAGCTCGTTTCGTTGACGGTAAGGTTCTCAACCAGAGCCACGAGTTCGGCTTTCCCATGATGGCTGGTCAGCAAGCGGTAATACGCGTAGAAGGTGTCCACTCCACATACGCGCAATCTCCGCTGGAGGCGGTCCTGGAGAAAATGGGCGCGGCGCTCGTCAAAGTACATGCCGCATTCCTGATATACCAGCGTTTGCAACAGCTTGTATTCCGCTTCCGTAATCTGTACTTGCGCACTCGACGCCATGGTTCTCCCAGGATTCCTTGACTGCCGTTCTGTCACGCCGTTGCTTCTGATGAAGTGGCCGGCTGCAAATTTTCCGTCCGGTGCAATTCGCCTTTTTGCATTACCTTGCCTAGGTCGACCAGGATCACCAGGCGATCCTGAATCTTCCCCACTCCCGTCACGTAGTTCAATTCGCCTTGCTCGTACACTGTCGGTGGCGGCTCAACCTGGCTTTCCGGGATCTTCATGACTTCCGATGCAGCATCCACGATCAGCCCAACCAGCTTGCCTTCCACCTCAGTGACGAGGATGCGATTCTTCTTGGTACGCGTGATCTCGATTTCACCAAAACGCTTGCGCAGGTCGATGACGGAGATAATCTTGCCCCGAAGGTTGATGACACCTTCAACGTACCCCGGAGCATCCGGGACCGAAGTGATCTCCGGAACGCGCACTATTTCATGCACCAGCGCGATCGGTACGCCAAAAGTCTCGCGCCCGATCCGGAAGCCCACGATATGTAGTTCTCTCGCCATGCGTGGTCCCCTTGAGCGACTAGTTGTGAGGCGAACCTGCGGTCGCCCAGGCCACCGGCATCCGTTCCCGCTCCGGATTGTCCTTGCCATTGCGATAGGAACCGTTGCGTCCATCAGCAGCGGTTTGTTGTTGTGCCTGATATTCGAGAATGAATCTGTCCATGGACTCGAGCATCAGTCGAGACATCTTGGACATTTGTTCGGCGGACGCTGCCAGTTCAGTTGATCCTGACGAGGAGCGCTGCACCAGTTCACGCATCTTTTCCATCGCTTTCACCACGGCTTGGGCGCCTGATGCCTGTTCTTCCACCGAAGAGTTGATCTCGTGCGTGATTTCGTTCAGACGGGTTGTAGCCTTGGCGATTTGCGACGAACCGTGAGATTGTTCCGTGGTCGCCGCTCCGATCTCCTGGGCAAACTTATAGACTTCGGCGACAACACTGGAGATTTTCTTGAGTGCGCCACTCAAGTCTCCGCCCAGCGTAATGCCTTCGTCTACAATGCCAGTGCTCTTTTCCATATTGTCCACAGCTTTGCGGGCTTCTTTCTGAATGCTCTGAATCAGCTCTGAGATTTCGCGCGTGGACTGTGCGGATTTTTCCGCCAGCTTACGCACTTCATCCGCGACTACCGCAAAGCCAAGTCCGTGTTCGCCGGCGCGAGCGGCCTCAATTGCCGCATTGAGAGCCAGCAAGTTGGTCTGTTCTGCAAGGTCATCGATAACTTCAATGATCTTTCCGATATCATCAGCGCGCTGCCCCAGCGCGGAGATGATCTCTGCAGAAGAGCCGATCGATGCATTGATGCGGTTCAAGCCGGTGGTCGCGCGTTCCATGGTGCTGATGCCGCTGTGAACTTCGTCGCGCGAGCGCTGTGAAATATCCAGCAGAACTTTGGCGGTGTCGGCGACGCGCTGAATGGAGGCCACCATCTGATCAATTGATGCGGAGGTCTCACTTACATTTGAGGCTTGCATCTGCGTGCTCTTGACCATGTTCTGCACGTTGATGCTCATCTCGTGCATGGTGCTCGTGACCTCATCAATCGCAGACGCGGCCTGAACACTAATGCGAGCCGATTCGTCCGACGCGCTCGCTACCTGGTTCGAACCCGCAGCCACCTGTGAGGCGCTGTCCCGAACATTCTTGACCATGCTGCGCAAGCCAAGAGTCATTTCCTGGAAGGCAAGACCCAGAGTGTCCCGGCTGGACCTTGGATTGATCTGTACCGAGAGATCACCGCCGGCGATCGATTCGGAAACCCCGGCCATTTCGCGGAGATAAAGCACCATTTTGTGGAATGCGCTCGCCAGGCGCCCGACTTCATCCTTGCCGCTGATTTTCACTTCGCTGTCGAGGTCGCCGGTTTCCGCAATCTGGCCTGCAACCGTGATGAGCTGGTTCAGCGGTCCGGTGATCGATTCTGCAACCCGCCATGCAATCACGCCACCCAATGCCAGCATGAAAATCATCCCCACAACCGTAATGAAGGTCGTTATAGAGCCGGCAAATTTGTCAGAGTCGCTGGCCCTGGACACTTCTTCGGCCAGGACCGTGTCGAGTTGCCGCAGTGGTTCTTCTTCCCGTCTTTGCTCCGCAGTGGGATTCGCCTGAAGATACGCGATTTGTAACTCCGCCACCGTGGCGCTTCCGGCGTCCACCTGCCGGCGCTTGTCCACCAACGGCATGGCGAATGTGTTAGCCCAATCGCGTTCGTTTTCCTCAATCGTATGAAGCAGCTGCTTAATTCGATCTTTGGCCTGCGGCAGGTTTGTGCTGGTGCCATCGGCCCTGGCGATCAACTGCTCCACGTCACTCGTGCCCTTGCTGAGCACTTCGGCTTCACGAGTATCACCGTTGAGAAGGAAGTTGCGCAGGTGCAGCCGGTTATCGCGGATCGCCCGGTCTAATTCGAAGCGCTGGGCGTTCATGGCAATGGATTTCCGGTATGTCTCTCCTGTGTTTTGGGCGTGCCACACTGCCCAGATATTCGCCGCAAAGAGCACGAACATCACGGTCAGGATCGCGCCGAAGCCCGCGTACAGCTTCCCTCGAATGGTATTGCCGAATTGCATAGGTACGACCTCCGGGCTCCATCACCAGCATCTTTCAGACAACTTGCGAAGGAAACCCAACTAGACACTCGCGGCAAACACAAATTGCCCCGACGGGAAAATGCAATGTCAGTGCCATGGCCGAACAGGCATAGCCCTTTAGTACCTTGGGGGCCATGTAAGTTATTGAAAGAGAGCACCGAAGCTTGGAGGTATCTTCGTCAATCCAGACGGTCCGAACGCCCTCGGCACTCGAAAACTCGGGCAATCCGTCTCACGGTGAGACCGACACTTAAGTTTTTATTGCTGGTTCGTCTCAATCGTTTCCTTATTGACTCAAAATGAGATTCCAGAGTACCTTCAGGCTTTCCATAGACATAGAAGTGAGAGCCAAGAGGAAATCCGCGCCCGTCCGCCCCGGCCACAAAGTCGGAAATGTCATGGAGAAGGTCCTCGATGCTTGCATCCAGCTTCCCCAAACAGAGGGAGGATGCTCAGGTATATATCGATATCTCGCGGAAGCCGTGCGCAAGATCTTTGCTACGGCAGTCTCCGGGATATTAGTCCGCGAGGGGGCCGGGTACTCTCTTGCTGCGGTTTCCAGTCCGGTTAAAGAAGGTGCAGACAAAGCGGCGCTGCTTTCGCACGTAAGTACATTTGCTACCCAGGCGATTGACCGCCAGCGTCTGCTCAGCTTCAAGCTCTCTTACGAGGGAGCTGACCGTGAAAGGGAATTCCATGGGGTCGCGCTGCCCCTGGTTACGGTGCAGTCTCATACCGCGCTGGTGGCGGTGAGGAGCTCCGAGTTTTCGCAAGATGAGCTTTCCGCGTTCAATGTTCTCGGCAACACTGCAAGGCTGGCGCTTGATCGGGCTGAGTTGTCTAACATTTGCGCACAGCAGCAAGCGGGAGTTACGCAGCTGCTGGAAATGGCGTCCAACTGGGGAGCGGGAACGCAGCTGCAAAGCTTTTTACCGTCTTTCGCGGTCAAGATCGCGGAGTTTCTGGAGTTCGAACACGCTGGAGTGGCAGTCATCGTCCCGGGCGGGTGCAGGTTGCGCTGGGTTTCCGAGTCGCGGGATGAATTGGATATAGATTTATCGTCCGTTGCTAGACGCGTTCTGGAGAGCGGTGAGCCGGTAGTTGCCGACGATATCTCGCGCCTGCCAGTACCTGAGCGAAACCAGCTGTTGAAGTGGAACAGTAAAGCCAGGCAATACCTCGGCATCCCGCTTACTGCTGCCAACGGACAGCCATTAGGGCTGCTGGCTCTGGTCAACAAAAAGCTTCCAGGCTTGATCACCCCCGATGAGGTCCGTCGAGCGCGAAGGCTGAGCTCTGGCATAGTGATCGCACTTGAGTCAGCCCAGACTGTAAAGGCCGCCGAACAACATAAACAGCGTGCTGAAGACCTCATGCAGATGGCCCTGGAACTAGGTTCTGCGCTGCGACTGCCTGAGTTCATTCGTGCGTTCACGGAACGCGTTTGCCGGATTATGGCTGGCAGCAGCGCTGTTCTGGCGCTCGCCCACGGCGTGATGGTTGAGAGCGTCGGATTCTATGGCCTGGACCCCGAGCGGGAAGGCCTCCGCAAGCTCAATGCTGCTCTTTCGGATTACGCAAGCCATCATCAAGGGTTGAAGATCAACACTAATGCGATTCAGGTGCTCGATCCGGAAGCGGTCGTGGCTCTTGGCTGGCATAACGCGACTTTGGTGCGCCTGGAAGGCACCGAAGGCGATTTGCTGGCTGTTCTGGTGCTCGCTGACACCGCGCATGAGCTTCAGCAGGACGACATCAATCTTCTCCAGGCTTTGGTTATCCACGCGTCAGTGGCTCTGGAGAATTCGCGGCTGTTCAGCAAGATCACGCAAGCCAGCCGGCAGTGGGCAGAGATTTTTGATTCCATTTCCGATTTTATAGTGGTGCATGACGAAGAGCACCAGATCATGAGGGTGAATCGCTCTCTGGCTGAATCCATCGGTGTGCGCCCAGCAGAATTAATTGGATTGCAGATGCGTGCGCTCACGGCAATCACATCTGATTCGCCGCACCCGTGCCCTTTCTGCCATGAACGGGCAGACACTGACGAATATCTTCATCCGGTAGACGAGCACAGCTACCTGGTTTCCACTTCGCGCATCCATGGAGCGCTCGATGAAGGATCACAGACCGTCCATGTGTTGAAAGACATCACCGATCGTCGCGAAGCCGAGCGCCGGTATCGTGAACTATTTGACAACGTGCAGGAAGGCGTCTTCTTTGCTTCACCGGAAGGCCACTTCATTGAAGTGAACGATGCCCTGGTTCGCATGCTCGGATATGAGAGCCGGGATGAAGTACTCAAGCTCGACTTGCGAACGCAGGTCTATGTCTCCCCCGGCCAGCGCGCCGAAATCATGCGCCGCCTGAGCGATTCCGGGGCGTTACGAAATTTTGAAGTGGCGCTCAGTCGTCGTGATGGCAGCCTGATCTATGCCCTGGAAAACACGTTTGTTGTGCGTGACGCGCAGGAACGCGTAATGCAGTATCGTGGCGTGTTTCTCGACATAACTGAAGTCAAGAACTTTCAGGCACAGCTCCAGCGCGAACGGGATTTTACAGGCAAGATCCTCAACAACACCCAGACCATGATCATGGTGGCTGACACTGCCGGGCTGATCAGCTATGCAAATCGCCGCTGCTATGAAGCTGGAGGATTTGAGGAGAACCAGCTCGTGGGGCAGCGTCTGGACCGCCTTGTTGGCCCAAGCCATAAACAGGCATTTGTTGAAGGCTTCGAATCAGCATTGCGCGGAATACAAGCGGACAATGTTGAACTCATCATGGCTCGGGGGAGCGGCCAACTGGGGAAATTCTCTGTGAACCTGAGCCCGATGCGTGATGAGGCCAGTGATGTGACAAGCGTCGTGGTGCTCATGACCGACATCACTGACACATCGATGATGCAAGCCAAACTGATGCATACCGAAAAGATGGCAGCGGTGGGCCAGTTGGTATCAGGCGTTGCGCATGAGGTGAATAACCCGCTCACCGCGATCATGGGATTCTCTGATCTCCTTATGGAAAATCCGGAGGTACCGGGCAGCGCGCGGAAAGACCTCCAGGTCATACTCGAAGAAGCACAGCGCACCAAGGAAATCGTGCAGAACCTGCTGAGCTTTGCCCGGCAACGGCCTCCGCAGCGGCAACGGCTGCAGATCAATGAAATCCTGCGCAAGACAATCGCGCTTCGCGCCTATGACTTTTCCAGCCACGGTGTGGAGGTGGTCGAAAAGTTTGAAGAGCGGCTGCCCGAGTTGATCGGTGATTCGCACCAGCTGCAACAGGTGTTTTTGAACATCCTGAATAACGCTTATGACGCTGTTCGCGCCACCCGCAACCCAGGATTGATTGAGATCGAGACCATCCGCGACGGCGAATGGGTGGAAGTTATGTTCCGCGACAACGGCGAGGGCATCAAGAACCCTGAACGCATTTTCGATCCCTTCTTTACGACCAAGGAGGTTGGGCAGGGGACCGGGCTGGGGCTGAGCATTTGTTATGGCATCGTGCGCGAGCACGAAGGAGAAATTCTCTGCGCCAACAACCAGGACAGTCCAGGTGCAACGTTTAGCGTTCGCTTGCCCATCCGTACCCGGCCGGAGCTCAAAGTCATCACCATGGCAGGTGCCCGACCGTGAGCACGCTTGGCCTGAGTTCGTTACCGCTCCTGGTGATTGAGGACGAACGTTCTGTCATGGATTTTGTTCGTATGGCGCTGGAGCGCAGCGGCTATGCGTGCGTGACGGCGACTTCCGCCGCGGAAGGGATCAAAGTACTTGAGAAGACGGCCATCTCAGGCGTGATTTCAGATATGAGGACGCCTGGCGGAGCAAGTGGGGCCGATTTGCACGAATGGATCAGCAGCCATCGCCCTGAACTCGTTGACAGGCTCCTGTTCATTACCGGCGATCTTGTGAATGAGGACACCATGCGTGCCCTCGTTCGTACCGGAGCGCCTTACCTGGAGAAGCCGTTTCGAGTTCAGCAATTGATTGATCGTGTTGATGCCATGTTCGGCAAGGCTGATGGGGAGCAGCGTGGCAGGCATGAGTGACCAACCCAAACTGCGGTTCCTGATCGTCGACGATCATCAGAGCATTCGCAAGCTTTGTACCACGGTAGGCGCATCTCTGGGCTTTGAATGTCGCGAGGCGGAAAGCGGCGAAGCGGCACTCGCCTGCCTGGAAGAGTTTCCGCCCGAGATCGTGCTCGCTGACCTGCTCATGCCAAACATGACGGGACTTGAGTTTCTGCCGCGGCTCAAGGAAGCCGTGCCTCTTTGTGAGGTAGCCATCATGACCGGCCACGGTTCCATTGAGACTGCGGTTCAGGCCATGCGCCTTGGTGCCTACGACTACATCACCAAACCTTTCCGTGTCGACGAGCTCAAACTTCTCCTGCAGCGCATGATGGAGAAGGTCGAACTGGTCGCGGAAAACCGGTTCCTTCGCGAACGTGTTTCGGCCGAGATGGAACTGAACGGCGTCGTCGGTTCATCCACCAAGATTCAGGATGTCATGCGCATGGTGGCGCGCCTGAAAGACACTCGTACACCGGTCCTGATCACAGGAGAGAGCGGTACTGGAAAAGAGCTGATTGCAAGGGCCGTTCATTATCGCGGACATTTTGCGAAAAAGCCGTTCGTGGCTGTTGATTGCGGCGCTTTGGTCCCAACGCTCATTGAGAGCGAATTGTTCGGTTACGAAAAAGGCGCTTTTACCGGAGCGGCGAAGTCGCGCGAAGGCCTCTTTCAGAGCGCAGATGGCGGCACTATTCTGCTGGACGAAGTCGGCGAACTCTCGCTGGATATGCAGGCCAAACTCCTGCGCGTGCTGCAGGAGAAGGAAGTGCGACCGGTAGGCAGCAACCAGAAAATCAAGGTAGATGTGCGCGTTATCGCAGCCACGAACCGCGACCTGGAAGCTGCATACAAGGAGGGTAAGTTTCGCAAGGACCTTTACTTCCGCCTGAACGTGGTTACGCTGCACTTGCCGCCACTACGCGAACGTAAGTCGGACATTGCGGCGCTGGTACATTACTTCCTCGATAAGTTTGCGCCCGGCCGGCCGGTTCAGGTTTCTCCAGCGGCCATGAGGTGTCTTCTCGACTATGACTGGCCGGGGAACGTACGTGAATTGCAGAACTGCATTGAACGTGCGCTTGCCCTGGGCAGCGATAGCTATCTGGATGTTCGCGATCTGGCTCCCTCGATCCGTGAGGGGCAGCCCGAAGCTGCTGAAGAGACACTTCCTCAAGATGGCCCGATCATTTCGGCGAACGCTAACGCTACGGGCACCGATCTTGAAGAGATTGAACGCGCTACCATTCAGCGTGTGTTTGAACAGGTCAAGGGCGATAAGTCGCGAGCCCGCAAAATGCTTGGCATCAGCCGCGCGACCCTTTATCGCAAGCTGAAGCGGTACAACATCGGACTGGAAAGGAGTGCGTCTGCCGTCTCTTGAGACAGCGGGATGAGACAGTGTTTCATCATGAGACATGTCAGGTGCTTGCAGTGCCAGTAGATCAAGAATGATGTAATTGAATCAATCAGTTAATACGGTCTGGTTTTGGCCGAGAGCTTGCATCCAGTTATTTCACCCGTGTGTGTGCGGGTGGATTCCACGATGGCAACTACTGCAACATTGAAGGTCACGGATGCTCCCGAGTTCTGGCGCGTAGCGCGCCGGCTGCACGCGATCTACTCCGAACTTGACCATACCTTCGAACTTGGCCTTCCCCGCTGCCCGGACCTTGAAGACTCCGTCGATCGTGAAGAGCCCGAAGTTATGGATCGCGTGCGTCTCTGGTTTGACACCATGGACACGCACATTCAAGTGTGGCAGCTTCGGCAGTTGTTGCAGAGCACCGGCCTGCAAAACGAAGAAAACCTGCGATATCTGATCGTGCGCCACCTGGAACGGGCCTACAAGACCGAGGGCGACAAGGAAAAGATCGATTTTCTCCTGGTGCAGTATTTTGCGCATTGTGCCCCACACGGCATGACCGAACATCAGGTCACGCTTGATGAAGTTGGCCGTGTCTTGGAACCGGCTCTTGGCGTACTGCCCGAAGGCTACCCGGAATGGGCGCCAGCCCTGGACGATAAGCTGGTCAGGCTGAACGGCTGCAACAGTCTGGAAGAATTGCAGAACTCCGGCGTGTTGCTGGAAGTTCGCGAACTCAAACTGGCGGTTGGGGACCAGTACTTTGAACCTGGTTTCCTGGTCGCATTTACGCGGTTTAATTTCCGCGCCCGCCGCGCGTTCTTCAAGGCAATGCACATAGACCTGCATGCCATCCGCTCGAGCGTCAACGATTTGGAGGAACTCGGCTTTACCAGCATCGATTGTCGCGAAGCCGGCATGACCGAAAACGAATCTCTCGACCAGGTGCGACACGTAGTTCATCAATGGAAAACGCCGTTCCGTGCGCCGTATTCCGGTGGTTCGTCATTCCTGCAACTCATTCTGCTCCGCCATTGCCTGCAGCAGGCACTCAGTGATGCTCACGCAAACGGAGCCCCAGCGATCGAAGAACCACCGGCGCCAGAAATGCCGGAATCTGTGATGCCTGCCCCTGTTGTTGTGGATCACGATCCTGTGCAATTGAAGGGTGAAGTAGTGGGTGCGCAGACATTAGAACCGATGCTCCTTTCGGCAATGGAAAGCTCTTTTCCCCAGAAGCCAGCGCCCGTGAGCCAGGCGCTCTCATCCGCTGCGACCACAGAACACACATCAGCGGTGGCACAGGTTGCAATTCGTGAGACTCCAGAGGTAATTTCGGGAGCAGTTTCATCGGAAGAGCTTTCAGAAGAGCAGCAGTATCTGGAACATTGCGTTGCCGATATCAAGGAGCAGCTACTGGCTTTTCCAGCCAAACACACGCCGAGCGTTTCCGCGATTCACCTGGGCGGATGCAAGCTGCTGATCGCTACGTGGGAGGCGGAGGCATTCACCAACCCTCAGGATATCGCCGCCGAAACGCTGCAACGGACTGTAGCAGCACGCACGATCCTCCACGTTTGCACGGAACGCCAGCGAAAGGGTGAACCCACGGACCTGAGCGTCGCTTTGAAGCTGGCGCGAACGCAGATTGAAGAAATGGAACAGCAAGTCGTTGTCGTTCGCGATGCGCACAACATCGATGCCGCTGTGAACTTGGCAGCTACCAGCAAGCGGCTCATCTCATTGATCGAAGAAGCTGAAAAGCTTCTGGCCTGACTTTCGCTGCCGCACTTGCCCTGATTCAATCTCTCCGTCTCAGGTTGAGACAGCACCTCAGCTGATGCAACTTGCAGAGGATGAATAAGGCTTGCACCTGATCCTTCTAAGTCACTCGAATAACTAGACTTACCTTTGGCTTAGCTCCCGGAGAGGAGGCTGCCGGCTTCGGCGCAGAAATTGCTTACATCGAAGGTGGATTTATCCACCTACAGGTCTGCCTTGACGAAGATATTGATCGTTGACGATTCGCCGGCTGAAGTCGTGCTGATGCAATCCGTGCTGGATCGCGCCGGGTATACCTCAGTCGCGATCCACGACCCCACGCGGCTGGAACAAACAATTACCTCGGAGCGTCCCGGCCTGATCCTAATGGATGTGGTGATGCCGCAACGCAATGGGTTCCAGGCCTGCCGGGAAATCAAGGGCAATGCTGAATTCGCTGACATCCCGGTGGTGATGGTGAGCAGCAAGAAAACCGAGAGTGATAAGTTCTGGGCGCAGCAGCAGGGAGCGGATGGTTATGTAACCAAGCCCTTCAGTGTGGAAGACCTGCTAGGGACGGTTGCGCGATGCATGCGCGGCAAGCCGGCGGGGCGTGACGGAGAACAGAAGTGATCGATGACAAACCCCATTTCGATTCTGAGGGGGCGGAACAAGCGGGCGATCCAGATGTGCTCGAACTGCTGGAAGCGGCAGAGCCGCTGAACCAGTATTGCGTGTTCCGGGCAGGCCGTGAGCGTTTTTGCTTCTCGGTGCTGGACGTGGAAGAAGTAGTCGAGTGGCCGGAGCTCACTACAATTCCGCTGGCGCCAACCTCGCTGATGGGGATTTTCAACCTGCGTGGAACCATTGTTCCGGTGCTGGACATTGCGTTTACGGAAGGCCGCCGGCCTGATCTGCTGCCGAAGCATGTGGTGGTGGCGAGCGTGGTTGAGGAAGGCGAACGGGACAAGCTGCGTGTTGGTATCGCCGCTGACGAGGTGATAGGAACGTTCGCCACATCAGACCCGCTTTTGGCGGAGGAAGCGCCCGCAGACGTCCCGCATTGTTCCGGCATCGTGCGACATGAAGATCGCATCGCGCTGGCATTGGACTTGAAGAAGCTTGCGGACGCTTTTCCGGTCCCAGTGATATGACAAGTCGGGTGTAAGTATCAATTCGTGAGCAGGCCGGCATGGCAGCCGGTGAGTAAATCAGGTTTCGGTTGGTGTTGGAGGAGTTATGAAAGGTCGTTTGGACCAGCGGCTGTGGGGACTGGTCATCATCAATGCGGTCGCGCTGTTCGTTGTATTTTTCCTGGCCTACAGCGCCGGAGCCACCGCCAAGGTCCCGATCAGCAACGTAACGCATCTTGCTGACGGCGCGGACCTGAAGGTCCTTTTTGCGGTTGTGATCTGTATTGGGATGGCGTTGCTCACATTTATCGTGATTGGCAACCGCGTGATCGTGCCGGTGAAGCAGCTGAGCGATTTCGCCGAGAAGTTTGCCCAGGGAGACTTGCGAGCGAGAGCCAGCATTGAGACGGCCGACGATTTCGGCGTGATTGCCGAAAACCTGAATCGCGCCGCCGAAGCATCATCACGGGCGATGTTCAACCAGGAAGCGCAGGAAGCTCTGCAGAAGAGCGTAACCGAATTCCTCACCATCGTAAGCCAGATTGCCCGCGGCGACTTGACGCTGCGTGGCCGTGTGACCGCTGACGCCCTCGGGAACGTCGTGGATTCCGTGAATTACATGCTCGACAACTTCGTAAGGGTCCTCGAGCGCGTGCGCAAGGCCGCCATTGACGTGCAGGGAAGCGCGAACGAAATTCTGATCGCTTCTGAACAGATGTCCAGCGGTGCCATCCAGCAGGACCAGGAAATTACCAATACCTCCTCTGCCGTGGAACAACTGACGGTTTCGATGAAACAGGTTTCGAACAATGCCGAAGCGAGTGCCGAGGCTGCTCGCCGCGCGCTGGATGCCGCCGAGCAGGGCAACCGCGCAGTGCGTGACACGCTGGACGGCATGCAAAGAATCCGTTCTTCGGTGCAGGCAACCGCCAAGCGTATTAAGTCGCTGGGCGATCGGTCACTGGAAATTTCAGAAATCGTAAACGTCATCAATGACATCACGGAGCAAACCAACCTGCTCGCTCTCAACGCGGCAATCGAAGCGGCACGCGCGGGCGAAGCCGGACGCGGCTTTGGCGTGGTCGCCGATGAAGTTCGCAAGCTGGCCGAGCACTCGCGCAACGCCACCAAGGATATCGCGGCGCTGATCAAGGCGATTCAGGCGGAAACGAACGACGCCGTAGTAGTCATGGAAGAAGGTACCAAGGAAGTGGAAATCGGCGCCAAGCTGGCAGATCAGGCAGGCCGCGCTCTGGATGCGATCTCGTCCGTCGTACGCCAATCCGCCGAACTCGTGCAGGAAATCTCGCTTGCGTCGAAACAGCAGGTGCGCGGCACGGAAGGCGTGGCCAACGCCATGCAGATCATTTCCAACATTACGCGCCAGACATCGCAGGGCGCACGCCAGACGGCGCGCACGGTAGAGCAACTGGTGCACATGTCTGAGCAATTGAACGAGGCGCTCTCGCAATTCCGGATTGCGATCACAGCTGCTTCAAATGAGGCGCGTCCCGAACTGGTGGCGGCAGCAGCCGCAAGAAGGTAGTCAACGTTCTGCAATGTAAGGAGAAGAGGGGCCGGCCGGCATGGGAATTAATCTCAGCGAACACGAGCTCACAGAGATACGCGGCCTGATCGAGTCGCGGTCGGGAATCCTCTTTGATGATTCCCGGGAGAGGTTTTTCTCCACGCGCATTCGTGAGCACGTAGAGGCTCGACGGCTTGCCCATGGCACGGACCTCCTGCGGTTGATCACCAGCAGCAATGTGGAATTTGATTCCCTGTTGCAGAGATTGCTGACGCAGGAGACCTCATTCTTCCGGTACCCAGGAATTTTTGAGGCTCTGGAAAAGAAAGTTCTGCCTGAGCTGCACATGCGCAAGTTCTGGGAGAGCCCGCGATCATTGCGCATCTGGAGCGCGGGTTGTGCCACGGGGGAAGAGGCGTACAGCATTGCCATGACCGTGGCCGATGCGCTGGAATTTGCCGACGCATGGAACGTGCACATACTTGCAACGGACATCAGCCGCCAGGCTCTCGATATCGCAGAGCGCGGTATCTATTCCAGCAGATCCGTTGAGCCGCTTACGCCACAGCAGCGCGAAACCCACTTCAGCCGCGAGCCTGAGGGGTATGCCATCAGACCACGCCTGCGCGAGATGGTCACCTACGCGCCGATGAACCTGGCGCAGGTGGTGTATATGGGCAAGTTTGACTGCATCTTCTGCATGAACGTGCTCATATATTTTTCGGAAGAACGCCAGGCCCAGCTCTTACAGCGGTTCTACGACTACCTTGAACCGGGTGGCTATCTGTTCCTGGGACACGCCGAGTCGATCATTCGCACATCGCTTAAGTTCGAAACATACGTGCATCGCGACTGCCGTATCTACCAGAAACCGGCAGCTCCGGGCCGTCCAGCCTCGTTGCGGGAGAGAGCGTGAACGAAGAGCGGGCACAATTCGTCGAGGTTTTCCTGCAGGAGGCGCTCGAGCGCCTTCAATTCCTGCGGGAATACTCCGGCATTCTGCTGGACGCCTATCCTTCGTCCGCTGACCTTGAAAAGCTATACATAGCGGCACATGCACTTACGGGAACCTCGGCGTCGTACGGCTTTCCTCTCTTCTCTGAAATCAGCGGAAAACTGGCCCATGTATTCCAATACGCAATGAATGCGACCATAGCCGCGGATGCCGCAGCGCCGCTGGTGGAGTTTATTTCCGAAGCCGTCGCGCTGCTTGAGTCAGATCTTTCAAGTGTTTCATCTTCAGATTTAGAGTCCGAAGAAGAGATCGCGTTTTTCAAGCAGCGTTATCCCTTTGCCTTTCAGGCACAGGCCGCGGAACGGCAGGGCACTGAAACCATGGTTTCGGCGCAAGTTCAAGAGCCAGCTGCCAATCCTGCAACGCACGACGACGCAGTCTCAGATCTCCCTGCTGAGCCCGAAAGTGCTTCGTCGGAGGTTGCCGAATCAGAAGACCCCAATCGGATCGAAGCGCTACTCGAGGACATTCCGGTTGCGCTTACTACTGAACCCGCTTTCAAACTTGACGCTGGACGGGCAGGCGATCCTCTGCCGCAGGATGACGAGGTCCCGGCGGAAGTTCTGGAGTTTTTTGTTCCGGAAGCTGAGGAGCATTTGCAGACAGTGACAGAGTGTCTGCTTGTACTGGAAACAAATCCCAGTCCGGAGCAGGTACATCGCCTGCTGCGGGCGATGCACACGATTAAGGGATCGGCCGCTCAGGTTGGGCTGCACAGGATTTCATACGTGGCTCACCGAGCTGAGGATCTGATCAGCAGAGTGCGGGAAGGCGAACTGCAGCCCAGTGCGCGGATCATCGATATTTGTCTTGAAGCAGTAGATATTCTCAAAAAGTTCCTGTACCACCAATGGACAGATCAGGAACAGATGCTCCGTGGCGTGCAGACCTTCTCGGCGCGTATTTCGGATATGGAGCGAGTGCCTGCGTTGGTTGAAAGCACGCCAGTGCAGGAGCCGGTTGTGAGGGGCGGTGAGGAAGCGCCACTGCGCGAGCTTGATTCCGATGAGGCTCAGCTTCTCGCCGAGTATGCTGCGGCGCGCGAGATGGCGGCGAGCGCCGGCCGTCCGGATAGCAAAGCTGAAGAATCGCAAAAGCCGACACTGTCCGTTCCGCATTCCCGGTCGGTCCGTGTGGCTCTGGAGCGGCTCGACCGCATGATGAACGCAGTGGGAGAACTAGTCATCAATCGTACGCGAATGATGGGCCGCGTAGCCGAACTGGAACGGCTAGCCGACGTTCTCACACTTTCCAAAACGCGCATGCAGGAGAAGGTTGCCGAATTCCAGGACAAATACGAATTCAGCCGTATTCATTCAGGGTTCAAGCCGACACCGCTTTCCCCGGCAGAGCAGGCGCGCGCGGATTATTTTGCGGTATCCAACCAGTCAGACTTCACTGAACTGGAAATGGACCGCTATGACGATTTCAGCATTCTTGCGCGTTCGCTGACGGAAATCTCAGCAGATATCACTGAGGTCCTCGCGCAGTTGGCTAACTTTGTCCGCCGTGTCGATACCGACATCGACGAGTTTACTAAGCTCGCTCACCGGCTTCAGGATGAAATCACGGAGGCGAGAATGGTCCCGATCGGGAACCTATACACTCGCCTCTCGCGAACAGTTCGTGATGCCGCCAAAGCTGCCGGGAAACGCGTCGAGTTGTTGCTGGAAGGTTCCGATACCGAGCTAGATAACAACATTATCCAGCAAATTTCCGATCCACTGATCCACCTAGTGCGCAACGCCGTTGCACACGGCATTGAGCGCGAAGAAGACCGCTACCAGTCGGGCAAGAGCGACTTCGGCACGGTCACGGTGCGAGCATATCATCGCGGCAACCACATTTTCATTGAGGTCGAAGACGACGGCCGCGGCATCGACTATGAAAAGGTGCGCAAACTGGCGGTCGAATATGGGATTGTGTACTCCGAGCAGGCGGCGTCGCTCAGTAAGGCCGAGCTTCTGGAGATATTGTTCCAGCCGGGCTTCTCCACTTCTCCGCACAAGACGGAGTTAGCTGGACGCGGTGTTGGCCTTGATGTAGTGCGGTCAAACCTGGCGCAGCTCAACGGCGACATAGAAGTCCATTCTGAAAAAGGACGATATACCCGTTTCACCCTGAGAGTGCCGCTCACGCTCATCATCTCGCAGGCTCTGTTCGTGCGCTGCGGGAAGACGATGTTCGCTGTGCCCCTCACGTTTGTGGAGGAAGTGCGCCGCGTCAAGGCAAACGAGATCGAGGAGGTGGATGGGAAGCTGCGCACTCGGGTGCGTGACAACATGGTCGATGTTGTTCGTGTGGATGTGACGCTGGGCCTTGACCCCGTGCAGCCAGTGAACGGCTATTACCGCATTGTGATGGTTAACACCGCCACTCGCCAGGCTGCCTTGGTGGTAGAGGATGTGGTCCGCAAGGATGAAATCGTGATCAAGAGCCTGGGCAATTATATGAAGTGGCTGAAGATGTTCCCGGGGGCGACGATCGCTCCGGACGGCAGCCTGATTCTATTGCTCGATGTAAACCGGCTGGTTGCTTTTGAGGCTATGGAGCACCGCCAGACCATCGGCTTTGAGACAGCGGTTGCGACACCCACTCCAAGTGCAGCCCGGATTTTTGCGCCAGGAGCGGAAGCTGTTGCGCGCGGCACACTCCCGCAGCAGGCGATTGATACGGTTCCGGAAGAAAAGCTTGTGGTTCTGGTGGACGATTCCATCAGCGTGCGAAAGTTTGTGGGGCGCATGCTGGAAAAGGCGGGATACCGGGTGAAGTTGGCTGCTGACGGTATGGAGGCGCTTGAAGTGATCGCGCAGAGCAAGTGCGATCTCGTGGTTACTGACCTGGAGATGCCGAGGACCAACGGTTACGAACTGCTGGCCCATCTGAGGCAGAACCCGCAGACTCATGGCATTCCCATCATGGTTGTGACTTCGCGTGCAGGAGCCAAGCATCGTGATCGCGCGATGAAAGAAGGTGCTTCGGCTTTCCTGACGAAGCCGGTTCAGGAAGAGCACTTTCTGGCCAGCGTGGGAAGACTCATTGGAGCAGGAGCGGCTGAAAAGCTGAACGTCGCCGTTGATCAGGGTTGATCGGCGGCTGAGAGAACATGGAAGCAGGCAGGAAAATTCGAGTCTTGGTAGTCGACGACTCCGCCTTCATGCGCAAGGTGCTGGCGGAGATCATTGCCTCCGATTCCCAGCTCGATATCTGCGGTGAAGCGAAGAATGGTAAGGAAGCTGTGGCTCAAGCCGAAGCCCTGAAGCCCGACGTAATTTCCATGGACATCAATATGCCGGTGATGGACGGCCTGCAGGCAACCGAACTCATCATGTCCGCCAATCCACGGCCCATACTGATCGTCAGTTCAGAATCGAGAGAAGGCGCCGACGTCACTCTCAAAGCCCTTCAGCTGGGCGCCATCGATTTCGTCTCCAAGCCTTCCAGCGGAATCGATCTGGACATGCGGTCCGTGGCTGACGAACTGCTTCGCAAGCTGAAGATGTCGGCTAAAGTTCGAGTCGTGCGAACGGCAACGCGGAGCCGGCTACCGGAAGGGATTCAGGCGACAAAGCAGCCTCCACTTCGCTCCGAAATTGCGCGAGCCCAATCTACTAAATTTCCGGTGGTCGTCATCGCTGCATCTACGGGCGGCCCTGCGACCCTGATGAAATTGGCGCCTTTGTTTCCTGCCGATTTTCCAGCCGCCGTTATCATTGTCCAGCACATGCCGGGAAGCTTCACGACACAATTCAGTAAACAACTGGGTGAAGCTGCGCAAATTCGAGTGAAAGAAGCAGAGGCAGGCGAGATCGTCGTTCCTGGCCAGATGTATGTGTGTCCGGGATCGCACCACCTGAAAATCACATCTAACGGCCGCATCACCCTCGATGATGGTCCACGAGTTAACGGTTATCGCCCGTGTGCTGACCTCGCAATGGACAGCGCCGCTGCTTTTTACGGCGCCCTGACCGTTGGGGTGGTTCTGACTGGCATGGGGAATGACGGGGCGAAGGGATCCCAGACAATCAAGGCCGCGGGAGGAATGGTGTTGGCTCAGGATGAAGCCACTGCGGTGATCTTCGGCATGCCTCAGGAAGCCATCCGAACTGGAGCGGTGGATCAGGTGCTTCCCGTCCAAGACATTTATGCGGCGATCGAGAAACGGGTAGTGAACGCCTTCGGCACGGCCCGTGTGGGGGCGCTGTGAACTACACGACCAGCAAGACGGGAAAGGGAGCCACCGAATGAGTTCGCCGGCATCGGCTCCCGCCAAAATCTTGTTGATCGATCCCAACCTGTTCTTCGCCCGCAGAGTGATGGAGGCGATCAAGCACGAAGGCTTTGAAGCAGTTCATTGCAGCCAGTCGGCATACGCGCTGACGATGCTCGAATATGACACTCCCTCCGCTATCGTGTGCTCCACCAGTTTGCGCGAAATGAATGCGCATGACCTGCCACCAATTGTTCATGCCGATCCGAAGACTGCGCACGTGCCGGTGATTGCTCTTGGAGAAGGCGGCGACCAGGCGCTCATGGCAGCTTTTCGTTCCGGTTGCGCCGATTACATCGACAAACGTCTGGGACCGGAACTGATTGCGTCGCATATCAAGTCATTTCTGCGCAGCCACACCGAGGGATTTCAACCGGTGCAGATGCTGGTTTCTTCCGATACAGCGCTGAGCGGGAGTCTCTCTCACATGGACATTCCCGGCGTGGTGCAGATGCTCACGCACACGCGCCAGACCGGGGCGCTTTACGTGAACACGGAAATCATCGACGGAATTATTTTCTTCGAAAACGGAATCGTCACGCACGCAGAGAGCGGAGAACTGGTGGGTGATGAAGCCATGGTGCATATTGTGAAGCTCTGCAACGGACTTGATTCCGGATCTTACAAGTTTTTACCCGGCGAGAGCGCCGCAACGCGTACCGTGCTGCGCTCCGCGACCGAACTCATGCTGGAAGCCCTGCGTGAACTGGATGAAACTGCGCAGGCCGAGACCGAGGGGGGATTCTGATGTCAGCCGCACCCACCGTTTATTTCATTGATGACAGCGCAACCATGCGTGAGGTGATCAAGATAGCCTTTCGTCGCGAGAACATGAACGTACTGGCGACGCATGATGCCGTGCTGGCGCTCTCGGAAATCGAGGAGAAGCGTCCCGACATCGTGATCACCGATGTGATCATGCCGGAGAAGGACGGCTACGAAGTTTGCCAGTTCATCAAGAACCACCCAGAGCTGTGCAAGACGCCTGTGATCCTTATGTCCGGCGTTGTCAATCGCACGGTAGCGGAAAAGGCGTTTGCCGTGAAAGCCGACGAATTACTCCGCAAGCCCTTTCAGCCGCAGGACCTTATTTCGCGTGTGCGACACCTGCTCAGCGGCAATACCGTACCGCTGCCGACTCCGGCAGCTGCAGCGAGCGCTGCGATGGCGTTAAGCAGCATCTTCGCCGCGTCGCCTTCGCCCATACCGTCTCGATCTGTCACTCCGGCACCGGTCTCCGAACCGAAAGTCGTGGCAGCATCCGTGAGCAGCTCTGTAATGGACTTCCCACTGAGCGCGACTCTAACAGTTCCGGAGCAGGACCCACTGCTGGAGCCGATGGACTACTCGCCAGTTTCAGCGCCAATTGGTTCCGCAATGCCGGTGGTTCCGCCTCAACCGTCGCCTACAATCGTTGCCTCTCCGCCCATGACTCCTTCGCCTGTGCTGCGAAACGGAAATGGAGGAGAAAATACCCGGATCAAAGTCGAAGTCATGCGCCTGGAGGGGCTCGTCAAGAAGTTACAGGCTGAGCTTCACGCAGAACGCGAATATTGCCGAGCCCTTGAAGACCACATTCGCACCCTTCAGGAAGCCGACTAGGAGCGGTTTAAAAGAAGGTTCGTAAGCGATTTCACGGGTATTCTGCCGTGCCAGGGATTTGTTAGACTGCCGCAGCTGACGCGAAGCTTTGCCCTCACGGGAGGATGGATGCCGCTTACTTACATTGACTGGCTGGTCATTGCTGGTTACCTGCTTATCAATCTTGGGATAGGCATCTATTACCGTCGTCGCTCCGGCGGCAACACGGAAGAATTTTTTGTCTCGGGCCGCAATGTTTCGTGGTGGCTGGCTGGAACTTCGATGGTTGCGACCACCTTCGCGGCGGACACGCCACTTTTTGTGAGTGGCGTGATTGCGACCCAGGGGATCGCCGGCAACTGGATCTGGTGGAGTTCCTGCCTCAGCGGAATGCTTACCGTCTTTTTCTTCGCGCGATACTGGCGACGCGCGGAAATCCTTACGGACGTCGAACTGACGGAGATCCGTTACAGCGGAAAGCCGGCGGCGTTTCTTCGCGGATTCAAGGCCATCTATCTCGGGCTGTTCATGAATTGCCTGATTCTTGGCTGGGTTACAAATGCGATGGTCAGCATCATCGCGGTGCTGCTGGGCCCGCTCATCCAGCAGGGAAAAGTTCTTCAGTTCGCGCTCGGCAGTCACACCATTCTGCATTACACCTTCGGCGCTCCGCAGCACACGGCCCTGCTGATCTGCATTTTCATCCTGGTTCCGTTTACCGGCATATACACTTCGATTGGCGGGCTTTGGGGCGTGCTGGTCACAGACTTGTTTCAGTTCGTCCTGAAGATGGGCATGGTGGTGGTTCTGGCGTGGGTGGCCGTCTCGCGCATCGGCGGCATGGACTCGCTGAAGCTGCATCTTCAGTTCGTGAGCCAGTCGGCTCAAAAAGCGGGACACCCTGTTTCGAATCCGCTGGCATTTTTCCCCGATTTCCACCTCGGCTGGACGTCCGATGCACTGTGGACACTTCCGGTCCTCACGTTCCTGACCTATCTGGGAGTGCAGTGGTGGTCGGCCTGGTATCCGGGAGCTGAGCCAGGCGGGGGCGGCTACGTTGCGCAGCGGATGTTCTCTGCCCGCGACGAAAAAAATTCACTTGGCGCGACGCTCTGGTTCAACATCGCGCACTACGCATTACGTCCGTGGCCGTGGATTATCACGGGCCTGGTAGCGCTGGCTGTTTATTCCCCAAATGGCGGCTTGAACCCCGATCCGACATTTGCACTGAACCCGCAGCAAGGCTACGTGATGGTGCTGCGTGATTATCTCCCGCCTGCACTGCGTGGAGTCATGGTCGCTGCCTTCCTGGCTGCCTTCATGTCAACCCTGGGTACACAGCTCAACTGGGGCGTCTCTTATCTCGTCAATGACCTTTATCGCCGATTTGCTGTGCGCGGAAGAAGTGAGAAGCACTACGTGGCCGCGGGCAGAATATTTACGATTGTCCTTGTTCTCGTGTCCAGCTATGTCGCCAGCGAATTGCATTCGGTGGGACAGGGCTGGGAGATCGTATTGAATCTGGGTATAGGCACGGGCGCCGTCTACATTCTTCGCTGGTACTGGTGGCGGATCAACGCGTGGAGCGAGATTGTGGCTATGAGCGTGGCCGCGATTGTGACGGTCGTTCTCAGCCGGGTCAAGTTTGCCGGTACGGAGCCGATTGTCTTCGCAAAGACAGCACTGATTACGGCAAGCTGTACCACTGTGGCGTGGGTGATCGCTACGCTGCTCACACCTTCAGAGCCGGAGCAGAAGCTGCTGGAGTTTTATCGCCGTGTTCATCCAACTGTTCATGGTTGGCGGAAGATTGCCGCGCTGGCTCCGGATATGGCGCCCGTCAGCGACTTAAAAAACAACGCGTTCGACTGGGTCCTCGGATGTTTGCTGGTTTACTGCTCACTTTTCGGAATCGGGAAGATAATCTTTGGACAGCCGGTGTTTGGGATACTGCTGCTGGCGCTGGCAGCGCTTTGCGGATATCTCATTTTCTGGGATCTCTCGCAGCGCGGGTGGGAGTCACTCTCCGGTGTGGCTCCGAAAACAGTGGATCTTGAGGCGGTAGCCACCGAAAATCGGAACTGATTAGGGCTCCTGCTCGAGTTTCCGCCGAGCCTGATCGAGCTCTTTCCGCCGCGCTCCATCCACCTTGGGGTAAGACAGATCGATGCTCTCCAGGGTTTCGATAATGGCGGAGCTGACCACGAGATGCATGAACCATTTGTGGTCAGCCGGCACGACAAACCAGGGCGCCTCTCTGGTTGAGGTATGCCGTATAGCATCTTCATAGGCTTCCATATAGTCGTCCCAGAACTCGCGTTCACGTACGTCTGCCTCAGAGAATTTCCAGTTTTTCCCCGGTTCTTGCAGGCGGGCCAGGAAGCGCCTCTTCTGCTCCTCACGTGAGACGTTGAGGAAGAACTTGCGAATGATCGTCCCGTTTCGCGCAAGGTACGACTCAAGGCCGCGGATGTCCTGATAACGCTCTTTCCATACTTTCCTCGTCACGAGTTCCCAGGGGAGGTGTTGCCTTTCCAGGAACTCGGGATGCACACGCACCACCAGTACTTCTTCATAGTATGAGCGATTGAAGACGCCGATCTGGCCACGTTCGGGAAGACAGCGATTGGTACGCCACAAAAAATCGTGGTCCAGTTCCTCGGTGGAAGGCTGCTTGAAACTGAACACCTGGCAACCCTGCGGATTCAATCCGGACATCACGTGCTTGATAACACCATCTTTGCCGGCGGCGTCCATTGCCTGAAAAATGAGTAGAACTGCCCATTCATTCTGGGCGTAAAGCATGTCCTGCAATGTTGCCATCCGTTTGACGCTCTCTTGAAGCAGGGCCTGAGACTGCTCTTTCAAGTCAAGGCCTTGAGTATCAGCAGTATCGTAGTCTTTCAGCCTGAAGTCCTTTCCGTGGTCGACACGGAAGGCTTCAGCCAGGGTCGCAAGCTTTTTCAGTTTCATGGCTGAGGGATGTTGTATCGCACTCGGCGCGCGGCTGCCAAATGGGTGGGCTGAATCGGGCTGGTAGAATTCGAACTGCCCAGAGAAAAAACAACATGGAACAACGTCAGGTCCCAAATGCCATAGAAGCGCCGTCTGATTGCCGACTA
>Ga0070679_100000516_pt1 | contig 32885 bp, 29 predicted proteins | sample KBSC63BmetaG_FD_65652 | JGI IMG/M metagenome (GOLD analysis project Ga0070679, IMG submission 65652) | Corn rhizosphere microbial communities from Kellogg Biological Station, Michigan, USA - KBS C6-3B metaG | ecosystem: Host-associated > Plants > Roots > Rhizosphere | place: USA: Michigan... | reverse complement strand
ACTCATCATAATTTTTAATTTTCCGACGGCTTTCTTTAATAACTCCCTTTTCTTTTTTGGATTGAATTCTTTTTGCCTTAGAAGCTTTTGTTGGTTTTGTAGGTTTTCTCTTTTTTTGTTTAATTAATGCCTTATTTATTAAGACATGCATTTTTTCGATTACCAGCTGTTTATTGCCAAGCTGGGTTCTATCTATACTGCTTTTTACCAATAAATAACCGTCATCAGTTATCTTGTTAGATAGTTTTTCGAGTACGGCTTCTTTCTGTGCAGCGTCTAAGATAGCGGATAAGCCTACAGGAAAACGGCCTTCAACCATTGTTTCCACTTTATTAACATTTTGGCCGCCTTTTCCGCCGCTACGTGCAGTTTTAAACTCTATTTCCTTTGAAATATCTAGCATATTTAAAAGTACAAATTTAAAAGATGTGATACCATTGCAGAATGTTACAAAGAATTAATACGTAATTTGTAACATGTTAATTTTTATAAGAACAAAAAAATTGACATTTTTGCATACCAACCAATCCGTGAATGAAATTAAAAGGTATATACAATTCGCTTTGTGAAAGAAAATATGCAGGCAAAAAATCATTTGCTGTATTGATAGACCCCGACAAAGTGAACAGCGAAAAAGTAAAACATTTAACAGAACTGGGCAAAGCAGCCAATATTGATTATTTTTTGGTAGGGGGCAGTCTTATTGTTTCCAATTTTACTGATGAATGTGTTCAACTAATAAAGCAGCTTAGCAAAATTCCCGTCATCCTTTTCCCCGGCAGCCCTAACCAGCTCTCTAAAAACGCAGATGCGCTTTTATATCTTTCTTTAATAAGCGGTAGAAACGCCGATTTATTAATAGGACAACACGTTATAAGCGCACCCGTTGTAAAACAAAGCGGCCTCGAAATTATGAGCACAGGTTATATGGTTATTGATGGTGGCGCACCCACAACAGTGTCTTATATTTCAAATGCAGCCCCTTTGCCTGCGGATAAAAATGAAATTGCCATGTGCACAGCTATGGCAGGCGAAATGCTTGGCATGAAATTAATTTATATGGATTCAGGAAGCGGCGCCAAAAGAGCCATTACAGAAAGCATGATACAAAAAGTTTCTGATTGTATTTCTGTTCCCTTAATAATTGGTGGGGGCATTACCGATCCTGAAAAAGCCTATCTCAATTGCAAAGCTGGCGCAGATGTAATTGTAGTGGGCAATGCAATTGAAAAAGATGAAAATCTTATAATGGAAATTTCTTCGGCTGTACATTCAGTTCCCGTAAAAGTTTAAGAACAAGCTTTTGGAAAGTTCTAACTTTCATAGAGTTAAATGATACTCCAATAAGATTGAACGATAGTGCTCAAACCTTTAATGCACTTTAAATTCCTGGTTGCTTACTGGCGGAGCTGTTGGGACTGTAATAACATTAAATTCAAATTTATTCGCTGCATGGCAGCTATTACAGGCGGTAGTTAGCAATGTAAATCCTGCTTTGAATTCATTTATATTTTTATGGTTTATTGCTTCATTCATGCTATCGATTGAGGGATACATTACAGGTATCATTTTTACCTCCGGCCTTTCGCTCTCAACAGTTCTTGCCTGCTCAAATCTTTCTTTAAGTTCATCGATTTCGTACCGGGCAAGTTTCCAGTTATCATTTATACCGGCGTACCAAAGTTTTGCATGATGCATCTGAATGCCGCCCATAATCTCGCCAAGGCCTGGTGCATATTCTGCCATCATTTTATGCAGGCTGTCAGCATTTATTTGTGCTTCCGGTTGCGCAGTTCTATTGGAGCAGGATGTAAACAAAATAATAAATATTAATAATGAGAATACTTTCATGGCAAAAATTTTAATGATGAGCTTTCGTAGAAGGTACAAAATCTTTTTTGACGAACTTTCACCTGGAAGAAATATTTAAATGCAATGACAATTTAACTAGATGTTTCAGCAAGTTATTTTTAATCTTTCCTTTCCACTCTTGAAGGAGTTTCTGTTCCATCAACAATTGTCTTGCTGCTAATAGCAATGGATTTAATTATCTGTGCCATATTTTTCATATCTAAAGTAGCGATCTCATCACTTTGTTTATGATAGTTTGGCTCATTATCCATTTTAGACGTGCTAATGGTATGGGCGGGAACGCCTAAAGCCGCAAGCGTAGCATTATCTGACCTGTAGAATAAGTTTTGTTTAAGATAAGGATCAGGCTCAAAATGAAAACTGCTTCCTTCTAAATTGCGTTGCAGAATTTTTCCGAAATCAGATTTTTCATAACCCGTAATATAGGCACTATTTTCGCCCCATTTACTTTCTGTTCCAATCATTTCTATATTAAACATTGCAACAGTTTTTTCAGGATCTATTTGTTTCGAAAAATATTGTGATCCAAAGCCACCAATTTCTTCGGCCGTAAAAGTTACAAATATTAGAGTGCGTTCATTGTTATTTAGCTCACTAAAATATTTGGCCAGGATAATAACGGCTGTAGTGCCCGCTGCATCATCATTCGCGCCATTGTAAATAGAATCGCCATTTGCGTCGGGCTTACCAATTCCCAAATGATCATAATGCGCTGAAAAAATTACATATTCATTTTTCCTGCTCTTTCCAGGTAAAACACCAACAACATTTGCCAATGATGAAGATGTGATTTTATTTTTAATTTCAAAATGCCAGGTTGCAGGTTTTTCATCTGTAAGAATAAAAACCACAGACGGCTGATGATCAAAAGAAGGCCTGTTTAAAAACTTTAGCCGGCTAAAGTTTTTTTCATTAATAGTGCTTACAAGTACAAGGTATTTTTTATGATCTGTTATCAGTTTATAAGCGCTTCGCAAAAGATTAGTAGTACTATCGATAACCACAGTTGTATAGCCGGATTTATCATCAACGTTTAAGTCTTCCTCAGTTGTAATGGCAATAATATTGTTCGAATCTATATTGCTTTCATTTACCTTGCCTGATGCTGAAATAGTTTCTGATTGAAACATTGCAAACGGCTGGCGATAACTTTGTAGATCACCAAAATATTGCAAACCTGCTTTTTTAAATTCCGCAGAAATGAAATCTGCAGCCTTGTCAATAGATGGCGTAAAAGTTTTTCGACCTTGCATACTATCAGATGCAAGCACGTTTTCGATGCGTTCTGCTTCCCCTGCATTAATTACTTTATCTATATCCTGGCTGAAAGAAAATAAGTAGGTACCGAATAAAAGAAAGAAAGTAAGAACTTGTTTTTTCACTAAAGCAACTAATTTATTGTTACAAACTCATCATTTCTTTAAACTTTACAGCCTGCCTGCGACTTACTTCAATCTTTTCACCGCCAATTAAATCAAGCAGTAATCCGCCGTTGAAATAAGGCTCTATTTTATCAATCATGCGAAGGTTGATAATATGTTTCCTGTTTGCCCTGAAAAAAACTTTGTCATCAAGCCTTTCTTCCAAAGCATTCAGCGATTTAAGTATAAGCGGTTTATTAGTTCCAAAAAAAACTTTAGCGTAATTCCCTACACTTTCAAAAAGGCGAACGTCAGACAATTTTACAAACCAACATCTTTCTCCATCTTTTACAAAAACCTGGTCAGTTTCGTGAAGCATGCCACGGTTATTATAAGAAAGCATTTCTTCCTCGTCTTTTTGTTTCACTTTTAATAAGGCATCTGCAAGGCGTTTAGGCTCTACCGGCTTCATTAAATAATCCAGCGCATTTACTTCAAAGGCTTTTAATGCATATTCATCGTAAGCGGTTACAAAAATTACGTGAGGAGCTTTTTCAATTTGCGTAAGCATGTCAAAGCCGGATTTGCCAGGCATTTGAATATCAAGAAAGACAAGATCAGGATTTAAATTTTCTATTTTTTCTATTCCTTCATTTGCATTAGCTGCTTCTCCTATTACTTCTACATCAGGAAATTCCTGTAATAGTTTTTTCAGCTCATTTCGGGCAAGGCGTTCATCGTCAATAATGACTGCTTTTTGCATAGTTTTATAATTTATAATTCAGGAAATTTTCTCTTTAAAAATAAAAGTAATTAAATTTTTGGAGGAAACTTTTTTCAGAGAAAATCAATAGAAAACCGGCATCCTGATTTTTGCTTCTACTTCATCCTCATTCATTCTTATTATATTAAAATCAGCCTTACCCTGGAACAAAAATTTCAACCTGTCTCTTGTACTTTTTAACCCGAATCCTTCAGGTGCAGATTCGCCGTCAAGCGTTCCCGTATTTTGTACAATCAATTCAAAATTATTGTCAGTAAATTGAGAAACTACTTTTATTTTACCACCTTTTATTTTTTTACTGATGCCATGTTTTATGGCATTTTCAACAAGCGTCTGCAGCATCATTGGTGGCACCGGTTGGTCCAATGTATCTTCGTCAATATCCAGTTCTATTTTTAGCCTTTCTTCAAACCTCATGTGTTCCAGGGCAAGGTAATCTTTTACAATATCCAGCTCTTTACGCAGTGGAACAGTTTCCATTTTTTCAACCTGCATACTGCTTCGCAAAATGTTTGAAAGCTCAGTAATAGCCGATCTTGCACGCTGTGGATTTTCATCTACCAAAGCTCTGATGCTGTTTAAAGAATTAAAAATAAAGTGTGGATTTATATGAGATTTTATGGTACTTAGCTCCAGCTCTTTCACTGTTTTTTCAAGACTTAATTTATCAATTTCGTCTTTTTGATTTCGCTCCAGATAATGCCAAACCATATACAGCAGCAGCCATAATGCAATTAATATAAAAGTAAAAATAATATCCCACCAGAAGCGGCCTAAGTGCGGATCATCATATTGCCAGTTTCCGTTATTATCTCTGTACCAGCCAGTGTTTCTCCGGATATTTTCCGCTGCCTGGTATTCAACAGAGTTCTTTGAATTATTCTTAAAATACGTTGTACCCGCCAGGTTAAAAGATTGTTCTTTTGCAATTGCAGTTTTTAAATCTTCTTTTTTTTCATATTCAACTAAGGAAGTTCCTGTAATTAAAGCAGTTGACTTGGCGCCATAATAACTTAAAAGCCCTGTAAGCATAACACTTACTAAAAATAAAAGTATAACCCGGCTGGTAGATAATTTTATCCACCCGGTTTTTTTAAGAATATACCGTAGGCTATGAGTTGCTAAAATATTCCACGTAAATTCAATGATTAGTACAGCAAAGAAAATCCGCCTTTTTTCCGGCGGAGTAAGATACATATCTGGCGCAAAAAAATAAACAAAGAAAAAGTTGAGCACTGACCATCCTCCCCAACCTAAAACCTGGCAAATCCAATAGCGCATTGTTGTTTTATGCATATACAAATTTAAGCGCTGTTTATTACTGGTTGCAAGCGCTTTTGATTAATGGTGAAATGAATTGTTGGGAGGCACATTCATCCAAAGAATCACTGTGGATGGTTCTTAAATTTGGTGTTTTGCAACTGGTAAATTTTATGGCTTTAAAAAACGGATAAAAGTTTAGTTTTACAAGGCTGATTAAAGATAACAAATGCCCAATCAAAATTTAAATACTTCTAAAGAAATACTTTCACCGGCAGATAAAGAATTTGAAAATAACATCCGCCCCGCTGTAATAGAAGAATTTAGCGGCCAAAACCAGATAATTGAAAATCTAAGAATATTTATAAAAGCTGCCAAACTTCGCAATGAAGCACTTGACCACATTCTTTTTCACGGTCCGCCAGGGCTGGGTAAAACAACTTTAAGCCGCATAGTAGCTAATGAACTCGGAGTAAATATTAAAGAAACAAGTGGCCCAGTTATCGAAAAACCAGGTGACCTTGCGGGACTTCTTACTAATCTTGAATCCAATGATGTTCTGTTTATTGATGAAATACACCGCCTGAGCAATGTGGTTGAAGAATATTTATATGCTGCGATGGAAGATTACAGAATTGATATAATGATTGATACGGGGCCAAATGCAAGAAGTGTTCAGATAAACCTTAATCCGTTTACCTTAATAGGTGCTACCACCCGCAGCGGGCTTCTAACTGCTCCGCTATTATCACGGTTTGGCATAAAATCAAGATTAGAATATTATAGTGCCGAAACTTTACAAAAAATAATTTTACGTTCCTGTTCTATATTAAATACAAAAATAACTTCGGACGCTGCAAAAGAAATCGCAGGCCGAAGCCGTGGTACACCAAGAATAGCGAATGGCCTTTTGCGGCGTGTACGCGACTTTGCACAGGTTTTATCAAATGGCGTTATTGATCTCGCTATTACTGAACATGCTTTAAAAGCCTTAAATGTAGATGAATATGGGCTTGATGAAATGGATAACCGGATTTTGAGCTGTATTATAGAAAAATTTAAAGGCGGACCTGTAGGTATTACTACTATTGCAACCGCAGTAGGTGAGGAAACCGGAACGTTGGAGGAAGTATATGAACCATTTTTAATCCAGGAAGGCTTTTTAATGCGCACGCCACGCGGAAGGGAGGCAACACCAAAAGCCTATAAGCATTTGGGCAAATTACCTTATTCAAATTCTAAGGAGCAGAAACTGTTTTAATCTGTTAATAGCGTTATTAATTAGTGGCCATGAGTCAATTGACTGTTGACTTAATGCCCTGCCGACTGTATGAGTACTAAACCATTAATAAAAAAATTACTGGTTTTTTATGTAAATCTATTTGTTCGTTTTTCCATTCGGCAATAGTTTTGGCTCTCACCCACTCATTAACAGAAGTAAGTTCTGCAGCAATGCATAGCTGAGTTGAGGATTTACAATTCAGCAAAATATTCTCAAACATTTTATTATTCCTATATGGAGTTTCAATAAAGATTTGAGTACAATTGTTCCTGGCAGATTCTTCTTCTAATTGTTTTAATTTTTTGTTTCTATCCAAATTGTCAATTGGCAGGTAGCCATTAAAGGTAAAACACTGGCCATTAAATCCACTGGCCATTAAAGCAAGTAAAATAGAACTTGGGCCAACTAATGGTTTCACTACTGCATTCATTTTTTGAGCTTCATGAACTAAAACCTGGCCGGGATCTGCAATACCCGGGCAGCCTGCCTCACTGATGATGGCAATGTTTTTTCCTTCTGTAATTTTTTGAATGAAAATATCTATCTGTTCCTCCTCCGCTTTGTGAATTGTATGCCATTCAAAATTGTCAATTACAATTTCTTTTGATATACTTTTTAAAAACCTCCTGGCCGTACGCTCGTTTTCCGCAAAAATCACTTTGCATTCCTTTACCGCATTCAAAATATAGGCAGGAATTGTCTCAACAGCTTCAGCAGATAAGAAAGAAGGAATAAGATATATCATTAGAAATTTTGCTTGTATTAAATTTGAACGAAGTGCATTTACAATTTGTTTTCAAACTTAGATAATATAATCCGTTTTGTATCGAAGCGATATCTTATCTTATTTAAATATGCTTTATGAAAAAATTACCCTTGTCATTTTATAGCCGCAAAGATGTGGTAACAATTGCTAAGGATTTAATTGGTAAAATAATCGTTACCAATTTTGATGGCAATATCACTTCCGGAAAAATTGTAGAAACAGAGGCTTATGTTGCAATAACAGACAAAGCTTCACATTCTTATGGTGGCAAAAGAACACTTCGAAATGAACATATGTACTCAGCCCCGGGCACTGCTTATGTATATATTTGTTACGGTCTTCATCAAATGATGAATATTGTAACGAATGATAAAAATATTCCTGATGCAGTCCTGATACGAGCCATTGAACCAATTAAAGGAATTGAAATCATGTTAAAAAGAACAGGCAAGAAAACATTTGATAATACCCTCACCCGAGGGCCGGGCAACGTTGCCAAAGCGCTGGGGATCTTTAAGCATCATTCCGGTAATTATTTACTGGGAAACGAAATTTATTTAATAGATGATAACACAAAAATAAATGCCAGGGAAATTGGTATAAGCAAGAGAATAGGAGTTGAAAGCGCCGGAAAGGATGCGCTGCTTCCGTATAGATTTTATTTAAGAAAAAATAAATTTGTAAGTGGGACAAATAAATAAAATACAAATATTGCAATCTCATTAGATTTCAGATCAATACTATTTTCATTTCGCAATTATGCCTGTAAAGCTTAATTTTGCACCTTAATTTTTAAAATAAAACAAATAATTATGAGCACAGTAAAAGTTGCTATTAATGGTTTTGGCAGAATAGGGCGCCTTGTTTTCAGGCAGATTTATAATATGAAAGACATTGATGTAGTTGCAATAAATGATTTAACAAGTCCTAAAGTATTGGCGCATTTATTAAAATACGACAGCGCACAGGGAAGATTTGAGGGCGAGGTAAAAAGTACAGATACTGCAATAGTTGTTAACGGAGAAGAGATAAAAATATATGCGCAAAAAGATCCAACTCAAATTCCATGGGGTGCACATAACGTAGATGTGGTAATTGAAAGCACAGGCTTTTTTACAGATAAAGCGAAGGCAGAGGCCCATATTACTGCTGGTGCAAAAAAGGTCGTGATATCGGCACCTGCAACTGGCGATTTAAAAACAATTGTTTTTAATGTAAACCATGACATACTCGACGGAAGCGAAACTATTATTTCGTGCGCTTCCTGTACCACCAATTGCCTGGCGCCTATGGCAAAGGTTATGAATGATTCATTCGGAATAAAAGTTGGTTTTATGACCACTATTCATGCATACACCAATGATCAAAATACGCTGGATGCTCCCCACGCAAAAGGCGATTTGAGAAGAGCAAGAGCTGCAGCGGCCAACATTGTACCTAACAGTACCGGCGCTGCAAAGGCTATTGGTTTAGTGCTGCCCGAGCTTAAAGGAAAGCTTGACGGTGGTGCTCAAAGAGTGCCGGTAATAACAGGTTCTCTTACAGAACTTACAACAATTTTAAGCAAGAAGACCTCTGCAGAAGAAGTAAATGCAGCCATGAAAGCCGCCAGCAATGAAAGCTTTGGCTACAATGAAGATGAAATTGTAAGCTCAGATATTATAGGAATTCATTTTGGCTCTTTGTTTGATGCTACGCAGACGAAAGTAATAACAATAGGCGATGATCAACTTGTAAAAACTGTGAGCTGGTATGATAATGAAATGAGCTATGTTTCTCAGCTTGTACGTACAGTTAATTATTTTGCAGGATTAATAAAGAAATAAGAATAGTCCCATAATTATTTTAGCCGTTTCTATATTAATAAAATAATATAGAAGCGGCTAATTTTTTAAATAGATTGTACTTTCGTATTCCGATACAATTTAATGTTTTTAAGCATTTAGGAGATCTCACACATTAAAATTATGATAACCTAAGTAGTTAAAAAGTAAAAGGTTGCCTTATTAGGGGCAACCTCTATTTATAATATCTAAATTACCTAACTACTCTTCTTCATCAAAAGCCATTGCCTCTTTTGTCGTCATCAGCAATTCATATTCTTCCTTACTTCCCACAATCATATTTTCAAACTCTCTTAATCCTGTGCCGGCTGGTATTGGATGGCCTGTAATTACATTTTCTTTCAATCCGAGCATGGTATCTGTTTTGCCCTGAATAGCAGCAGAGGATAATACTTTAGTTGTTTCCTGAAATGATGCTGCAGATATCCAGCTTTGAGTACCAAGAGATGCTTTAGTAATACCTAACAACAACGGCGAAGAAGTTGCAGGACGTGCATCACGGTATTCAACTGTTTTTTTATCTGCCCGACGCAGTATTGAATTTTCTTCCCTAACCTCGCGAAGCGTAACGATCTTTCCAGCTCGCATTTTAATGCTGTCACCTGCATCGGTAACTACTTTCTTATCAAATATCCAGTCATTTTCTGTATTAAAATCATACCTGTCTTCAGTATCACCCTCAAGGAATTTAGTATCGCCTGCATCCTCAATTGTTACCTTGCGCATCATCTGCCGCACAATAACTTCAATATGCTTGTCATTAATTTTTACACCTTGTAAACGGTAAACTTCCTGAATTTCATTTACTACATACTCCTGAACAGCAAACGGACCTTTAATAGAAAGAATATCTGCAGGAGCAATTTGGCCGTCTGATAAAGCAACCCCAGCTTTTACAAAATCACCATCCTGTGCAAGTATCTGTCGCGTAAGGGGAACAAGATATTTTTTAATAACGCCATCTTTAGCTTCTACAATTATTTCCCTGTTACCACGCTTAATATTTCCAAAAGAAACTACACCATCGATTTCGGAAACAACAGCAGGATTGCCTGGATTTCTTGCTTCAAATAATTCTGTTACACGTGGCAAACCACCGGTAATATCCCTCAACTTTCCTAACACTCTCGGAATTTTTACTACGACTTGTCCGGCTCTCACTTCTTCACCTTCATCCATTATAACATGCGAGCCAACGGGAAGATTATAGGATTTCGACTCCTTTTTACCTTCAACCATTATAGATGGTATCTTGGTTTTATCCTTTGTTTCAATAACAACCTTTTCTCTATGTCCTGTCTGTTCATCTGCTTCTTCACGGTAGGTAATACCTTCTAAAATATTTTCAAATTGAACATTACCATCAATTTCTGAAACAATTACGTTATTGAAAGGATCCCAGGTGCATATTACTTCTCCCTTGGTAACCTTTTGACCATCTTTCACGTTTAAAGTAGCACCGTAAGGAACGTTGTTTGTAATAAGTAACCTGTCGTTTTTCACATCCATAATTCTTACTTCACCAGTACGGCCGATAACCACCTTTGCTTTTTCGCCACTGTTATTAACAGCATCAACTGTACGCAACCCATCAAACTGGATGGTACCATCAAATTTAGCAGTTAATGTAGATTCTACAGACGCTGAACCTGCAACACCACCTACGTGGAAGGTACGCAATGTAAGCTGTGTACCTGGCTCACCTATTGACTGAGCTGCAATAATACCAACTGCATCACCCTTTTGGGCAGTATAACCAGACGCAAGATTTTTACCATAGCATTTTACACATACTCCTCTCCTGCTTTCACAAGTAAGTACTGAACGAATTTCAACAGTTTCAACACCCGCTGCATCTATAGAGTGAGCTATGTCTTCCGTTATAATTCCGCCGGCTTCAACCAGCAATTCATCATTTAATGGATTGTACACATTATGTAAAGATGTTCTTCCCAAAATCCTGTCATACAAGGGCTCGATAATATCTTCATTATCTTTTAAGGCTGTAGTGGCAATACCTCTTAAAGTGCCGCAGTCTTCTTCATTTATTACTACATCCTGCGCAACGTCCACAAGCCTTCTTGTTAAATAACCTGCATCAGCAGTTTTTAAAGCTGTATCTGCAAGGCCTTTACGTGCACCATGTGTAGAGATAAAATATTCCAATACATTTAATCCGTCTTTGAAATTAGAAAGGATCGGATTTTCAATGATTTCACTTCCTGTGCTTCCGGATTTGCGAGGCTTCGCCATTAGACCTCTGATTCCCGCCAACTGCTTAATTTGTTGTTTGGAACCTCTTGCACCCGAATCAAGCATCATGTAAACAGAATTGAATCCTTGTTTATCTGCAGCTAATTCGCGTATAAGCGTTTCCGTCAGGCGGGTATCTACCCTGCTCCAGATGTCGATTATACCGTTATATCTCTCATTATTGGTAATAAGACCGGCATTATAATTATCCCATACTTCATCTACTTCCCCAGTTGCATTATCAATCATGTCCTGTTTTGTATCCGGAATAATAAGATCATTAATGTTGAATGATAATCCACCTCTAAATGCCATACGGAAACCGAGCTGTTTTATATCATCAAGGAACTTTGCGGTTGCAGGAATATTGGTCCATTTAATAATATCACCAATAATTTCACGCAAAGCCTTTTTAGTAAGCAGCGCATTTATATAACCCGCTCCCTTTGGTACATGCTGGTTAAAAATTACACGGCCAACTGTTGTATCAATTAATTTATTTTTAAAGGTTCCATCCTCATTTCGTACATCTACTTTTACTTTTATTGATGCATGTAAATCTATTTGCTGTTCGTTATATGCTATGATAACTTCTTCAGGAGAATAAAACGACTTACCTTCTCCACGCACTTTTACATCAGCAGTAGATTTTTTTGATTTGGTAATATAATATAAGCCAAGTACCATATCCTGTGAAGGAAGTGTAATTGGCGTACCATTCTGAGGATTCAAAATATTATGTGATGAAAGCATCAGCATTTGAGCTTCCAATACTGCGGCACTGCTTAGTGGCACGTGCACTGCCATCTGGTCTCCATCAAAATCCGCATTGAAAGCGGTAGTTACCAAAGGATGTAATTGTATCGCTTTTCCTTCAATCAATTTTGGCTGAAAAGCCTGTATGGAAAGACGGTGCAATGTAGGAGCCCTGTTCAACATTACAGGGTGACCTTTTAATATATTTTCAAGAATATCCCAAATGATTGCTTCTTTTTTATCAACAAGCTTACGGGCGCTCTTTACTGTTTTTACAACGCCTCTTTCAATAAGTTTGCGAATAATAAATGGCTTAAATAATTCCGCTGCCATATCTTTTGGCAAACCACATTCATGCATTTTCAATTCGGGCCCTACTACAATTACAGAACGGCCAGAATAATCAACACGTTTACCCAACAAGTTTTGACGGAAACGTCCCTGTTTCCCTTTCAAAACGTCACTCAATGATTTTAATGCACGTCCACCTTCTGCTTTTACTGCGTTAGATTTTCTTGAGTTGTCAAATAATGAATCAATAGCTTCCTGTAGCATTCTTTTTTCATTACGAAGAATAACTTCAGGTGCTTTAATTTCCAATAATCTTTTTAAGCGGTTATTGCGGATAATAACGCGACGGTATAAATCATTTAAGTCTGACGATGCAAAACGGCCACCATCTAATGGTACCAATGGACGCAACTCCGGCGGAATAACGGGAATATACTGCATTACCATCCATTCGGGCCTGTTATTAATTCTTGTATTCGCATCACGGAAACTTTCAACCACGGAAAGACGCTTTAATGCATCTGCTTTACGTTGCTGCGATGTTTCATTAGCTGCGGCATTACGAAGATCAAAGGACAACTGATCTAAATCAATTCTTTGCAACATATCATGAACTGCTTCCGCACCCATTTTTGCAATAAATTTATCAGGATCTTCATCAGGCAAATGCTGGTTATCTTTCGGGAGCGTATCTAAGATATCAAGGTATTCTTCTTCTGTAAGAAGATCTCCATAATTCTGTCCTTTATCAGCACGGATGCCTGATTGTATTACTACAAATCTTTCATAGTATACAATAGTTTCCAATTTCTTGGAACTCATTCCAAGCAGATAGCCAATTTTATTCGGAAGTGATTTAAAGTACCAGATATGAACAACAGGAACCACCAATTTAATGTGTCCCATTCTTTCACGGCGAACTTTCTTTTCGGTTACTTCAACACCGCAGCGATCGCAAACAATACCTTTATAGCGAATACGCTTGTATTTACCGCAGGCGCATTCATAATCCTTTACAGGGCCAAAAATTCTTTCGCAAAATAAACCATCTCTTTCCGGCTTGTAAGTGCGATAATTAATTGTTTCAGGCTTTAATACTTCGCCATAACTTTTTTCTAAAATAGAATCCGGAGAAGTAAGGCCAATTGTAATTTGAGAAAACGTTGGACGTGGACGATTTTCTTTTCTTATCATATTTTAAAATTTAACCCCAAACCCCATGAAAGGGTTTAGAATCTTTTTGTTTTAATTTGTTTAGACTTCCCTTTTATTCCCATTAGGATTAGGGTTTATTCAAACTGTAAATCCAATCCCAAACCTCTTAACTCATGCACTAATACGTTGAATGATTCAGGAACACCAGGCCTTGGAATATTATCACCTTTCACAATTGCTTCATACGTTTTTGCACGACCGATAATATCATCAGACTTCAATGTGAGCAACTCCTGGAGGATATTCGAAGCTCCATAAGCTTCGAGTGCCCATACTTCCATTTCACCAAATCGCTGGCCACCAAACTGTGCTTTACCACCAAGCGGCTGCTGGGTAATTAAGCTATATGGCCCGATGGAACGAGCGTGCATTTTATCATCAACCATGTGATGCAACTTAATTATATAGATGATGCCCACAGTTGCCTTCTGGTCAAAGCGATCACCAGTTTCTCCATCATACAAATAAGTGTGGCCGAATGTTGGAAGATTTGCTTTTTCTATTTGCTCGGCTATTTCTGCAACTGACGCACCATCAAAAATTGGTGTTGCATATCTCTTATCTAATTTTTCACCGGCCCATCCTAAAACAGTTTCATAAATCTGTCCAAGATTCATACGGCTCGGCACCCCAAGAGGGTTCAATACAATATCAACCGGCGTTCCATCTTCAAGGAAGGGCATATCTTCCTGCCTAACTATCTTGGCAACAATTCCTTTATTACCATGACGACCGGCCATTTTATCACCCACCTTTAGTTTGCGCTTAACTGCGAGATATACTTTAGCAAGTTTCAATACACCAGCAGGTAATTCATCACCTATTGAAATATTGAATTTCTCCCTTTTGTATCTTCCCAATTCTTCGTTGTATTTAATATTGTAATTGTGCAACAAAGTATTGATATGATCATCAGTTTTTGCTTCGGAAGTCCACCCCAACGGGTTCACATTCTGATAATCAACATTAGCAAGGTTCTTAGGAGTGAATTTGGCGCCTTTACCGATAAGCATTTCACCAAAATTGTTACTAACACCTGCTGAGGTTTTATCTTTCAATAAAACAAGGAGTTTACTAATAAGAAGTTCTAACTGATCTGCTTCAACTTTTTCATGCGTTTTATCTATTTTTTCAAGCGAGGCTTTCTCTTTCACTTTCCCGTTCTTATCCTTTTTTGCACGCTGAAACAATTTTTTATCAATAACTACACCTTCAGTGCCGCTTGGAGCTTTAAGCGAAGCATCTTTTGCATCACCGGCTTTATCACCAAAAATAGCCCTTAACAATTTTTCTTCAGGTGTTGGATCACTCTCGCCTTTCGGTGTTATTTTACCAATAAGAATATCACCTTCTTTTACTTGTGCACCAATTCTTATCACACCATGCTGATCCAAATCTTTTGTTGCTTCTTCACTTACATTGGGAATATCAGGAGTTAATTCTTCTTCACCAAGTTTTGTGTCTCTCACTTCCAATTCAAATTCATCAATATGTATAGAAGTAAATAAATCCTCCTTTACAACCTTTTCACTGATAACAATGGCATCTTCAAAATTGTAACCTTTCCAGGGCATGAATGCCACTTTCAAATTTCGGCCAAGTGCTAACTCACCATCTTTAGTTGCATATCCTTCAGTTAAGAAATCACCTGCTTTTACAGCCTGGCCTTTTTTTACGGCCGGGCGAAGATTAATACAGGTACTCTGGTTTGTTTTGATAAACTTAGTTAGCCTATAGACCACTAAATCTTCTTCAAAACTTACAAGTTTTTGAGATTGATTCCTGTTATATTTTACATGAATTTCATTTGCATCAACATATTCAACAACACCATCACCATCTGCATGAATCTGTATTCTTGCATCTCTGGCAGCTTTGCCTTCAAGACCGGTTCCTACTATAGGAACCTGAGGAAGAATCAATGGAACTGCCTGGCGTTGCATGTTTGATCCCATCAAAGCACGGTTAGCATCATCATGCTCAAGAAAAGGAATTAAGGATGCGCTCAAACCAACAATCTGGTTAGGCGCAACATCCATGTATTCTACTTCGTTCTTATCAAGAATAGGAAAATCGCCGGTTTCGCGTGATTTTACTTTATCAAGAATAAAATTTGAATTTTCATCCAAAGGTGCATTAGCCTGTGCAATTTTGGCGGTATCTTCTTCTTCAGCACTTAGAAAGTAAACTTTTTTCATATCCACCTGCCCATCATGCACTTTGCGATATGGCGTTTCTATGAAACCCATTTCGTTGATTTTTGCATGAACGCATAACGTAGATATCAATCCAATATTAGGCCCTTCTGGAGTTTCGATTGTGCAAAGACGGCCATAGTGAGAATAATGAACGTCACGAACTTCAAAACCTGCACGTTCCCTGCTTAAGCCACCGGGCCCGAGCGCTGATATACGACGCTTATGCGTTATTTCACTTAGAGGATTTGTTTGATCTAAAAATTGAGAAAGCTGAGATGTTCCAAAAAATGAATTTATAACAGATGAAAGTGTTCTCGCATTAATCAGATCAACAGGTGTAAATACCTCATTATCTCTTACATTCATTCTTTCGCGAATGGTACGCGCCATACGTGCGAGGCCAACACCAAACTGAGCGTATAACTGCTCTCCTACTGTACGTACACGACGATTGCTTAAATGGTCAATATCATCAATTTCGCTCTTTGCATTAGTTAATAATACAAGATATTTTATGATAGATATGATATCTTCCTTTGTTAAAACTTTCTTTTCAATAGGATAATTTAAACCAAGCTTGCGGTTGATTTTATAACGGCCAACTTCGCCAAGATCATAACGCTTATCGCTAAAAAATAATTTATCGATAATGCCACGTGCAGTTTCATCATCCGGAGCATCTGCACCACGCAACTGGCGATAGATATGCTGAACTGCCTCAATTTCACTGTTGGAAGTATCCTTATTTAAAGTATTGTAAATAATAGCGTAATCACCGCTTACTTCCTCTTTCTGAATGAAAACACTTTTTGCATCCAGCTCAAGGATCATGGCAATATTATCTTCATCTAAAATAGTGTCTCTTTCAAGCACTATTTCATTTCTTTCAAGGCTTACAACTTCACCGGTATCTTCATCCACAAAATCTTCTACCCAGGTGCGTAAAACCCTTGCAGCGAGTCGCTTTCCAAGATGCGCATGGAGCGTCTTTTTATCGGCCTTTACTTCTTCAGCCATCCCAAAAAGCTCGAGAATATCTTTGTCAGTTTCGTAACCGATAGAACGCAATAATGTCGTTACAGGAAATTTCTTTTTACGGTCAATATAAGCATACATTACATTGTTAATGTCTGTAGCGAATTCCATCCATGCGCCTTTAAAAGGAATAACCCTTGCAGAATAAATTTTAGTGCCATTAGGATGAACAGACTGGCCGAAAAATACACCAGGTGAACGATGTAACTGGCTTACCACAACTCTTTCCGCGCCATTGATTACAAATGTACCCCGGGGAGTCATGTAAGGGATGTTTCCAAGAAAAACATCCTGAACTATTGTCTGAAAATCCACATGTTCCTCATCATTACAACTAAGACGCAGCTTAGCTTTTAAGGGAACAGCATAAGTAAGCCCGCGTTCAATACATTCTTCAATTGTATACCGCGGTGGATCAACAAAATAATCTAAAAATTCCAGCATAAAAATGTTACGCGTATCTGTAATAGGAAAATTTTCCTTAAACACGCGAAACAAACCCTCAACATTTCGTTTATCAGGTGTTGTTTCTAACTGGAAAAAGTCTTTAAAAGATTGTATTTGAATTCCCAATAAATCGGGAGTTTCCGCCAAATGTTCAATTTTTCCAAAACTGATTCTTTGAGCGGGAGCAACTTTAGTTGGAGCCATATTTTAGTTAAAATATTTTAAAGTGAGAGCGCCTTTACCGGGGTAATAAAATGTATTTTTGCCACTTACCCAAAAATAAAGGAGTGCAAAAGTAAGTATAATTATTCACATATTAAAAAGTAGCTTTTCCTCAAAATATTTTTAAAGAAATTTACATTAAATATGAATAAATGCTTTAAGTAAGCAAGGCCGGAATTGTCATCCGGCCTTAAGAAAAAATATTAATACAATATTTATTGTATTTCAACGTCAGCGCCAGCCTCTGTAAGTTTATTCTTAATCTCCTCAGAAGTAGCTTTGTCAACACCTTCTTTAATTGCCTTAGGAGCGCCATCAACAAGTTCTTTAGCTTCTTTCAATCCAAGGCCTGTAAGTTCTTTAACGATTTTTACAATACCAAGTTTATTCGCTCCGGGGGCTTTAAGAATAACATCAAAAGATGTTTTCTCTTCAACCGCTGCTGCTCCGCCACCTGTATCTGCACTTGCTACAACTGTTGCTGCGGCCGGTTCAATACCATATTCCGATTTTAAAAATTCAGCTAATTCCTGAACTTCTTTAACTGTTAAGCTTACTAAATTTTCAGCTAATGCTTTTACGTCTGCCATTTTTTTTGTTTTAATTTTTTCCGCCTTCTTTTCAGTATTCACTAATCCGGCGGAGGATTTTAAAAAAATTGTTTATAAATAAGCTAATTTTCATTAGCCATGAACACACAATTAAGATTCTGTTTTAGGTCCACTTTCTTCTACTTGTGGCTTATCTTCTGCTTTTATTTCTGCCATTGGCTCTGTATTGTCTGCCTTTGTAGGTTCTGTAATAGCTCCTGCTTTCGTTTCAGGAACCTGAGCCTTTGCTTCAATGGTTTCTGTTTTCGTTTCAGCTACTGATGTTTCATCTTTCGCTTCGATTTTCTCTCCCACTTCAGGTCTATTTTGCAAGGCACCTATTACTCTTTGTATTGGCGACATAAGTAATCCAATAACTTCACCAATTAATTCATTTTTAGTCTTAATTTTTGTTAGTGCAGTTAACTGGTTATCTCCTACAAAAACATCACCATTTAAAAATGCTGCTTTTAAAACGGGCTTTTCTTTATTTAACTGCTTACGAAAACTGCTGATAATAAGTGCAGGATCTTTAGGACTTTCGCTAAACATCAGGGCTGTTACCTGGTGCAGTGAATCGTAAACTCCCGAATATTTTTCGTTATCAAGGCTTTCAAGCGCTTTTTTGATAAGTGTATTTTTCGCTACTCTCATTTCTACGTTTTTATCAAAACAATAACGGCGAAGATTATTGATCTGAGCTACACTTAAGCTTTCAGTATCTGTAATATAAAAATTAGAATACTGAGAAAATTTACCTTTCAAAGTATCTATCACTTCCTGCTTTTGTTCTTTATTCATTCTTTAAGTTTTGCTGCTTATGAATTGTAAACAATTCAAGCAATAAGTTTTATTTAATTCTGAACAGATTTTGCATCAATTGCAATACCAGGGCTCATGGTACTTGCCATACTAAGTCCTTTTAAATAGATGCCTTTTGATGTTGAAGGCTTTAATTTAAGAATTGCATTAATAAGTTCCTGGCTGTTTGCTTCAATTTTTTCAGGGGAAAAACTCACCCTGCCTATGGAAGCATGAACGATTCCAACCTTGTCAACTTTAAAAGCTATTTTACCGCCTTTTACATCATTAATGGCTGCTACAACATCATTGGTAACTGTCCCTGTTTTAGGATTCGGCATCAGGTTTCTGGGGCCTAATACTTTACCCAGGCGACCTATTTTAGGCATTACTGAAGGGGTCGCAATAATCACATCCACTTCGGTCCACCCACCTTCAATTTTAGCAATGTATTCGTCAAGTCCAACAAAATCGGCGCCTGCATCTTTTGCGGCCTGCTCTTTATCAGGAGTGCAAAGCACTAAGACCTTTTTAGTTTTCCCTGTTCCATGGGGAAGTGATACAGTACCACGAACAGCCTGATCGGCTTTTTTAGGATCCACACCAAGACGAATGTGAAGATCAACTGAACTATCGAACTTCGTAGTATTAATATCTTTTATGAGCGCTGACGCTTCTCTAAGTGAATAACTTTTATTTTGGTCAACTTTAGCGTTGGCTTCTTTTCTTTTTTTAGTAATCATTTTTCAAAAATTTATATCTGCACCAATTGCAATGCTGTACAATTAATTTTTTTGCCATGGAGCCGTTCCCTCAAGTGTTAATCCCATACTGCGGGCAGTACCGGCAACCATTTTCATAGCGCTTTCAAGTGTAAAAGCATTGAGATCAGCCATTTTATCTTTGGCGATTTCTTCTACTTGTGCCCATGAAACTTTACCTACTTTATTACGATTGGGTTCTTTGCTACCACTCTGAATTTTAGCAGCATCTTTTAGCTGAACAGCAGCTGGCGGTGTTTTGATTACAAATTCAAATGATTTATCTCCATAAACTGTAATAAGGACGGGAAGAACCTTCCCTTGTTTATCCTGAGTTCTTGCATTGAACTGTTTGCAGAACTCCATAATATTAATACCTTTTGAACCGAGAGCAGGGCCGATAGGCGGTGCAGGATTGGCTTGTCCTCCTTTACATTGGAGCTTGACATAGCCTGTTATTTCTTTTGCCATATTTAATTTTTTGGTGTTAACGTCCTTTGACAAGCTCAGGACTCCCATTTAATGATTTCTACTAAAGAACTTTTTTTGGGAGGGCAAAGGTATATAAATAAATTATTATAGCAAGAAGTTTTTTGATAGGACATTAAATTATATTTCAAATCTTCTCCGTTGCAATCACCATTTTTAATTCACCATAACTAATATTTTCAGGTAAGTTTTCTTTTAATGTTTTAAAACTTTCACGCCCATAAATTTTTGCAGCCTCTTTTATTAATAATTGTTTTTGTTCAGAAACCATTTTGTTTATATCAATGTCTCCGTTGCCCACAAACCAGGACAGATGACCTTCGATTGTAACAATTGCCATATTTCTTTCTTTGGCAATTTCTGCAACAGTTTTTCCTTCTTTAAATAAATTATAAGAAAGCGTTTTGGTATCAGTTTTTTCTACAGCGCTTTTTTCTCTGTGTGCTCTTTTTGGATTTGCTTCTTTAGCGACCATATTGGTTTCAACATTATACCGGGAACAATATTCAGTTACGGCATTCAGAATATCATCTCCATATTTATCAACTTTGGCTTTGCCAAAACCGCTTATTTGCAACAGATCTTTTTTATTTTGCGGAAGGTAAGTAGCAATTTCAGTTAAAGTTGCCCGGTTGGCAACCATATAAATTGGCATTCCTGATTTATCACAAACTTCATCTCTCCAGGTTTTTAATACTTCGTACAATTCAGTATTGGCAACATCAGTAAAAGGTTGCTTTTTACCGCTTGCATAAACAGATAAATTAAATTTGGGCTGGGCAAATTTTAATTTATGCTGAAGAAAAGATGTAACTGAAAAAGGTTGTTTGCAATATTGCAAAAAATAATTTATTATATGAAAAGCAAGTGCGAGTTGGTTCAGATATTCATTAATTACATTGGCTGCTTCTTTATGTTCTGTAATTAACGGATGATTATTAATGGAATGTTGGTATGCAGAAATTTTTGGTTCAAAATGATTTGCTGCTGCATTAATTCTTTTTTTAAGCATCTCATTTTTTTCAATCACAGGTTCTTGTTTCATTAGTTCAGCAATTCTTCCTATAAACTTTAACCCGATTTCTTTATCTGCCAGAAAATTATTTTTTAAATTTTTTATCCATTCAATTCCTTCGGTATTCAACTTATCTTTCTGTTCGTTAATATGAAAATCTAAAACGTTTACAACAGATGCTATTTCGTCGAATGAAAAAATTTCTTCCAGTAATTGTTGCGTAAAAATTTGCCTTGCGCCATCGAATCTTTCGGCCAATGAACCTTTATGTGTTAAAAGCTGTTCTCCCTTAACAACACTTTCATTGCTGTAAATTGCTTCAGCGGGAATTTTGGATAATAATATAATGCCATCAAGATTGGTACACCTGCTTAAAGCAACATATACTTGCCCGCTGCTAAATGCGGCACCTGCATCTATCATTACTTTTTCAAACGTAAGCCCCTGGCTTTTGTGAATAGTTATTGCCCACGCAAGTCTTAAAGGAAACTGTGTAAATGTTCCCAAAGTCTCCTGCTCTAATTTTCCATCCGTTCTGTTTAAAATATAGCGTGAGTTTTCCCATGTTTCCATTGAAACAGAAATATCTGTCCCATCACATTCTACAATTATCTCTTCATCATCTAAAAATTTTACTACGCCTATTTTTCCATTAAAATATCTTTTACTAATTACGTCATTCTTTAAAAACATCACCTGTGCCCCAACTTTTAAAATTAAAGTTCCTTCTGCCGGATAATTGTATTCAGGAAAATCATTTTCTATAATTGCTTCATACTTATAAGAGGGAGATAATAATTTTTGTAATTCACGTGCATTGATTTGATCTGCCTGGTTATTGTGTGAGGTAAGGGTAATAAATTTTTCGTCTATGCGTGGCCGAAAGGATGGGTTATACCTCAAATGCAATTCACCGAAATCATCCCTGCTCATACGATTATTGCGAACTTTATTAAGTAACGCAACAAAAGAATCTTCTTTTTGCCGGTAAATTTTATTAAGTTCAATTAATAACGGCATTTGCTCTCTAATAACAATACTATCAAAAAAGAAAGGTGAAGAGTAATATTCCTGCAAAATGTTCCATTCATGACGCTGGGCAACCGGCGGAAGTTGAAATAAATCGCCAATACATAAGAGCTGAACTCCTCCGAATGGAATATCATGCCTTCTTCTAACTGACCTTAAAATGCTATCTATGGCATCCATCGTGTCACAACGCACCATGCTTATTTCATCAATCACCAATAACTCTACCTTGCGAAGTAATTGCTGGCGTTGTTTATTAAACCTGATTTTTGCGAGGAGTTCATCTTTATTATTTTTCGTAGGCAAAAATGGATGAAAAGGCAATTGAAATAAACTATGCAATGTAACACCACCGGCATTGATGGCAGCAACTCCGGTAGGTGCCGCAATCACAATATTCTTAGAACAATTTTGCTTTAAATATTTTAAAAAAGTTGTTTTGCCAGTACCGGCTTTACCCGTAAGAAAAATATTTTCGTTTGTTTCAGTTACAAAGCGATAAGCCAGGTCAAACACATCATTGCGCTCTATTGAGTTAAGATTTTGCATTATATCCTAATTATTTTATTTTATAAAGACAACCACGGGTTGCACAAATTTATTTACATAAAAATGAAAACCCGTGGTCAAAATAATTAAGCTGACCCTTTACTTGCTAAAAGCAATAATTCATGCACTTGTATTTCTGTGCTGTACTTTTTAACACCGTCTTTATCAGTGTAATTGTTATTCATAAGTTTTCCTTCAATAGCAACTTCACTGCCTTTAGTTAAATACTTTTCAGCAATATCTGCAATTTTACCCCAGGCAATTAAATTATGCCATTGTGTTTCGGTAACTTTTTCGCCCTTCGCATTGCGATAGGTTTCATTAGTGGCTACTGAAAAGCGTACAAGTTTTTTACCGCTTTCTGTGTTTCTTACTTCAGGTGCATTACCTAAATTTCCAATCAGTTGAACTTTGTTTTTTAAAGCATTCATGACTTTGAGTTTTGTGCTCATCATTTTTTTGATGAACTTGTTTTGTAAATTTTTTTATTCCAATTGATGATTCAAATTGGTTTTGTTTCATCAACACCACAAAGATGCATACACGAAAAAGCCTTATTCGTATTTTAATCGTTTATAGTTGGATATAACCGTTTGTAAGCGCTTGTACATGAAATTATTTGATGTATCTTTCAGTTACAACTCAATACCAACAGGCATAACAATGGAAACTGAAAGACTTTGCCTTACATGCAATAAACCCTTAAAAGGACGGACAGATAAAAAGTTCTGCGATGATTATTGTAGAAACAACTACAATAATCAATTAAAATCGAATACTATTAATCTTGTAAGAAACATAAATAATGCATTAGGAAAGAATAGGCGGGTTTTAGAAAATTTTTTTCACGGTGGAGAGGAAACTGTAAAAACTACTAAAGATAAATTACTTGAAAAAGGATTCCAGTTTAAATACTTTACTAATACTTACACTAATAAAAAAGGCAATGTTTATTTTTTTTGCTATGATATTGGTTACCTTCCTTTGGAAAATGGCTGGTATTTATTGGTAAAAAAGAAAGAGGAATAAACACATTTTTAAACTATAAATCTGCGCATGGCTCAATGCGGCGTGTATAAGTAATTCACAATCCATATAAATATAGAGCGAAAAGTAATCCCAACAAGAAAAGCACTTATAAAAAATATAATAATAGTATAAATAGATTTAATTTTCATAAATTCCGAATGGAAATTGCAGTAAACAAAAACCCATTTCAAAACTGAAACGGGCGTTTAAAAAAATCAGGATGTATATTAATTAAGAAATCTTTTCTACCTGCATATAGCTTAATTCAACTGGTGTAGCACGTCCAAATATTTTCACCTGAACTTTCAGTTTTTTCTTTTCATCAGTTACTTCTTCGATTACGCCATTAAAGTCGTTGAATGGCCCATCAATAATTTTAATGGTTTCACCAACAATAAACGGCTCACTCATTTTCATTCCCCCTGCATCAGCCATTTCATCCACCTTGCCAAGCATCTTATTAACTTCAGCTTTTCTCAGGCTTATGATATTTCCTTTTGAGCCTTTTCCATCAGTTAAAAAATGCATCACATTACTGATGTTGCTAAGATGTTGCACAATTTCATCCGTAAGCTTACCATCAACAACTTCTATCATTACATAGCCAGGGTAAAAGTTACGCTCACGCATCACTTTTTTACCGTTCTGAACTTTATATACCTTTTCCACGGGAAGAAAAACCTGCAGAATTAATTTATCCCAGCCATTTCTTATAATGTCTTTATCAAGATATTCTTTAACCTTTCTTTCCTTCCCGCTTACAACCCTTAAAACATACCACTTTGTTTCCTTATCCGAAACTGCGGATTTTTCTTCGGTTGTTGCGTCTGAATGCACTTCTCCTTCTATATTGTTTGTTTCTGACATGATTATTTAAATAACGAATAAACAAATTTTAATACACCATTAGAGGCGAAATCCATTAAAGCTACCAAAGCTGTTATAATAATAGTAGCAGCAAGTACAATCATAGTAGATTGTTGCAGCTCTTCCCATGTAGGCCAGGTAACTTTTTGCATCATTTCTTTATAAGAATCCCTGATATATAATGATATTTTATTCATAAAAAAACTTTGAAAATTTGAAAATGACTCAATTTAAAAATAAAATTGATTTCAACTATAAGCAATTTTCAAATTTTGCAATTTTAAATTAATTAGCACGGGCACAAGGATTCGAACCCTGATCAAAGGTTTTGGAGACCTCTATTCTACCATTGAACTATGCCCGTAAAACCAAATTAGCTAATTAGCAAATTGCTAATTAGCTAATTTTAATATAAAGATATGACATCTTATTTTATAATTTCAGTAACCTGTCCTGCACCTACTGTACGGCCACCTTCACGAATTGCAAACTTTAAACCTTTTTCCATTGCAATTGGCTGAATCAATTTCACAGTAAGGCTTGTATTATCACCAGGCATAACCATTTCAGTACCTGCCGGTAATTCTACTTCTCCTGTAACGTCTGTGGTTCTAAAATAGAACTGTGGGCGGTATTTATTAAAAAATGGAGTATGACGTCCACCTTCTTCTTTACTTAGTACGTAAACTTCTCCTTTAAATTCAGTATGAGGAGTAATAGAACCTGGTTTACAAAGAACCATACCACGCCTGATCTGGGTCTTTTCAATACCGCGTAATAGTAAACCTGCATTATCTCCGGCTTCACCTTCATCCAGCAATTTCTTAAACATTTCAACTCCGGTAACTGTAGAAGTTAATGGTTTTTCCATTAAACCTACAATTTCAATTCCTTCGCCTACTTTTATACGTCCTCTTTCAATACGGCCTGTGGCAACAGTACCACGTCCGGTAATTGAAAATACGTCTTCCACGCTCATAAGGAAAGGCTGGTCTACAGGACGGGGAGGCAATGGGATGTAAGAATCAACTGCATCCATCAACTCATCAATTGCTTTTACCCATTTTTCATCGCCAGCTAAAGCACCTGTTGCAGAACCCTTAATTATAGGAGTATTATCGCCATCAAAGCCATTCTTAGTTAGCAATTCACGAATTTCCATTTCAACCAGTTCAATCAATTCAGGGTCATCAACGAGATCAACTTTATTCATAAACACAACCATACGAGGAACACCTACCTGGCGTGCCAGCAAAATGTGTTCTCTTGTTTGTGGCATTGGACCATCAGTAGCAGCAACTACTAAAATAGCACCATCCATTTGAGCAGCACCTGTAATCATATTTTTTACATAGTCAGCATGGCCCGGACAATCTACGTGTGCGTAGTGACGGTTTGCTGTTGCATATTCCACGTGTGCTGTATTAATTGTGATACCCCTTTCTTTTTCTTCAGGAGCTCCATCAATATCATCATAATTTCTTTTTTCCGCCAAACCTTTTTTAGACAAAATATCGGTTATAGCGGCTGTTAGCGTTGTTTTACCATGATCCACGTGACCGATAGTACCAACGTTAACGTGGGGTTTATCCCTTTTAAAATTCTCTTTTGCCATTTTATTTGTTTTTAATATTTGATTTTAAAAATTTTATTACAAGATTTAATACTAAGCTGTTGATGAGAATTAAACTCATGACCTTCCCAATCATTGCGATTGCTATATCAATTCTACAACAACAATTATGGAGCTGTTGATGAGAATTGAACTCACGACCTCTTCCTTACCAAGGAAGTGCTCTACCCCTGAGCTACAACAGCTTGAAAGAAGTCCTACTCATTTATTTCAAAAAACTTTACTTCTTTTTAGGATGAGAATTAAACTCAACAACCTTCCCGATACATCGGGGTTCTCTACAGCTGAGCTATAGCTCCTAAAAGTCTTTGAAGCCAGTGGGTCAATAAGCAATATTATTAACCCATTGACTAATGTCTTATTTGAGCGTTCTTGAGCGGAAGACCGGGCTCGAACCGGCCACCTGAAGCTTGGAAGGCTACCGCTCTACCAAATGAGCTACTTCCGCTTTTATTAATATAAAATATGAAAATGAAAAAATTCAAAAATGAAAGTCGCATTCTCATCTTTATTTTAAAAGAACTATTCGCAGTTTCAAATTCTCAAATTAGTCAATTTTCAAATTTGCCTGCTTGTGGGCAGTGGTGGATTCGAACCACCGAAGTCGAAGACAGCGGATTTACAGTCCGCTCCATTTGGCCACTCTGGTAACTGCCCAACTTATTCGTTTATTAAGATTGTAAATAAATTGTTTTAAACAAAGAAATTAAAATCTATAACTTAAAATCATCCTGCTCTGTAAGAGCCAGTGGAGGGATTCGAACCCCCGACCAGCTGATTACAAATCAGCTGCTCTGGCCAACTGAGCTACACTGGCAATTGCCTTATATACAGCCTTATAATGAACTTCCCAAATATGCATACCTGTACAGGCTTTTTTTTGGGAAGGCAAAGGTAATGGAAATTGTTTAATGGAAAAATTTTGAAACAGAAAAAAATTATGATAATAGTTTGGTAGTAACTAATGAAGAGCAAAAGCTTTAAAAGTTGCGCAGGAGTCAATAATTCTTTGTGCACATTTAAAAAAAAATCCCCCAATAAGGGGGAATAAATTAATCCTTTATTTGAATTTAGGCTGCCATTTTTTGCTTCTTTCGTTTTATCTGGGTTATTACTGAATCGAGTGCGATATCAAAACTTTCCTCAAAAGATTTAGAGGAGTGCTTTACAAAGAACTCATGCCTTGGTACATGTACTTTAATTTCCGCGATCTTGTCTTTAATATTATGGACTACATTGTCCAGCTTTAAAAACACATCAACTTTGGTAATTCTGTCATGGAATTGGGTAAGCTTTGAGAGCTTTTTTTCAACATAAGAAACCAATTTTGAATCGGCATCAAAATGCATAGATTGAATGTTTACGTTCATAGAAATCGTATTTTTTAACAGTGAACAATAAAATTTAATTTGGATAAATTTATGAGGTAGTGTAAGCGATAAACAATTTTAAGGTAAGGCATAAAAAACTGTTTAAATGAAGATACAGGTCGCAATGCAATTTTCAAAGAAAAATCGCATAAATAATTTACCGTTTTGGGAAATAATTTATGATTTAGGATGTGCCTGACGGTGAACTTCTTTTAGCTTTTCTATAGAATTGTGAGTATAAATTTGAGTAGATGCCAAGCTGGAATGGCCAAGAAGTTCCTTTATGGCATTGATATCTGCGCCGTTATTAGTTAAGTGCGTTGCAAAAGTATGCCGTAATACGTGGGGACTTTTTCTTTCGTTTGTAGAAACGGTTCCTAAATATTTTTTTACCACGTTGTAAACATATTTTGGATAAAGCTTTTTTCCTTTTTTATTTATTAAAAGAAAGCCATTCGAAGTTTGAGGAAAATAAACTTTCTTTTGCAAAATATAATCATTTACCTCGTTAATGAATTGATTATTTATTGGGATAATTCTTTCTTTATTTCCTTTTCCCAAAACTTTAAGCGTACTATTGCTTTTATCAACGTGCAACTCTTTTATATTTATCAATTCGCTTAAACGTATACCGGTATAATAAAATATAGCTAATAAAAGCCTTTCAGTTTTGCCCTCCCACGTTTTAGGAAATTCTACATAATTGAATAATGTATTGATATCTTTTTGTTGAATGAATGAAGGAAGGCGTTTGCTTATTTTTAAAGACAAAATAGAAGCCATCGGGCTCACTTCTATTTTACCAAGCTTAAGTTGGTATTTAAAGAATGATTTTAAAGAAGAAATCTTACGATTGACAGTTTTGGAAGCAATTTTTACTTCTTTTAACGACGCAAGCCACGACCGGATCATGGATGCATTAATGTCGCTTATATTTTTTGAGTTGTACTGCGTTGCTGCAAAATCAAAAAAACTGGTAAGATCATTTTTGTAAGAAAGGATAGTATGCCTGGAATAACGTTTTTGAAACGTGAGGTAGTTTAAGAATTCGTTGATAGGATAATCTTCACGTAACTGCATAAAAAAACGGGTAGCTGTAAAGTTAAATAAACTAAAGCTATCCGCAGGAAGATATAATGATCAAACTAAACGTCTATTTTACCGCTTGCAATCTGCTGTCTGTAAACCGCCTTCAAAACTTCACCACGCCTTTTTACAGATGGTTTGGTAAAAGCCTGGCGTTCGCGAAGCTGTAATAAAGTTCGGCTTTTTTCAAATTTTTTCTTGTATTTTTTAAGCGCTTTATCAATATTTTCGCAATCTTTTGAATCGATAATCAACATATATATTATTCTTTTATTTTTTAGGAGTGCGAAGATAAAGTAAATTTTTAACTTTAAAAGACAAGATTCAACAAAATTTCTACATTTAAAATTACAGCATGTTTACGGGTATTATCAGAGAAACAGGTATTATACAAGAAATTTCCAGAAACAAAACGAATAAAATATTTTGGATAGAAAGTAATATAGCGCCGCAGTTGCAAATTGACGAAAGCGTTTGCCATAATGGAGTTTGCCTCACGATAGAGGATATTAATGATAATAGATACCGTGTTACTGCTATACAGGAAACTTTAGGTAAAACAAATATTTCCGCATGGAAACAAGGCGATATTATAAACCTTGAACGTTCCATGCAAATGAATGGGCGTATTGACGGGCACATTGTTCAAGGCCATGTGGACGCAAGAGGCAAATGCATTTCGAAAAAAGATTTTGAGGGAAGCTTTGAATATACTTTCAGTTTTGATGAAAAGCATGCTTCGCTGATAATTGAGAAGGGCTCGGTTTGTGTAAACGGAGTAAGCCTGACTGCATTTAATGTTTCAAATAATTCTTTTACTGTTGCCATCATTCCTTATACTTTTAATCATACTAATTTTCAGAACCTCAAAGAAAGTGATAATGTTAATTTAGAATTCGATATGTTGGGTAAATATGTAAATCGTATCGTTTCGTTGCAAAAAAAATAATTACCCCAATCCGATTTCCCAATGCCTTGGCGGAATTTCAACATCGCTAAATCCCTTACCTATTAATCGATTTTTAAAATCTAATTGTACGTCATAATCACCATGAACCAGAAATAATTTCTTTACCTGCCTCGGATCCTGGCATGCGAGCCATTGGCTTAGATCATTATAATCGCCGTGTGCGCTCATGCTTTTAATGTCTCCTATCTCGGCATTCACCTCATGTGCCACGCCAAAAATTCCAACTTCTTTTGGATGCAATTTTAATCTCCCTCCCAAAGAATGAGGCTCGCAGTAACCTGAAAATAAAATTGAATTACGGCTGTTCTCTATATTATTGCTTATATGATGCTTTACTCTTCCTGCATCGGCCATACCACTTGCAGAAATAATTACGCAAGGCTCATTAAGGTAATTAAGCGATTTACTTTCCTGGACACTCTTTGTAAAATGCAATCCTTTAAAACCAAAAGGATCTTCATCATTCTGTAATATTTTTTGAATGCGATTATTAAAATATTGAGGGTAACTTTTAATAACATCGGTTGCTTCTAGACTTAACGGACTGTCAACGAAATATTTTATTGAGGGAAGCCTGTTTTCATTTTCAAGTTGATTTAATGCAAATAAGATTTCCTGTGTACGCCCTACGCTAAAAGCAGGTATAATCAACTTTCCTTTTTTGTGCAAACACGTCTTTGTTATCCATTGCAAAAGTGCATCTTCTGTACCTGTAACTTCATCATGCAGTTTATTTCCATAAGTTGATTCCATTATAATATAATCAGCCTGCGGAAAAATGTCCGGCGATTTCAATATCACGTCACGGTATCTTCCAACATCGCCGGAAAAAGTAAGATGCGTTTCTTTTCCATTTTCATTTATTTTTAAATGAACTGTTGTGCTGCCAATAATATGCCCTGCATCCAAATACATGAACTGAACATTTTCGTCTATGCGATGCCACTCACCGTACGGAACTATTACAAAATAATCAAGTGCTTTTACTGCATCTTCGGTTGTATATAAAGGCTGAAGATAAGGCCGGCCCTGCGTTGCACGTATTTTGTTTTCAAATTTTATGTCATTCTCCTGTATGCCTGCACTGTCAGCCATAAGGATGGCGGATAGATCTTTCGTTGCATCGGTTGCAAAAATTTTTCCTTTAAACCCTTCCTTTACAAATTTGGGTATAAGACCGCAGTGATCCACATGAGCATGTGAGAGAATTAAATAATCTACTGCAGAAGGTATAAATCCAAAATCGCGGTTTAACTCATCGGTTTCTTTTCCCATCCCCTGGAACATTCCGCAATCGAGCAAATATTTTTTTCCGTTTTTTAAAGTAAGCAAATGCTTAGACCCTGTAACAGTACGGGCTGCACCATGAAAAGCAATCTTCATAAATAATTTTTAGTGTAGATATAGAATGAAGATAAGAAAGAAAGCAGTATCTATCAGCGCTTCGCTTTAAACGACCATGTAAATAAAAACTCTGCAACCACTTCATCGTTTTTATTTTTCCCGGCGGATCGCACGATAATACTTTTTCCTTCTACTGATGAAATTGCTTCATTAATAACAATAGTGATTTCTTTTCCCTGCTCACAGGTAAAATAAATTCTGCCACTTGCTTTTTTAAAATAAGAAGCTTCCATTTTTGTCAATAACATTGATACTACCTGAACTTTTTTGTAAATATTACTCAGAACTAATGCTCCTGTGCTCATTTCTGCAGCCATTGCAAGCGATGCAAAATAGACCGAGCGAAAAGGATTTTGTGTAAGCCATTTATATGGAACAGATGTAATAGATTTTTCTTCGTTAATCATTCTAATTTTTATTCCCGAAAAAAATGCAGCCGGTAGTTTGTATAATAAATATAGCCTGAATTTAAAATGATGATTTACCAGCTTGAAAAAATTTTGTTGATATATATTCAAAATATTTTTTTAGAATGAATCAATTATTAACTATTAAAATATAGAATTTTGGCCGCATATTATAGAAAAATTAAGCAGCGTATTGTCCACTGCTTCGCCTTTTGCATCAGTACTGGAAGCTTCGCTGCAGGCCTTTTAATTGCAGTATTCTTGACATATTTACAGATGTATATGGATCAAGGTAGTGGCTGAAAGCAGGATCAACCTCCAAGTTTATTTTTTATTATAGAAAAAAGTAAAGAAAAATATAGCAGAAATATTTTTTCTTTTACTTAGTAAGAAATTTAAAGTCACCAGCAAAGTAATTCGATAAAAGTCGTAAATTTTTACCAGTAACATAATTGCCCGGAGGATAATAGCAGTTAATCTTACGTAAATGTTATTGCAAAAATTCAGCAAGCCAACCATTTAATCATCGCTTATACCAAGCTGATATTTTACTTTTTGCAACAAATTAGTTACATCAAAGGGTTTGGCAATAAAATCATCAGCACCATATTCTAAAATAGACGCAGCGGCGCCTGGATGTGCAGAAAACATAATTACCGGGATATGCATTGTGTCTTTACCGGATTTTAATTTTCGGCAAATTGTTCTTCCATCATGCCCTGAAATAAGGACATCTAAAAGAATGAGATCTGGTTTAAAACTTTCAATCTTTGGAAATGTATTTTCTCCCCTGGTTGTAACTTCTACTTCAAAACCTTTCATTTTTAAAAGTATTTCCATCACCGATAAGATATCCGTATCATCATCAACAACTAAAATTTTGGACATAATATTTATTTCTGCGTCAATAAAAATAAATGTTGAAAGTGTTTTTACAATATCCTTATTTTGATATTTTTTTATTCATGCAGAAGTCATTTTTTATCAAAAAAATTGTAGTCTTAATTTCATCACAACTGAAAATAAATTCTGCACTTACTTTTTTAGGCTTGCGATACAAGTTATAAAATAATTGCAATAAAAAAATTTATATCAATAATATTAACTTATGAAGGAAGATAAAGTAAGACTACAATAAATCAATAGCTTAAAGTCTTAGTGACTCTATTTTAATTTTGTCTCCAGTCCATTATTAATTGCTTCCAAAAATTCTTCGGTATATAAATAATCTGTACCATGTGAAACTTTATTACCGCTAATACATACCGCAAGATCTTTGGTCATCTTACCACTTTCAAC
>Ga0070679_100000514_pt1 | contig 32919 bp, 29 predicted proteins | sample KBSC63BmetaG_FD_65652 | JGI IMG/M metagenome (GOLD analysis project Ga0070679, IMG submission 65652) | Corn rhizosphere microbial communities from Kellogg Biological Station, Michigan, USA - KBS C6-3B metaG | ecosystem: Host-associated > Plants > Roots > Rhizosphere | place: USA: Michigan... | reverse complement strand
CCCCGTTCCGATCCCGACTCTGAGCCCCTTCCACATCGGCTAGCGGAGCACATCGGCTAGCGACCGGGGTCAGCGGTGTTGCAGCCGCGTCCGCCTACGGGCGATGCGGCGGACGCCAGCGTGGGCGGCTCCTTGAACGCGGGCGCGGTGAAGTCGAGGAAGCTCGACATCCAGCTGGCGTTGGCGTCGCGATAGGTGCACGCGGGCAGGTTCCACTTCTTCTCGACGAACGCGAGCACTGACGTGTGGTCGTGGACGACGTTGCTGACGTGATGCTTTCGCGCCCACGGTGACACCACGACCGCGGGCACTCGGCAGCCATAGCGGTCATAGCCGCCGGGGTAGTCGCCCGCGCTGAGATGCGGCTTGATGCTGTCCGGCTTGATGGCGACCGGCGGCGGCACGTGGTCGTAGTAGCCACCGTGCTCGTCATACAGCCAGACGAGCAACGTCTTGTCCCATGCCGGCGACTGCAGGACCGCATTCACGACTTGCGCCACGAACTGCTCGCCATACCTGATGTTCTGCGGGTTCTCTTCGTCCTGACCCTGCGCGCGGACGGTCGGCGGGATCGGTTCGCCGGGCACGAACCCGCCGGCGACATCGGTGGCGCCGAAGTCGGGATCGACGAGGCAGTAGTTCGGCAGCGTGCCCGCGGCACAGTCGGAGTAGAACTGCGCGATCGGCCGCATCTTGTCCGGGTTGGACTTGACGGTTGCCGGGATGATCGCCGTCGACGGTAGGTCGGTGAAGTAGTTGACCCACGAGATGCCGTAGTGGTTGAGCCGGTCGAAGATCGTGCCGTTCGGCGGTGGTGGGTCGTTCGGCCCGGGCGTAGTTGTCGAGATGAGTCCGTAGGCCGTCGCGGCATGCAGGAATCGCCGGTTGGGATAGGTCTGGCACGGCGCGCTGGCGAACCAGCGGTTCGCGAGCGGGAAGCTCTTGGCGAGCGAGTAGTAGAACGGGATGTCGGCCTCGTCCCAGTAGCCCATCGCGACGTCGCCACTGGCGAGGACGAAGCCGTCCATCCGGCCGTGGTTCACGGCGATGTGGGTGCCGTTCCAGCTCTGGTTGGGCTCGTGCTCCATCTGGCAGTACGACGGCATCCGGAACGCGCGAACCTTGTGACCCTTGGCGGTCTTGTTGGCCGCGGTCGGCCTTCCGTGGACGTCGAACGTGAAGCCGTCCGCTTTCGGGTTGCCGCGGCGCGACAGCATCCCGAAATAGTTGTCGAACGAGTGGTTTTCCATCATCACGACGACGACGTGCTCGATGGGGATCCGCGGGTCGGCCGTGCCGGCGGGACGACTCGGGTCGGGCCGGCTGTCCGGGTGTCGCAGTTGGGTCGCGGCCATTCCTGGCAGGCGCGGGACGGTCGCGAGGCCGGCTCCGAGCGCTGCGCTGCCCAAGAGGGCCCGACGGCTGAGGCTCACAGGAATAGAGATTCGCGCCCCGCCGCTAGTTGTCCTTTCCGAACAGCGTGACGCGGTGGTAGGTGCCGGGGCGGGCGTGGCTGGCCCAGGTGATGCTCGGGGCAATCTCCACCCGTGAGTGTGGGCAGACGACGACTGTGTCGTCGTAGTTGACGACACAGCCGGGCCAGCCGTACCTGGCACCATCGGTCCAACCCGGCATCCCGCTAGGGCTGGTTTGCGGGGCTGGCGTCGGCAAAGCGATCGCAGGCATCAGGGCCGCGGCAGCAGCGGTAACCGCAAAGGCGAGATTCATGCCGACAGGCTGCGCGACCACGGGCCGGGCGGGCTGCCTCGACGAGCAATTGTGGACGTCCAAGGGCTTGTGGACGGACCACTGTTTCCTCGCGGAACCGAACGTGGTTCGGTATCAGTGTGAGCGACCTGCAGCTGGACTGGACTGCTGACGAGATCCTGGCCGACCACCGGATGGATGAACCGCTGGTCGTGCGCGGGGTCGTGTGCCACGGCGGCTTCGCCGACGGTGCCTACGTCTCTCCGCGAACCCGGTTCCGCCGGGCCGCGATCGACGCCTGGCAGGAAAGGTTCCGCGAGCAGACCGGCGAGCCCGTTCTCGACGCGCCGCTCAGTGAGTTTCCCGGCCACTACCCCTCGTTGGGACAGGCGCAGTTCCTGCTGCGCAACGGTGTGCGCGATCCGATCGTCGGCTTGTTGACGCGCATCGGCACGGTCGAGGGCTACGGCGGCGCGATCCGGGAACTGGCTCCGCGAGGCGACGTCCAGCGCCACTTCGTCGACGACATCACCGGCACCGCAACTGCGCACCTCGGACACGGGCTGCTCGAGGCGCACGCGCGCGACGAGTCGGGGTGGCGGGACGAGGCCGGTCATGACCGCATGTGGTACGCCGTCCGCGACATCGCGTTCGAGGATCCACTCGACGAGGACGCCGACGAGCGGATTCGCGCGACGATCGCTACAGCCGCTGAGAGCGTGCCGGCGCCGAGCGCGTTCGGCACACGTGACTATGCGGGCGTTGATGCGCAGTTCGAGACGCTGATCGCGTTCATGACGCGCGTGCTGTTCATCGAGATCCGTGCATTCCATGCGTTCGCGTGGGCCGAAGCACTCCTCGCCGACACGCACCTCGTCGCGGGTGACGGTGACGCCGCCCGACTGGTCTCCTACATCCGTCAGGACGAGGCGCCGCACGTCGACTACCTGCGCACGTCGCTGTCAGAGATGCGCGCGCGCACCTTCGTCGGCGAGACCAAGAGCCATGCCGGCAGCGACGTCATCGGCACGATATGGAACACGACCCTCGCCGAGTCACGCACCCTCGGAGACCTGCGCAACAAGGCCGTGTATGACGCCCTCCTCGACCAAGCTCTTACGGATCGCAAGGACGGTCGCGAGATCCGCGAAGAGCACGATGCCATTGGACGCGCGGAGCACGATCGACTGGCAGCACCGGTCGCATGAAGTTCGGCATCTTCTATGAGCATCAGCTCCCGCGACCGTGGGACGACACCTCCGAGCACACGTTGCTGCAGAACGCGCTCGAACAGATCGAGTTCGCCGACTCGCTCGGCATCGACTATGTGTGGGAGGTCGAGCATCACTTTCTGGAGGAATACAGCCACTCCTCCGCACCCGAGGTTTTCCTCGCCGCCGCCTCGCAGCGCACCAAGAACATCCGACTCGGACACGGCATCGTGCAAACACCGCCGCCGTTCAACCATCCGGCACGCATCGCCGAGCGCATCGCGACACTCGACCTCGTGTCCAACGGTCGCGTCGACTTCGGCACCGGCGAGGCGTCGAGCGAAGCCGAGCTCGGCGGGTTCGGCATCGAGCCGAGCGAGAAGCGAGCCATGTGGGAAGAGGGCCTGCGTGTCGCGCTTCGCTGCCTGACCGAAGAGCCGTTCACCGGTCACTCCGGTAGCTACGTCTCCATGCCGCCGCGCAACGTCGTACCAAAACCGCTGCAGAAGCCACACCCACCCGTCTGGGTCGCGTGCTCCCGCCGCGACACGATCCACCTCGCGGCACAGAAGGGGATCGGCGCGCTGACGTTCGCCTTCATCAACCCCGAAGAGGCGACGCACTGGGTCAACGACTACTACCAAACATTGGCCGACGAGTGTGTGCCGATCGGCGACGCCGTCAACGCCAACGTTGCGGCAGTCACGACATTCATGTGCGCACCGACCGAGGACGAGGCACTCGCCCGCGGCGTCGAGGGCGGCAACTTCTTCGGCTACTCGCTTGCGCACTATTACGTCTTCGGCACTCACACACCGGCGCGGACCGACGTCTGGGCGGAGTTCCAGCAGCAGCGCGCTGAGCAAGGCTTCTCCCCCGAGGCCGTCTTCGCCGCTGCCCAAAAAACGACAACAGGGCACTCGGGCCGGCTCGGCGCAAAGGTCGTCGAGCAGGGACGAAGCGGATTGCGCGGCGCCATCGGGACGCCGGACCAGATTCGCGAATACCTCCGTCGCTTCGAGGAGGTCGGCGTCGACCAGGTCGTATTCGTCAGCCAGGCTGGGAAGAACAAACACGAGCACGTGATGGAGTCGCTCGAGCTGTTCGGCCGCGAGGTGCTGCCGGAGTTCAAGGAGCGTGACGAGAAAGCCCAGCGCGAAAAGGAGAACCGCATCACCGCCTCGATCGACAACGCGATGGCGCGCAAGCCTGCCGAGGACCATCCTCCGTTGCCGCGCGCCGACTACGCGTTCCCAGCCATCCCGCTGGGAAAGCGCTGAGGCCACTTGTCAGGATGTCCCCCGCTCAACTAGTCGATGAGAGCCTGACAAGGCTCCTCAGGTCCCGTGGCGAGAATGTCGCGGTGTCGCGTCGCGGATGGTGGCTGCTCGCCCTCGGCATCATCTGCGTCATCGCAGCAGCACACGCGGCGATCGTCGCCGGACATTACGTCGTCGGCTCCTTCGACGACGACGGTCACTATCTCGCTCTCGCGAAGGCCTTCGCTCACGGCAAGGGGTATGTCGACACCTCCGCGCCAGGCGCTCCGACCGAGACGGCCTATCCCCCCGGCTATCCGCTGCTGATCGCACCACTGGTCTGGCTCGCGCCCCATGCACTGTGGCCGCTGCGGCTGCTGTCCGCCGCCGCGTTCGTCGCCTGCATCCCCTTGCTCGACGCCCTGCTGCGTCGGTATGCGTTGTCTCCGGCCGTCCGGGTCGCCGCCCTCTTGCTCTTCGCGCTCAACCCGGTTGCGGCGACGTTCGCCACCGAGGTGATGCCGGAGACGTTGTTCCTCGTCGTCTTCCTGCTCGTGCTGCTAGCGCTGCCGAAGTGGGAAGAGCAGCGACGAGTGGTGAGCTGGTCCGGTGCGGCGGTCGCGCTCGGGACGCCATACCTGTTGTTGCTCAAGACCGCCGGGCTGCCGATGTTCGCGGGCGTCGGGCTCTGGCTCCTGCTGCGCCGTCGGTGGCGTCAGGTCGCCACGCTGGCCGTGACGTCCGCCCTGCTCCTGGCTCCGGTCGTCGCGCTTCGCTTGAGTGGCGGCTCGGTGGCAGGGACACGCTACGAAGGCGAGTACCACCTCGCCGGGCCGTTGCTCCCGGCGATCTGGCACGGGGTCACCAACTACGTGACTTATGCGATTCCCGCGACGTTGGTGCCCACGACCGGCGCGAAGCTGATGCACCACACCATCGTGCTTTCGGCCGTGCTTTACGCACTTCGCTACAGCGCGGCCGCGCTGGTGGCCGTCGGTTGGTGGGCGTGGTTGCGGCGCCGCCTCGACGTGAGCATTCTCATCGTCCCGCTCTATCTGATCGAGACGCTGCCGTACTTCTTCATCAACGAGCGCCGGGTGATCCTGGTGCTGCCGTGGGTGGTCGCCTGGTACGTCCTCGGCTGGGCCACCGTGATCCAGGCCGTCAGGCGATGGCGTCCCGTCGCGCATCGGACGTGGGCACCGCCGGCGGTCACCGCCGTTCCCACAATGGCCATCGTCGCACTGCTCAGCTGGCAGCTGCCGCGCGACTATCTGTTGCAACTGGGTGAGAGCACGCCCGCGGCGCGCGGCTCCGGTTATGTGGCGGCGTTGCACGAGCTGACGCCGCCGAACTGGAGCATTGCCGCGGGATACCGCTGGACGATCGCTGACCTCACCCACCGCACTGCGTCCAACGTCGCGCACTTCTCGTTTCCGTGTCCGGCCTACAACGTGCCCGGCGACCCCGATGCGCTGCACACGCTGTTGAACCGCGAACATGTCGCCACGGTTCTCGACGCCGCGGTCAAGTGGCCCAACCACATGGACCAGTGGTGCATGCAAGTCACGCTGTTGGCGGCTCCATGGGCCGTCCCCGTCTACAACGGCACGGACCAGTCGACCGTCTTCGTGCTGCTGGGTCCGGATACGCCGCGGGCTGGGCTCACCGTCGCAGCAGCCGTCTCCTCGCCGACCACGTCAACGACCGGCTGGCAGCACGTCGCGCGCGTCCGCGAGATTTCGGTCGAGGCCGCCCGCGCAACCGCGGGCACCACCCTCGAGCTGCGGCAGCCTGATGGTCGCTGGCGCAGCATCCCCACCACGGTGAGCAGCGGCTCTCCGGCGCTTCTCCATGCCCAGCTGACGCAACCGGTGCTAGCGACCGCGGTCCGCGTAGTCGGGACCGGCGCGGCACCGTTGCAGGACCTGGTCGTGCTGGCCGACTCCCCATGACGCGACCGGTTCTCCGCCGCCCACCGTGGCTGCTGCCGGTTGCCGTCGCCCTGGTGTTGGCGGTGGCGATTGCGCTGCGGTTCATTGCGTTCTCCGCACTGTGGCTGGACGAGGCACAGACCGTCGCGATCGCGCATCGAACGCTGCCACATCTGTTCGATGCGCTTCGTCATGACGGAAGCCCACCGCTTTATTACGTCCTGTTGCACGGCTGGATGGTGGTGTTCGGTACCGGCGACGTCGCGGTGCGGTCACTGTCGGGCGTCTTCTCCGTCCTCAGCCTGCCGCTGATCTGGCTCGCTGCCCGACGGCTTGGTGCGGATCGGCGGCTCGCGTGGGTCGCCGTGCTTCTGCTCGCCACCAGCCCGTTTGCCATCCGCTACGCGACGGAAACGCGGATGTATTCGCTCGTCGTCGCACTGTGGCTCGCTGCGTTCCTTGCGCTCGCCCGCTGGTATGACGACGGGCCGTGGTGGTCCGCGCTTCTCGGCGCGTTGTTGGTCGCGGCGTTGGTGCTCACGCACTACTGGTCGTTGTTCGCGATAGCTGTGGTCGGTGCGGGCGCGCTGGTCGTCGGGATCCGTGGCGACCGGCGTGGGTGGCGGCTGCTCGCGGTCCTGGCGATCGGTTGCCTGGGCCTGGCGCCGTGGCTCAGCTCGTTCGTCTACCAGTTGCGGCACACGGGTGCGCCATGGGGATCGCCGCCGTCGATCGGCACAGCCATCGGCATCCCGATCGGATGGGCAGGTGTGGGTCCGGTCGGAACCGAGATGGTTCTCGCGCTCGGCTACTACGCGCTGCTCGTCATCGCGGTGGTCGGCGTCGTGCACGAGGACGGCCTGCTGCTGAAGCGACTCCGCCGGCGCGTTCCCGAGCTGCTGATCGGCATCGCGTTCGCCACGATGCTGGTCGGCGTCATCGTCAGCCAGATCGAGGGGAGCGCCTACGCGTTGCGCTACAGCGCGATCGCAGTGGCGCCGTTCTTGCTCGCGGTTACCTGGGGCGTCGGCGTGCTGCGACCGCCGTGGCGTGCCTGTGCCGTCACCGTTGCCGTCGTGCTCGGGCTGGTGATCGGCGCCGGGTATCCGGCCCGGACACGGACCCAAGCGAAGGAGGTGGCTGATGCCCTCAAGCTCGCCGGCCCCACTGACTCGGTCGTGTTCTGCCCCGACCAGCTCGGCCCGGCGGTGCATCGACTCGCTCCCGATGCCGGGCGTCAGTTGGTCTATCCGACGATGGGTTCACCGGAAATCGTCAACTGGGTCGACTACAAGGCTCGCAATGAAGCCGCCAATCCGGAGGCGTTCGCCCGTGCCGTTGTCGGCCGTACGCCGCCGACGGCCGCGATCTGGCTCGTGTATGCCGCCGACTATCCGACGTTCGGTAACGCGTGCACCGACTTGCTTGTCGACTTCTCCATCGCCCGCGGCCAGCCGGAGCCAATAGTCACGGAGAAGCGCGCGCCGGTGGAGCAGGACACGGTCGTCCGCTTCATCCCCAAGACCTGAGGGCGGAGACTAGTCAGGGCTGACGTCCGGCACTCACGGTGCGAGCCTGGGTGCATGAGGCATGGACGTCGGCTTCTCGTCGCAGGAGCGACAGCCTGGATCGTGACACTGTCGGCAGCGACGCCAGCCGGGGCGGCAACGGTACGACTGTTCGATCCGCGCGGAGACGCCCCGGCGTCGGCCGATGTGCTGTCCTACACGATCACGAACGGTGGCCCGTCGTTACGCGTCGCGGTCAAGGTGCGCGACCTCGCCCCGCAGTCGGACATCACCTTGTACGTGAATCAGGCAGGTGCGGGCGAGTACGTCCTCCGCACTGCGCCGGTAGGGAAAGGAACGCTCACCTTCGAGCGGGGCGTGATCCAGCGCGCGATTCACTGCGGGTGGACCCTTACACGGCTGACCGACGCGAGGAGCACTCTGAAGTTGAGCATTTCGCAAGCGTGCTTCGGCTCGCGTGCTGGTGGCGCGTGGGTTGACCTGATCATGTGGCAGGCCGGCGGCCAAGGGTCGGACAACGTGAAGAAGGTGTTCGTCCCGCGCGGCTGAATCCGCCGCGTCAGAGTGGCCGGGCCTCCAGCACCTCGAGATCTCGGACGGCGTACCGGTTGTGCTCCCACTCCTCATTGAGGATCACGTGCAGGCATTCAAGAACCGTGTGGGGTCGAGTCGGGTGACCCGGGGTCGGCGGAGGACTACAGACCCGGTCGAGCTCCTCTGAGGTGACGACCGCAATGGTCCGCTGCACCTCGTCCATACGCTCCCGACGCACCGCCAGCACGTCGTCGAGTGACGGCGTTGCCGCCGGCTCGAGTCCCCAGCCGGCAGGATCGGTCAGCCATGAGCCGGCCAGCCCCCAGGGGTGGTAGGGACGATCATGTCCCTTCACCATGCGGAGCAACCAACAGTCCGTAGCAAGCACGAGGTGACGGAGCGTTTCGACAAAGCTCCAGTCGTCATCGACTCGCTCGACCAGCAGCTGCTCCGGCAGCGCACGCGCGCGAGAAACCGTTGCCTGCCAGATGTCTTCGATCATGGCCCAGGCCTCGACTAACCGGTCCGGTTCCGCCGCGCGTAACTTGACTCGCTCCGGGAACAGCCGCTCCAGCTCGGCGAGCACCAGAGGTTCGACCTCGATGCCGTTCAGGCGGAGTCCCCCGATGTCCGCGGAGATGTCCGCATCGCGGAACCATCCGTCAGTGATCTTCGCGCCCTCGAAGCTTGGCGCGTGCAACCGAGCGCCGGTGAAGTCGGCGTCCTCGATGCGAGCGCCCGGCAGCGACGGGCCCTTGTCGTATCCCACGAGTTCCCTCCATCCCGCCCGACATCCGCTCTCGTGACGATCGCGGAGACTAGCCTCCGGTTGTGTCCGCCAGCGGTGCCAGCATCGACGCCGTCGTCTTCGATCTTGGCGGTGTGCTGGCTGACTTCGGCGGGGTGGCGCCGATGCGGGCACTCGCACGCATCGACTCGGACGTCGAGCTCTGGCGGCGGTGGTTGACCTGCGAATGGGTACGCCGCTTCGAGCGCGGTCATTGCTCCGCCGACGAGTTCGCCGCGGGTTTCGTCGAGGAGTGGCAGCTCGACGCCGACCCGGACAAGTTCATGACCGACTTCTCGAGCTGGCTCGTCGGCCCCTATGACGGCGCGACCGAGCTCGTTCGCGACGTGTCCACCGTCGCCGTCGTGGCCTGCCTCAGCAATACCAATGCGGTCCACTGGCAGGCCGGTGCGGCGCAGTGGCCCTTGTTCGGCCTGTTCGACCGGAGCTTCCTGTCCTTCGAGATGGGCATGGTCAAGCCCGACATCGAGATCTTCGAGAAGGTTGTGACGGAGCTCGACGTCCCTCCGGAACGCGTTCTTTTCCTCGATGACAACGACCTCAATGTGCAGGCAGCGCAACAAGTCGGAATCTGCGCGTTCGAGGTTCACGGCGTTGCCGAGGCACGCGCTGTCCTAGAGGATCATCCAGTTCTCGAACCCAGCGATCGCGACTAGCGCGAACAGGACGGTCGACGCGGCGACGGTCAGCACCGCGCGGCGACCGTGCACATATGCAGCCAACGCCATGAAGAGTGGGAAGTCGCCACTGACGTAACGCGGCAACGACGTCAGTCGCGCCGACGTCAACGCCGCGAGCGCAAGCAGCGTTGCCCACACGGCGATGCTCGTCGGCAGCACGCGCCAGGCAAGGACGACGAGGGCGATCGTCGCGACCACGACGACGACTCGCAATGGCACCGGCAGTCCCTTGTGCGACGACTCGACGAACAGCGCGTGGATCGGGTTGGCGACGATCCCGCCGCGCAGGGTTGTCCTCGTCTGTGCGTGATAGGGCGCGAGGGCATCGCCATACACATGCGCGGTCCAGGCGCAGAAGATGGCGGTCCCCACCAGCGGACCGGTGGCAGCGGCCAGCAGCGACGGCCACGACTTGCGCCGCGCCGCCACGACCAGGAACTCGATCACCGGCACAGCGGCGAGCAGAAAGCCCGTCGGCCGGGTCAGGCCCGCCAACATGCCGACCGGCGCCGCCCACCACATCGCCCGGCCACCGCCACGAACGAGCAGCAGAAACAAGGCGCCCAGCAGACCCGACAGCGGCTCGGCAAAGGCCATCGCGAGCACGACCGCACCCGGAGCGAGCATGGTCAGCCAGCCAGCCGCGGCCGAGGTGGATCGGTTGAGCTCGCGCTGGGTCAGCAGGACGACGGCCGCGCCGAAGGCAAGCGCGAACACGTTCGCGAGCAGGATCAGCGCGAGGCCGTCGTGGCCACCGAGCAAGAACCCCAGCCACCGGCCCAGCAGCGGAAACAGCGGGAAGAACCGCACGCCCCCGGGTGGTGATCCGGCGTATCCGTGCTCCGCGAGCGAGCGGTACCAGGCCGCATCCCACGACCACCAGCCGGACGATCCAGCCACATGCACGCTGCCGGCCTGGGGTAGGTGTCCGCCGTGCGCAAGGGCTGTGACGCCGAGGCAACTGAGGGCAACCACCCGGGCCGTGATCCACGCGGGGATCACGACCAGAACGGCGCGCCGAACGTCAGCGGTCATCGACGCCGGCGTGCCTCTCATCCCATGGCCACCACGGGGGCATCATCTGACCTTCAGGTGACCCCGGTACCGTTGACCATCATGTCCGAAGCCCGGCCGGGGTCTGCCGACCCCGTCGTCATCGCCGGGGCGGGACCCGCCGGCCTCACCGCTGCGGTCGAGCTCGTCCGTCGGCAGCAGTCACCGATCGTGCTCGAAGCGACCGATGCCGTAGGCGGGATCAGCCAGACCGTCGAACGCGACGGGTGGCGCTTTGACATCGGCGGCCACCGGTTCTTCACCAAGGTGCAGCGCGTCGAGGACTGGTGGCACGAGGTGCTCGACGAGGACGAGTTCCTCACTCGGCCTCGGATGAGCCGCATCTTCTACGGCGGCAAGCTCTTCGACTATCCGATCAAGCCGATGAACGCGCTGCGCGGGCTGGGCATCGTCGAGGCCGTGCTGTGCGTGGCGTCATACCTGTGGGTCCGCATCCGCAAGCCCGACGAGTCGAACTACGAAGGCTGGGTCGCGTCGCGGTTCGGCTGGCGGCTCTACCGGCACTTCTTCAAGAGCTACACCGAGAAGGTCTGGGGCATGCCGGCGGCGGAGATGCCCGCGGACTGGGCGGCCCAGCGGATCAAGAACCTGTCGCTCTGGTCCGCGCTGTGGAACGCTCTGTTCCCGAAGAAGCACCAGACCGACATCACGACGCTGATCGACCAGTTCCAGTACCCGAAGTACGGCCCCGGGATGATGTGGGAGCGCGCACGCGACCTCGTGCTCGAGGGCGGCGGCGAAGTGGCCATGGAGTCACCCGTGCTGGCGGTGCACCACCGCGACGGTCAAGCAGTCGCGGTCACCGCGCGAATCGGCGACGAGAACAAGCGCATTGCCTGCAGCCACCTCATCTCGTCGATGCCGATGGCTGAGCTTCTGCAAGTGATGCAGCCGCCGGTTCCGGAGCCGGTGCTGACCGCCGCGCGACACCTGCGCTACCGCGACTTCCTGACGATCGCGCTCGTCGTGCCGCAATCGGCGGGGTTCCCGGACAACTGGATCTACGTGCATTCGCCTGACGTCAAAGTTGGTCGCATCCAGAACTTCGGCTCTTGGTCGCCATACCTCGTCAAGAACGGACGCACCTGCCTCGGGCTCGAGTACTTCGTGACCGAAGGCGACGAGCTGTGGTCGATGGCCGACGAAGACCTCGTCGAGCTCGGCAAGCGTGAGCTGGATGCGCTCGGCATCGCCCAGACCCAGTACGTCGAGGCCGGCTACGTCGTGCGTGTGCCGAAGGCCTATCCCGTGTATGACGAGGACTACCGCGCGAATGTCGACGTGCTTCGCGAATGGTTGCGCGACAACGCACCCAACGTGCATCCGATCGGCCGCAACGGGATGCACAAGTACAACAACCAGGACCACTCGATGTACACGGCGATGCTCACCGTCGAGTCGATCGTCGACGGCGTCCCTCACGACGTCTGGTCGGTCAACGTCGAGGAGGAGTACCACGAGGAAGGCAGCTCGCCGAGCGCCTACCCCGAGGGCGGCACCGGCCGCGCGGCCCCCATCCTCCCGTCCAGGAAAACCGAGGAATCGGTCGCCTAGCCATTAGCAGACCGAGAACCTTGTTGTCAGGGTCGCCCGTTTGGTCTGGGTGCTGTTGGTGGAACGAAGCAGTACGACGACTTTCAGGGTGTGCGTGCCCGCGGGTTGGCCGCTCAACGAGAGGCTGACTGGCCCGGTGTGGGACACCGACAGCTTCTTGACGTTGTCGATGTACAGGCTGTACCTGACGACCCGGTAGCTGCTGCTCGAGCCCTTTCGCGAGAGCGTCACGGGCAGTTTGTGCGACGGCGCAGTGCAGGCCGTTGGCACCCGGACCGTGAACCTGTAGCCGGCCGCCGACGCGTGCGTCGACTTGGTTCCGGTTGTCGAGGACCCCACCACGTAGGTGACCGAGGCCGTGACCGCGTGCTTGCCGCTGGCGTCCGTCGTACTGCCGGTCACGGTAAAGGTGTGCGTGCCGGGGGTGGTGCTGATGGCGGCACCATCCGCGGCGGGCGCGGTGCAGGAGCTGGCGCCCAGGCCGGTTTTTCCGTCGTAGCCGCAGCTCCAGCTTGCATTCACGACCTGGCCGGGCAAGTAGACCGCGCCGTTTGCGGGGGAGTTGATTTCGACAGCCGGGACGACGTAGACAACGCCATCACCGTCGCCTTTCAGATACTCCTCGTCGATCGGGTCCTGCGTCTTGCTGGAGACAAAGCTCGAGCCTCCGCCACCGCCCTGACCGGAGCCGGCGGCATTGCAGGCGCCACAGTTGCCCGTTGGCTGGTCGAGTCCGGTCGCCCCGCCACCACCACCGAAGTAGCCGCCGCCACCGCCGCCGCCCGGGCCGGCATCGGAGCAGGTGTTCCCGGAGCAGCTGGTGGCCTTCGGCCCGAGAGAGCTCGCGTCCCCGCCAGTACCGCCCACCCCGCCAACCGCATCGCTGCCTGCGATGCTGTCAGTCATTCCGGTGGATCCGCCGGTGCTGCATCCCGCCTGCCGTCCGCCGGTGCCAGCAGCCGCAGTGCCGCCGCCAGCGGGCGTGACTCCCGGCGAGCCGGCGTCTGTTGTCGGGCGCCCCGGATACACGGTTCCGGCGGAGGTGACGATCGGCACCGGGCCGTTGCTCGCATTTCCCGGCGGGTACTGGAAGTTGTTGGCCCCGCCTCCGCCGCTTGATGCGCCGCAGGTGACCGATGGCGCGTTGCCGCTGCCTCCCCTTCCGCCGCCGCCGCCAACGATGAGCCGCGTGGCCGACGAGTTCACCCCGCCGGGACAGCTGACCGCTGACATCGAGCAGGTGCGCACGTCGCTCGCGCCGCCACCTGAACTTGCGTAGTCGCCGCTGCATGGGCTGCCATTGCTGCAAATGGTCACCACAGGTGGCGGTGCGCCTCCCGCGCCACCGCCGCCGAACATCGCATCCCCGCCGTACACACCCGCCGCGCCTACCTCGGCATACAGCTTCTGTCCCGGCGTGACCGGCGCGAGCGCACCGACACCGCCCTCGCGGCCGCCGCCCTCGGCGTTGTCGCCACCATGGCCGCCGACGGCCGCCAAGCCCACAAGTACGACGCCTGGCGGGACCGTGTACGTCTGCTCAGCACCCGTGTACGAAAACATCGTCGGTCCGGGAATCGTCGTGGCGGCCCTCGCCATGGTGGGAACACACATTGCCCCGACGAACACCGCCAAGGCGCCGATGACTGTTCGCGAGCTCATCGTCAGCAGATCAGGTGTGGTAGGTCACGGTCACGTTCTCGCGGTTCTTGCCAGCCGGCGTGCCGCTCACGGTTCCCGTCGCGCCGGCAAACTGCCGCGTTCCACCGGTCACCGTCCCGCTGATCGCACCTTTGGAATCGTCGGTGAAGCTGGCGTAGATCAAGCCGCCCTTGAACGCTGCGGCCACCGTGCACTTGGCTGCCATGTTCGCTGTAGCAACACAGCTCACCGCATCCGTCCCGATGAGGTTGCCGTTCTGCTTCTCCTTGTCCGCGCCGACGAAGTGGGTGCTGTCGAGTCCGTGCGACAGGATCTCCACCGAGACGAACTTGAGCGTCTTCGTGTTGCTGTTCGCCATCGATGGGCCGGCCGCGACGACGGTCGTGGTGACCGCCGCGACGATGCCGACGGCCGATGCCGCGATGATGCTGCGCTTCATGCTTCCTCCGAGTTATCCAGCGGGCTTGGCCTAGCTACTCGGCTGGAGCCTGGAGGGTCTGCGTCACACGAGCGTCACACGGCCGGACTCTGCTTAGCTGGCCGCCCGTTTTTGGAGGGTGGACAAGTCGAGGGGCACGTTGATCCCGAACGGAGCGAGCACAGATCGAGCCCGGCGCAAGACACTCAGGGCAGCTCCCCGCCGGCCATGCTCAAGGAAGATCCCGGCCACTTTGACGTAGCACTCGTCGTACGGGTCCAGCTCGAGCGACCGCTGCACCATCCGCCGGGCCTCGTCCAGGTCGCCTCGACGAGCCGCTTCAGCGGCGCACAGGTCGACCACGTCGAGCATCGCTCGTTTGGATGTTTCTCGAGCTTCGTCGGCCCATGGTTCGTACGGGTCGTCGGGCAGCAGATCGCCCCGGTAGCGGGCGATGGCGGATCGAGCAAGGGGAAGAGCCGATCCCAAGTCGTCTCCGGCCAGCCGGCGGGCATGGCGCGCGTCCTGGTGGAACTGGGTGAGATCCACGCGAACGCCGGGCCCGAGCACCAGCGTCTGGCCTTCGCGGCGAACGACCTCGGGCGCCACTTCTGACAGCCGGCCGAGCACGGTACGGAGACGGTTCCGTCCGGCGGCCGGGTCACTCTCTGGCCACAGCGCCTCGATGGCCCGCTCCGCCAGGACCCGACCCCCGTTCACTGCGACGATCTTCAAGAGCTGGGCTGCCTGGCCGGGGCCGATCGGGATCGGTCGTCCACCGCTGGTGAGCTCGAACCGGCCGAGAACAGCGAGGACCGTCGGCAGCGACGTCGCCTCGAGAGCCGCAGCGGCGGGCAGGCCGGTCTCGACCGCCAGCCCCAACAGCGCCTCGCTGATCTCGCGCTCCCGAATCACGGGCTGCTGGGGTTGTCCGAGCCGGGCCGTCTCTTCGAAGGCTCTGGCCGCCAGGGCTCCCGCTGCCGGATCACCACGGCGCCAAGCGGCGTAGGCCCGCAGCAACGTGACCCGCCAAAGCTCACGGGGATAGATGCCGTGCTGATGCAGCACCGCCAGCCGTTCCTCCGCCAGCTCGGGGTCGCCATGCCGGGCCAGCAAGGCGCCCTCGGCCATGGCGATCATGTGCTCGAAACGCTGCGGGTGCGACTGGGGCCCGCTGGAGACACTCCGCGGCCACGGCGATGTGACCGACCCGGTCGAGGCAATCGGCCGCCTCGGCGAGGAAGTCGGTGCCAGCCGCTTCCCACCAGTCATGGCGGTTCTCCTCTACCAGGTGCGCCTGCTCGAGCGCCGCGACGGGATCGCCGCGATAGGAGGCAACGATCATCCGCTCCCAGTGAACAAAAGCAACCAGAAGCGGGTCGTGATGGGAGGACCGCAGTGACTCGTCGAGGGTGGCCTCGGCCTCGTCGTACCGTCCTAACTCCGTGAGCACTTGAGCGCGGTAAAAGAGAAGCCGGGTACGCCGACGAGGTGCTTTCGCCGCCGCTTGCAAAGCGGTATCGAGGATGCCTAATGCGGCCTGCGGGTGACCGGTGCCCAGCTCGGTCCGGATCGCCCGCTCGACTGCCGGCCCGGAGACGGCCTCGCCGTATCCGGCCCCGAGGTAGATCTCCATAGCCTGATCGAAGAAGCCGGCCGCCTCACGCAACGTCGCCTCGGAAAGCGAGCCGTCCTCGTCACGGCGGACGCAGGTTGCCTGGCCCATCACCGTCAAGGCCCGGGCGCGGGTGAGCTGCTCGCCCGCAGGCGTCTCGGCGAGCAGGCGTTTCGCTATCGGGAACGCGTCGATCGGACGATCACCGTTCATCAAGTCGGTGGCTAGCTCCGCGTCGATCGCTCGCCGCAGCGCCGCATCGCTGTCCGCGCTCACCATGTCGTTCAACCGCTGCATCAGTTTCGCGCGAGGCTGCAGGAACCCCGCGATCGCGCAAGCCCGAGCGACTTGGAAGATCGCCCGGGGGTGAGCGTCGAGCACGTAGTCAGGGATGCGGCCCATGACAGCCAAGAGCTCAACGGCGTCTACCGCCTCCATACGTCGGAAGTCGGCCTCTGCCAGCCGGACCGCCGCGGCCTCGACCTCCTCCGCTCCGAGCAACATCTCAAGCGCAACACCCATCTCGCCTCGGTCCTCGTAGTACGCCGCGGCGCCAACCAACGACGGTGTGTCGCAGGGTCCGAGCGTTCGGAGATGGTCGCGAACCGGACCTGGCAGTTGCCACCACCGCCCGCCCGCCGGAGAAAGGGGAAGCCCCTGCGCGACGGCCCTGTCGAAGAACGTCTCATCGCCCGTCACCAGGGCCAGCAACTCCGGGTCGAGCAGCGGCAGAGCCGCGACACGGGCCAGATCGACAGTCCGTGTGCCCAGCCCCACGATCACTTCTTCAAGGACCGAGGCGATCGCATTCAGCGATTCCTCGCCGCCCGAGAAAGCACCTAATGGTTGACCGGTGCGCTTGGCCCTCGAAGCCGCGAGAACGACTGCCGCCGTCCAACCACCTGTCGCCGCGTCGAGACGGCGACCGTCATTCGCGGTCACGTCCAACCCGAACCCCGATGAGCAGAGTTCGAGAGTCTCCTCCGGCAAGACAGCCAGGTCGGAGGCATCCAGATGAAGGGCGTCGGCTCGGCGCAGTCGTTCCGTTCCCGGCGGCAGGTGACGAGCCAGCACCAACAGACGCTGCTGCCCAGACATGCGGCTGGCGATTCGGTCGATGAGCAACCCTGCGTCCCGGGTGGCGCAGTGCGCGTCGTCGACCACGACCGCGCAGGACTCGTTTGCCAATGCCGCCAGCATGGCGTCGACCGAACCCGGCGGATCGTCGCCGACTGCGGTCATTGCGGCTGCGGCGTCGACAAAGCCGGCCCGCTGCACTGCCGCCCGCAGCCGGCTGGCCAGCAGCGACGCCGACACTCCTCCCTCTTCCAGCATTACCTCGACGGGGACGACTCCCCATACGTCGACCAGCTCTGCCGCCAGGACCGACTTCCCGTAGCCGCCGGCCGCCTCCACGACCACCACCCGCTCATCGCGGCAGCGGTCCGTCAATCGCGTGCGGGGCACGTGGTGAGCGGGCAGCTCAAGCCGGGCCCCGCCAACCGCGCCGCCGGTCACGGCCGAATGTTCCCACGCGGTTTGGACCCGTTACTGCTCTTTCTCCTCGGAGCCGGCCTCCCCCATTCGGCCCCGGATGGCATCGGTCACCGTCGGGTCCAACAGCGTGGTGACGTCGCCGAGCTCCCGGTTCTCGGCGATGTCCCGGAGCAGTCGTCGCATGATCTTGCCGCTGCGGGTCTTGGGCAGTTCCGGGGTGACGAGGATCTGCCGCGGCTTGGCGATCGGCCCGATCTCTTTGGCGACGTGGTTGCGCAACGTCTGGACGAACTCGTCGCCTTTGGTCTCGTCCTCCGCGACGCTTCCCTTCGGGGTGACGAACGCGACGATCGCCTGACCGGTCATCGGGTCGCTCGACCCGACCACGGCTGCCTCGGCGACGGCAGGGTGACCGACCAGCGCGTGCTCGACCTCGGTCGTCGAGATGCGGTGACCGGACACGTTCATGACGTCGTCGACCCGGCCGAGCAGCCAGATGTCGCCGTCGTCATCCTTCTTCGCGCCGTCACCGGCGAAGTAGACGCCCTTGAAGCGCGACCAGTAGGTCTCCTTGTAGCGCTCCGGGTCGCCCCACAACCCGCGAAGCATCGCCGGCCATGGCTCGGTGATGACAAGGAAGCCACCGCCGCCGTTCGGGACCGGGTTGCCCTCGTTGTCGACGACCTCGGCGCTGATCCCGGGGAACGGGCGCATCGCCGCACCTGGCTTCGTCGACGTGATCCCCGGCAACGGGGTGATCATGATCGCGCCGGTCTCGGTCTGCCACCACGTGTCGACAACTGGCGTGCGGTCGCCACCGACATAAGTGCGATACCAGATCCAGGCTTCGGGATTGATCGGCTCACCGACCGACCCGAGCACGCGAAGCGATGAGAGGTCATAGGGCTCGAGCAGCTCGTGGCCCCACTTCATCAAGGTGCGGATCGTTGTGGGCGCGGTGTAGAGAATCGAGACCTTGTATTTCTCGATGAGCTTCCACCAGCGGTCCTGGTCACCAGGATGCGGCGTGCCCTCATACATCAGCGAGGTCGCGCCGTTGCACAACGGCCCGTAGACGATGTAGCTGTGCCCGGTGACCCAGCCGATGTCCGCCGCGCACCAATAGATGTCACGGTCCGGCTTGAGGTCGAAGATGTAACGGTGCGTCGCCGCGCACTGGGTCAGGTAGCCGCCAGTCGTGTGGAAGATGCCTTTCGGCTTCGCCGTCGTCCCTGACGTGTACATGATGTAGAGCGGCTGCTCACTGTCGAACATCTCGGGCTCGTGCTTCGTCGGCTGCTTGTCGACGACCTCGTGCCACCAGACGTCGCGGTCGGGGTTCCACGCCACGTCATCGCCGGTCCGGCGTACGACGAGGACGTGCTCGACTTTCGGCGTTTCTTTCAAGGCGTCGTCGACGGCCGGCTTGACCGGCGCGGGAGCACCACGCCGGTACTGGCCGTCGGTCGTGATGACCAGCTTGCAGTCGCAGTCAAGGATGCGACCCTTCAACGCTTCCGAGGAGAAGCCACAGAAGACGACGGTGTGCGCGGCACCAAGCCGCGCACACGCGAGCATCGCCGCAACCGTCTCGGGGATCATCGGCATGTAGATCGCGACCCGGTCGCCCGCCTGGATGCCGAGCTCGGTCAGCGCGTTGGCTGCCTGGCAGACGAGCTGCTGCAGATCCGCGTAGGTGATCGTTCTGGTCTCACGCTCACCGTCGCTGACCCAGTGGTAGGCCACCTTGTCACCGAAGCCCGCATCCACATGCCGGTCGACGGCGTTCACTGACGCGTTGAGCTTGCCGCCGACGAACCACTTGGCGAACGGCTCGTCCCACTCGAGTGCCGTCGTCCACTTCTGCGACCACATCAGCCACTCGGCCTGCTTCTCCCAGAAGGCGACGGGATCGCGAGCGGCTTCGTCGTACAAATCGGGCTGCGCGTTGGCTTCGGCCGCGAGCTCCGGCGGTGGGTCGAACCGCCGGTCCTCGTGCAGCAACGCATCGAGTGCAACCTCAGAGCTCACGGCCACTCCTCGTGGGTCGGACGACTGCTGTCAGCCGCTCGTCCTCGGCATGGGACTACCGGCGCGGCGGCCCGACACCATCTTGCCGCCCACCGGAAGGACGCGTCGCTCGCCCATCCCGTTGATCACTCCTGCCGCCGAGGCGTACCAGGCACAGATGGCCGTGGCGACGCCCACGTAGCCACCGATCTTCAGCGTCTCGGTGTTGTTGCTGAAGCTGCCGATGAACAGAATGACTTCGGTCGCTTGAAGCGTCAGGAAGACGGCGAACACCGCCATGTTGACCTGCAAGCTCCACAACAGCATGTAGAAGTTGAAGATGGCGAACGCCAGCAAGATCCATCCCAGGTCATTGTTCACCTGGGTGACAGATGCGGCAGTCGGCGCAACAAGCAACACGTAGAGCCCGAGTCCGATCCAGAACCCGCCATACGTCGAGAAGGCGGTCGAGCCGAACACGTTGCGGTTGCGGAACTCCCACATCCCTGCGAGCAGTTGCACGAACCCGCCATACGCTAAGGCGTAGCCGAGCCAGGCGTCCGTGCCATCAGTCCAGTGCGCGTTCTTGACCGAAAGCAAGAACGTCGTGAGTGCGAACGCCGCCAAGCCGAGCGGCGCGGGATCAGCGACCGGCGGCGTGACCGCCGGTGGAGCCGGTGCGTCGTCCAGATTGATGACGCGCTCCGTCGTGCGCGCAGTCGACGGAGTTGACGAAGTTTCGGCGGGTCGGCCCATCGGGCACCTCCAATGCCTCAGGCATATATCCCGGGGATGCCCGCGGACACGACCTCGCAATCAGGACGCTGGAACAGGCACGACCGGCTCGCCTGCCAACACCTCAGCCTCGACATTGCGCGGTGTCGCGATGACGTGTTCGAGCAGGAACAGCACGAGAAATCCGCCGATGAAACAGAGCACGGCACCGACGCGCCAGGACAAAACGAACCCCTCAGTATGCGCGGTTGCGGCTGCCACACCATGCTGCATTTGGCTTACTGCATGTCGAATAGCCAATGTCACCAAAGTGGCTAGTCCGATTGCACCACCAACTTGTTGCATGGCGTTCTGTACGCCGGACGCGAGCGACGAGTCCTGACCGGTCACCTCGTGCAACGCGGCGTTGCCGATCGCCGGGAAGCTCAACCCCGAGAAGACGCCGAGCACGATCATGCCGGGAAGAATGCCGCCGGCGTATGACGACGAGACGTCAAGCAAGCTCGTGAGCCACAACCCGACCCCGCAGCCGAAGAAGCCCATGGTTAACAGCGGCTTCACACCAACCCGTGGCATGAGCGCGGTACCTATGCCGATGCCCGCGCCGATGCCGAAGCCGAACGGCAGATATGACAACCCGCCCTTCAACGGTGACCAGCCGAGGATCTGCTGCTCGAACAACGTCAGCAGGAAGAAGTAGCTGAAGAACGAGGACGAGAAGAACAGCGTCACGAAGTTGGTGACCACGCGCGTCCGGTTCTGGAAGAACGACAGCGGAATCAGAGGTGCACCCGAGAAAGCCTCGACCCACACCATGCCACCGAGAAGCAGCAACCCGCCGATGAGCGGCAGCAGGACGTTCACACTGCCCCAGGTGTGAGATGCAGCAGCGAGGAGCCCGTCGACGAGTGCGACAAGACCAGCCGTGCCGAGGATCGCACCGGCAAAGTCCGGCCGCGCGTGCTGCTCGCGAACCATCCGGCTCTCCGACACGAGTCGTGGCACCGCGATCAGTGCGAACACGGCGACCGGAAGGTTGACGAAGAAGATCCAGCGCCACGAGGCGAGGTCGGTGAGGACACCGGAGATGACGGTGCCCGAGGTCCCGCCGAGCCCGGCAATGCCACCCCAGATGCCGAGCGCCTTCATCCGCTCATGCGGGTCGGGGAAGAGCAGCGCGATGAGACCGAGCGAGGCCGGTGCGGCGAGCGCTTCGCCGAGACCTTGCACGAATCGCGCAGCCACCAACGTGCCGGGGTTCTGCGCCGCGCCGCACGCGGCCGATGCGACGGCGAACAACGCGACGCCGATGAGGAAGAGCCGACGGCGGCCGAGGATGTCGGCTAACCGTCCACCCAGCAGCAGGAAGCCGCCTGCCATCAGCACATAACCGTTGACCACCCAGGCAAGACCTGCTCGGCTGAAGCCCAGGTCATGCTGAATGTGCGGCAGCGCGACGTTCACGACCGTGACGTCGAGGATCAGCATGAACTGGATCAGCGCTAGGACCGCAAGTGCTTTCCACCGCCGCGGGTCCGCCTTGATTTCCGCAATCACTTTCGCAACCTCTCGTTCGGGCCTCTGACCACTACGACGAAGCAGGTCCATCAGATATGACACGTACGACGAAATTTGTGGCCGCGACTCATCGCGGCGAGGTCCACCGCTTCAGCCATGGCGTTTCCGGCCAGCCTTCGGCAACACCCAGCGCACCGGCCAGGCCTCGACGTCAGCCGGTAACCAAGGCGAGTCTTTGGGGACGGGCACTGGCTGACCGAGATCGGCAATGCCGGCGATGACCGATTCGGTCTCGGCGGCGGCAGCGTCGCCCGGGTTGCTGCGTCACCATGTTGATCCAGTTGCGCGTACGCAAGCAGGCCCTCCCGCTCATTGGCAACCGGCGGCACCGTCCCTGGCATGAGTCCTCCCTGGTTCGCTGAGCTCACTGTCGCAGGAAAAGTGGCCATCTGTTGGCCAGTTTTCATGGCAAAGTCTGGGACGTGAGGGCCGACCGGCTGGTGGCGACGCTGCTGCTCCTGCAGTCGCGGGAGCGGGTGACCGCGGCCGATGTCGCGGCGGAGCTCGAGGTCTCCGAGCGCACGGCTCGTCGCGACCTCGAGGCGCTCGCCGCGGCCGGCATTCCGGTCTATCCGCAGCCGGGCCGCGGTGGCGGCTGGGCACTGCTCGGTGGCGCCCGCACCGACCTGTCCGGTTTGAAGGCGGACGAGGTGCGGGCGTTGTTCACCGTTGCCGGCCCGGCGGCCGCGGCGACGCCTGAGCTCAGAGCGGCCTTGCGCAAGCTCGTCCGCGCCTTGCCCGAGCCGTTCCGCGCCGGCGCCGAGACTGTTGCCGCCTCCGTCGTCATCGATCCGGGCGGCTGGGGCCAGACCCGACGGCCGTGGCAGCCCCCGATGCTCACGCCACTGCAGGACGCGTTGGCCATCGGCGAGCAGGTGGTCATCGAGTACGCCGACCGCGAGGGCCGCGCCACCACGCGAACAATCCATCCACTCGGACTGGCCATGAAAGGAACGGTCTGGTACCTGGTGGCCGGAACCCAGGCCGGGCAGCGAACCTTCCGCGTCAGCCGGGTTCGGTCGGTCGAGTCGACGGGGGAGCCGGCCGAACGCCCGCCGGACTTCGATCTGGACACCGCGTGGAAGCAGATTGTCGCGAACGTCGACGAGATGCGGACGCCGTACCGGGTCACCGCGCTGGTGGACGGCGACGTCGTACCGATCCTGCACTGGGTCTTCGACCGGCAGCTCATCGACATCGGCGCCGAGGAGAACGGCCGCGTGACCGTGACGATCGGCGGCCAGCACGTCGACCAGGTCGCCGGACTGCTCGCGGCGTTCGGCGGCCGCGTCGAAGTAACCGACCCCCCGGAAGCCCGCGCCCACCTCGCCAAACTCGGCCAGCAACTGGTACGTACCTACTCAAGTGCGTGAAGAACGGCTACCGTCCCGGGATGCGACAGCTCTCTAGCCTTGACGCGCAGTTCCTTGCGTTGGAGAACCCGCGACAGACCGGGCATGTGGCGAGCCTCGGGGTCTATGACACGAGTACGGCGCCGGGCGGGGAGCTGACCGCCGCGGACATGAAGCAGCTGCTCACCGACCGGCTGCACCTGCTGCCACCGCTGCGCTGGCGGCTTGTCGACGTGCCGTTCAACGCGGACTATCCGTACTGGGTCGACGATCCGGACTTCGACCTCGACTTCCACGTCCGCGAGCTCGCGCTGCCATCGCCCGGTGACGAGCATCAGCTCGCTGAGCAGATCGCCCGACTGCACTCCCGGCCGCTCGACCGGGCCCGACCGCTGTGGGAGCTCTATGTCATCAGCGGACTGCTCGACGGGCACACGGCCGTCTACACGAAGATTCATCACGCCGTCATCGACGGAGTGTCCGGCGCCGAGATCACCGGCATGCTGCTCGACCTCACACCCGAGATCCGGCAGATCCCACCGGAGCAACCACTCACCGCGGGCCGTCGCCCCAGCGGGGTCGAGATGCTTGCCCGCGCCGCGCTCGGCCTGCCGCGTTATCCGTTGCGCTTCGTGCGCTCCATCCCTTCGGCAATCCCCAACCTCGAGGACACCCAGCTCGCCGCGATACCCGGCGCCGTCTCACTCGGCCGCGCGGTGTCGCGCGTTCAATCGCTCGTCGGTGGACCGGAACGCGTCGAGCGCGCGAGCCTGAAGACACCGAAGACGTCGTTCAACACGAGAATCTCGCCGCATCGCCGCTTCGCGTTCGGCCAGCTCGATCTCGACCGCGTCAAGGCGGTGAAGTCGGCGTATGACGTCACCGTCAACGACGTCATCGTCACGATCTGCGCAGGCGCGGTACGGCGATGGCTCAAGGAGCATCACGAACTGCCGCGCGAACCCCTGGTCGCGCAGATCCCGGTTTCGGTGCGGACGACCGAGCAGGCCGGCACTTATGGCAACCGGATCCTCATGCTGGGCGTGCCGCTGTTCACCGACATCAAGGACCCGGTCAAGCGGCTGCAACGGACCTCGCAAGAGCTGCAGGTCATGAAAGACCGGCATCGCGCGCTGCCCGCGCAATTGTTGCAGGACGTCAACCATTTCATCCCGCCCGCACTCTTCTCGCGCGCGGCGCGAGCGACGTTCCGTCTCGCGACGACGGTCGGCCGGCCGCAGTGGAATCTCGTCATCTCCAACGTCCCCGGCCCGCAGTTCCCGCTGTATTGCGCGGGCGCGCGGATGGTTGCGCACTACCCGGTCTCAGTGATCACCGACGGCATCGGCCTCAACATCACCGCGATGAGCTACGACGGGCACGTCGACATCGGCATCATCGCCGACCGCGACCAGATGCCGGATGTATGGCGTCTCATCAGCTGGCTTGACGACAGTCTCGCCGAGCTCGAGAAAGCGGTCGATGCATAAGAAGCTGATGGTGCGGACACTCGCGTCCCTGCTGCTGGTCGGTGTCGTCGTAAGCGCGCCAATCGCTCGCGCCGACGGACCGGCCCGCCCGGACCGCGACGCGTTCTACTCCTATTCGGGCAGCAAACCGCTGGCGCAGATCCCGCCCGGCACCGTGCTCAAGTCCCGCGCGACAACGATGCACCTCGGGCCGATGTCGACGCCGGTTACGGCCGAGCAACTGCTCTACCGAACCACTGGGCAACTCGGTCAGCCGACAGTGACAGTGACGACGGTACTTGCCCCGGCGAAGCTGCCGGTGACGCCGAACATCGTCGGCTACCTCAGCTTCTATGACGGCCTCGGCGCCAAGTGTGACCCGAGCTACACCCTCGCCGGCGGTGACGCTGGCAGTGCGACGAACCAACAGGCGGAAGAAGAAGAGCTCCTCATGTCCTGGTACGTCAGCCAGGGCTTCGTCGTCACCGTGCCGGACTTCGAAGGAACCCACCTCGACTGGATGGCTGGTCGCGAGTCGGCCTACGGCACCCTCGACGCAGTCCGCGCGACCGAGAGCTATCTGCATGCGCCGGACGCCAAGATCGGGCTGTCGGGGTACTCCGGCGGCGCGGTCGCGGCCGACTGGGCGGGCGAGCTGGCGCCGTCATACGCGCCGAAGCTCGACATGGTCGGCGTCGCGATGGGCGGCGTACCCGTCAACTACACGCACTTGTTCGAGTACGCCAACGGGACGCCGGTCTACTCCGCCGCAATCCCCGGCATGTTGCTCGGGCTCGCCCGGGCCTACCACGTCGACCTCGGCCCGTACTTGTCGTCATACGGCGCCAAGGTCGTCAAGCAGGAGTCGGGTGAATGCTTGACCGCACTGTTCGGGCGCTATCCCGGCCTCACCGTGGCGAAGATCCTCAAGCCTGCCTATCGGGACTGGCAGCAGGTGCCGGCACTCGCCCGGCTGCTGCGCGAGCAGACGATGGGTACGGCGCCGGGACACCCGACCGCGCCGATGTATATGGGTGTCGGTAACTCCGACGGCAAGGGCGACGGGGTCATGCGCGCTGCCGACGTCAAGGCGCTGGCAGCCGGATACTGCCGGCAGGGCGTGGCCGTGCAGTTCCAGGAATACGAAGGCGCGTCGCACGAAAGCGCCGGCGCGTTCTTCGAGCCGCAGACCGGCCCGTTCCTCCAGGAACGGTTCGCCGGCGTGCCGTTCGCCGGCAACTGCTCGACCACCTAGGAGCACACCAATTCCGAATGACCCATTGACTTCCTAATAGTGTTAGGACATGCTCTCGGGCTATGGAAACCGAGACGGTCCCGCTCGATCGGCGCCAGCGGCGCCGGCTCGAGACCATCGAGGAAGTCCTCGACGTCGCGGCCGACTTGATGCGCGAGCAAGGTGTCGCGGGTCTGTCCATCGGTGAGGTCGCGCGCCGGATGGGCATCCGCCCGCCGTCGCTCTACGTCTACTTCGACTCCAAGAACGCGCTGTATGACGGACTCTTCGCGCGTGGTTGGCGACTCCTCAACGAATACATGGGTGAGTCGCGCACGCAGGTCCTCGACCGCGCAACCCTCGACGACGCGTTGCTTGAGGTCGGAACGCTTTTCGTTGGCTGGGCGGTTGCGAATCCCGCCTATTCGCAGTTGCTGTTCTGGCGGCCGGTACGCGGCTTCGAGCCGTCGGCAGATGCCTACGAGCCTGCGGTCGAGTCCCTCTCGGGCGCACGCGAGACCTTTGGCGAGATGCAGCGACGCGGCTGGATCCGCGCCGACGCGTCGATCGACGAGGTGACTCGCGACTGGACGATTCTGCTCGCCGGCGTCATCAGCCAACAGCTGTCCAACGCACCGCACGAGTCCTTCGCCAAGGGCTCGTTCACCATGGCCCTGCCCCGCCTTGTCGGAATGTTCGCCGCGCATTACGCGGCGCCGTCTCCCCTCACGCCCAGAAGGAGGGCCCGTCATGCAAGCCAACGTTGACCAGATCGCCGACCGGATCTACCGCATCTCGACCTGCATCCCCGACATCGCACCGGGCGGGTTCACGTTCAACCAGTTCCTCGTCGACGCGGAAGAGCCATTGCTCTACCACACGGGAATGCGCGGGCTGTTTCCGCTCGTGCGCGAAGCCGTGGAAAAGGTCATCCCCGTCGAGAAGCTGCGCTGGATCGCATTTGCACACGTCGAGGCCGACGAGTGCGGTGCTGTCAACGAGTTCCTCGAGGTTGCACCGCATGCGCAGGTCGCGCATGGCGCGCTTGGGTGCATGTTGTCGCTCGACGACCAGCTGTCCCGGCCGCCACACCCGATGCAGGACGGCGAGTCGCTCGACATCGGCGGCGCCACGCTCGCCCGCCGAGTGACCGAGCTCGCGACCCCGCACGTGCCGCACAACTGGGAGTCGCACATGTTCTTCGAGACGGAGACCGGGACGTTGTTCCTCGGCGACCTTCTCACCCAGATCGGCGACGGACCCGCCATCACGAGCGACGATCTGCTGGCCGCCGCCATCGAGGCCGAGGACCTGTTCCACCAGACATCACCGGGCCCGGTCGTGCCGCAAACCTACCGGCGCCTGGCTGACCTCAACCCGAAGCGACTCGCGATCATGCATGGCTCCTCGTTCGAGGGCGACTGCGCAACGTTGCTGCGCACGATGGCCGACGTCTACGAAGAGCGTTACGGCTGCGGCAGCGCCGTACCGAACCAGGCACTCCCAGCGCACGAGTCGCTCGTGGGTGCATGAGCGCACGTCGTCCCGCACTTGACCGGGACACCGCAATGCGGTTGGCAGCGACGGAGTACGCGCGGTTTCTCGACGTGCTCCGCTCGCTGTCACCGCAGGACTGGGCGCTGCCGACGTGCAACACGGGGTGGGACGTTCGCACTCTCGCCGGTCACGTGACCGGCATGACGCACATGTCGGCGTCGCTGCGCGAGCAGCTCAGCCAGGTGCGTGCCGCGAAAAGCCGCGGCGGCGTTTTCATCGACGCACTGACCGACGAACAGGTACGGCGCACGGCGAACCTGAGCACCGGCGCGCTTATCGACCAGTTCGCCATGCTCGGCCCGAAAGCAGTCCGCGGCCGCAAGCGCGCTCCGGCCTTCGTGCGCGGCCGCGCCATGAGCGACGAGCAGCCGATCAACCCGCCGACCGAGATGGAGCGGTGGACGTTCGGCTACCTGATCGACGTGATCCTGACCCGCGACACCTGGATGCACCGGTCCGACATCGCCGAAGTCACCAGCAAGCCGATGACGCTGACCGCGGAGCACGACGGTGTCCTGGTCCGCGACGTCGCCGCGGAATGGGCAAGCCGGCATGGTCAAGCCTGCAGCCTCACGCTGACCGGCCCGGCGGGTGGGACGTGGTCATGGGGAAGTGGCGGGCCGTCATACGAGCTGGACGCGGTGCAATTCGCCCGGATTGTGTCAGGGCGGGGCGAGGGTGAGGGTCTGCTCGCCACCCGGGTGCCGTTCTAAGGCCTCCTCGATGAGTTTTCCGTCGGTGGTTCGTCATACGGTCAACAGACGACCACGGGTGGAGGCTGTTCATGAGCGGTGTGCGGGTGCTGATCGGGACGCGCAAGGGAGCGTTCGTCGCGACGGCTGACGGCAAGCGGCAGGACTGGACGATCGACGGGCCGTTCTTCGGCGGCTGGGAGATGTACCACCTCAAGGGCTCTCCTGCCGATCCCAACCGCATCTACGCCTCGCAGTCGACGGGTTGGCACGGGCAGGTCGTGCAGCGCTCCGACGACGGCGGCAAGAGCTGGACCGCGGTGGGCAACGACTTCCAGTACGCGACCGTCCCCGGGACGCATCAGTGGTATGACGGCACGCCGCACCCGTGGGAGTTCGCTCGGGTCTGGCACTTCGAGCCGTCCTTGACCGACCCGGACACGGTCTATGCCGGCGTCGAGGACGCGGCGCTGTTCCGCAGTGTCGACGGCGGGCAGTCCTGGCAGGAGATCCCTGGGCTGCGCGAGCACGGGTCCGGCCCCAACTGGCAACCGGGCGCGGGCGGCATGTGCCTGCACACGATCATCCTCGACCCGTCCAACAGTGAGCGGATGTTCATCGCGATCTCCGCGGCCGGTGCGTTCCGCACCGACGACGGCGGCAAGACCTGGACGCCCATCAACAAGGGCCTCAAGTCCGGTGAGATCCCGCAGGAAGAGTCCGAGGTCGGGCACTGCGTGCACCACGTCACGATGCACCCGTCGCGGCCGGGCACGCTCTTCATGCAGAAGCACTGGGACGTCATGCGCAGCGACGATGCGGGCGACAACTGGTACGACATAGGCGACAAGCTGCCGACCGACTTCGGCTTCGTCATCGACGTGCACGCACACGAGCCCGAAACGCTTTACATCGTGCCGATCAAAAGCGACTTGGAGCACTATCCGCTCGACGGCAAGCTGCAGGTGTTCCGCAGCCGGACTGGCGGCAACGAGTGGGAGCCGTTGACCAAGGGGCTGCCGCAGTCGCACTGCTATGTCAACGTGCTGCGCGACGCGATGTCGATCGACTCGCTCGACGAGTCCGGCGTCTACTTCGGCACGACCGGCGGCCAGGTCTATTGCTCACCGGACTCCGGCGACACGTGGGCGCCGATTGCGCGCGACCTGCCGGCGGTGCTTTCCGTCGAGGTGCAAACGCTGTCGTGACCGAGATTCGTGTGGTGTTGCCGGGGCACCTGAAACGCCTCGCACACGTCGAGCATGAGGTCGAGGTCAAGGTCGAGGCCGCGACCCTTGCGTCAGTGCTCGACGCGATCGAGGCGGCGTACCCGGTGTTGCGCGGAACGATCCGCGATCAGCAGACGGGCAAGCGCCGCAACTTCATCCGGTTCTTCGCCTGCAACGAAGACCTGTCGCACGAGCCGGTGGACGCAGCACTACCCGAGCGAGTGCAGACCGGCGACGAACCGCTGCTCGTCGTGGGAGCAATGGCCGGCGGCTGACTCACCTTTCGGCGGCGGTCAGGTGCCCCAGAACTCCCCCACCAGACCGACCGAGCGGAGATAGTCGGCGGCCTGCGCCGGCTCGCGGCGCAAATAGCCGGCGTCGAGCCGGCCGTCATACCAATGTTCGGCAAGGCGCCAGAGCGTGGACAGATCCATCACATATCCACGGTCGTTGCTGGTGCGCTCCAGCCAGCCGTCAACGCAGTCCGGGGAGCAGAACAACCGCTGGTTGCCGCAGGTATGCAGGACGTCGTCCCACATGTGCGCAACCGGCACGAGGAAATGGGCGACCTCGTCTCCTTCGGGTGGCCCGTCCCGATGCACGACCCACGCGAGTGCCTTGTCGCAGTTCGGGCATCTCGTCGCGACGAGCAAGCCAGGCTCGTCGAGCAGCAGGTGCGGCAGCGCGAACGAGTCCCACGCGCAGCCACCCCACCACAGCGTGTGTTGGCCCATCACCGAAAAGCCCATCGGGACGGCGCTGAACGGATGCGCCATCACGATGCGGCCGACCGAGTCCAGGACGAGGTGACGCGCCGTGGCGAGCTCGCGCAGGCAGGCCGCGACCGCGGACGGATCGGCGTCGACCTCCGGCGCTAGCTCGTCGAACGACGGCGGATGGCCGCGTTCGGCGAACGAGCGGTAGACCGCAAGCCGCAGCGCATCGAGATCCACGTGTCGATCATCACTCGGTTCGTGCGGCTAGGCGAGCAGGAGTTCGGGACAAAATGTATAAACTAGGGTGAGTTACTTAGTTCACTCGCCTAGTCGCTGGAGGTCAATCGTGCGCCGCGCAGCCCTCGTCGGCCTCGCTTCGCTCGCCGTCCTTGTCCCGGTCGTCCCTGCCCTGAGCGCGACCCCCACAGCCGACCCGGTCGGCGCGTGTTCGTGGGGCGCGAAGTCCGATCCCGACGCGGTCAACGTCGCGTATCCGGACACCAACGCGTCGTACTGGCTGGCGCGCTATTACGCCGAGCCGGGCATGAAGCTCGTGGTCAGCGGCACATACCCGAAGGCGCGGTACTTCTCTTTCCACGTCTACCAGCCGAGCGGGGTCCCGCTGGACTCGCTGTATGACGCACAGATCGCGCCGGACAAAGGCAGCGCTAACCCGTTCGTCGCGAAGGTGCCGACCGGGATGTCGAGGCACTACACACTCACGGTCGACTTCGCCGCGAAGCCGAAGAAGCCAGCGGCCAACACGATGTATGGCGGCGTCACGGGCATCAGCGGCGCACCTAACCCGGCCGGCCTGCTGATGCTGCGGGTCTACGTACCCGACAACGTGAAGTCGGCGGAGGGCGGCGTACCGCTTCCCAAGGTGACACTCGAAACCGCGGATGGCCAGCCGGTCACCGGCGGTGACGCGTGCAGCAACTCGTTGCCCAAGACCGGCGCCGGAGTCAACCAGGCCATCACGTCGAACAGCTTCCCGTCGTCGTCGCCGGAGCAGAACCCGACCGCAAAGCCGACGTGGAAGCGCGCGTATGGCAACGCCTACTACGGCGCGTTCGGCAATCAGCAGAACGCATACCTGACGGCGTCGATCTCCCGACGGTTCGGCGACCTCGTCGTCATCCACGGCAAGGCGCCGCGATTCCCGGATACGCGGCGCGGGGTAGCGCCATACATCCCGAGCGACGTTCGCTACTGGTCGTTCTGCCAGAACAGCAACTCGACTCGCGTGAACTCGTGCGCCGCCGACTTCGAGGCGCATGTAAAGGACGGCTACTACACCTACGTCATCTCTGACCCGAGCCAACGACCGGCGAACGGAACGGCGAACGACGGCGTGGCCTGGCTGCCGTGGGGCGCCACCGACACAACCGCAGTGGTGATCTACCGCAACATGCTCGTCTCGCCGGAGTTTCACCACGCCGTGCAGGACGTCGGCCAGGGCCAGGACCCGAAGAAGGTCATGGGCGCGTATTTCCCGAACGCGGTCTACTGCAGCAAGGCGATCTTCCAGAAGGGCGGCTGGAAAGCCTGCTTCTACCGCCAGTAGCCGTTACTTCTTGGACTTCTTCTTAGCGGCCGGCTGCTCGGTGATCTCGACCTCGCAGTCCGGCCCGGGGAAGACCAGGCCCTCGTGCCCGTCCGGTTCCCACCGGACGACGTACGGCGGCTGGCCGTCCTGCCCGCGGACGTCGATCACCTCTCCGCGGCGGTCGACGTTGCCGACGTTGCGTCCGTGTACGACGAGGTGGTCGCCTTTCGTCGCCTGCATGTGCACCTCCGGCGGGTCTCCTCGGCGCAAATGTACGTCGTCCCGGGAACGGAAAAAGACCGTTCTCGTATGCCGCTGGCGGTCTCATCCACAGGGCCAGAATTTGTTGTGGATAAAGGGAAATCCTGTGGCCGAGGACTTGACATGTCGGACATGCCGGGTAAGATCGAACGTATGTTCGAGCAACGTGGTGAGCGGTGGGTGGTAGATATCGCCAGCCCGCCTCGTTGGCTCGAGAACGCCGGTTTGGCCGGCGCCGAACACCACCGGTCGGCGCAGGAGTTGATCGTCAGCCCAGCGGAGGTGATCGCGCGGGGTGAGACCGAGCCGATCACCGCCGAGCTGGCCGCGGCGTTGTGGGACATCGACCCGGCGACGCTCGATGACGATGTGCGGCTGGGTTATGTGGTGGCGATGGACCGGGTCGCGAACGCCGCGCACGCCCGGCGTGGTCTCGGGGTGACCGCGTTCGTGGAGGTGTGCATGGAGTCACCGCAGATCCCGCAGGCGGGCACCGCGTCGTTGGCGGTCGGGCCGGCGCTGGGTCTGGGCCGTGGCAGCGCGTCGGAGGTGGTCGCGACCGCGATGATGATGGCCGCTCGGCTGCCGGGTGCCCGGGCGATGGCGTTGGCCGGGGATCTGACCTGGCGCAAGGCCAGCACGCTCGCGTCCGCGGTCGTGTCCCTCACCGCCGAGCAGACCGCGCGGGTCGAGGCGAAAGTCCTCGGCCGGGCGTGGAAGCAGCCACCGTCGCGGTTCGACGCCGCGGTCCGCCGGACGGTTGACCAGGTCGACCCCGACGGCATCGACGCCCGGCGTAAAGACCAGCGGCGGGTGATCCGCCTGGTCCGCCAGCATCACGGCGACGGGATGGGACAGCTGTTCGCCGAAATGCCGGTGGAGAAACTCGACCGGGTCTATCTGGCCGCTGACACCTGGGCGAGGCGCCGTAAGAACGACGGCGACCCGCGCACCCTCGACGAACTCCGGGTCGAAGCCCTCGTCTGCTGGGCCGACAGCTTCCTCGCCCACGGCGACGCCGCCACCTGCGACCGAGACGGCCACCACCCCATCCC
>Ga0070679_100000512_pt1 | contig 32969 bp, 29 predicted proteins | sample KBSC63BmetaG_FD_65652 | JGI IMG/M metagenome (GOLD analysis project Ga0070679, IMG submission 65652) | Corn rhizosphere microbial communities from Kellogg Biological Station, Michigan, USA - KBS C6-3B metaG | ecosystem: Host-associated > Plants > Roots > Rhizosphere | place: USA: Michigan... | reverse complement strand
CTTGTCGACCATGATGCGCGATACTTCCCGCAGCCCATTGCTGCTACCCGGCGCGACGGCAACGCGAAACAAGGGCGCGTCGAGAGCGTTCGTGGTGAATGGACAGATCGTTACCGACCCAAGCTCATCGAAGCGATCGGCTTGCAGCACGACAACGGGACGAGGCTTTCCGGCATAGTCTGAACCGCCAGAGACGGTCCATATCTCGCCGCGCATTATTCGTCGTTCAGCAGCGAGATCGAATCGACGAAGGCTTGATCGTCGGCCTCTTGGGGACTTGCGGCGATGAGCTTGCATTGCCGGCGCGCTTCCGCCGCAAAACGCGGCGAGCGTGTGTCAGGCACCCAGATTTGAATGGGCCTCAGACCTTGCGCGCGCAGTCGCGCGCGGTGGCTGCGCACCTTATCGCGCGAGCTCGGCGACTTCTTGGCGGCCGGCTGCCGCCGCGGCTTGGAAGGCATCGGACCCCTTCGATCTGGTTACATGTAACTTAGGTGCTAAGGACCTGCGCTGCAAGAGCCTCGGGAAAACCGATTGACATTTGTACGCTAATTGCGTATAATCGCGTACAGATCGAGAGAGGGCGCCATGGCATCGAAGGCACAGATCGCGGCCAACCGCCGCAATGCGGAAAAGAGCACCGGCCCTCAATCCGCGCGCGGCAAGGCGGCCATCGGCCGCAACGCGCTGAGCCACGGCCTCACTGCGGCGCGCATCATCTGCTTCGATGAGAGCGAAGCGGATTTCGCCGCTTTCGCCGAAGGGCTGCGCGCCGCACTCGAGCCGGCCGATCCGGTCGAGGCGCAGCTTGCCGAGCGCATCGCGCTCTGCGCCTGGCGGCTGCGCCGCGCCTACCGCGTCGAGGCGGAGCTCTTCAACGCGTTCCGCAAGACGCAGCCGCAATTCCACGACACCGAGATCGGCACGGTGTTCGACTGCGCGACGATGCAGATGGCGGCGCTCGCGCGCTACGAGACGGCGCTCGACCGCGCCCTTAGCCAAGCCCAGCGCCTGCTCGAGCGCTATCAGGCGCGGCGCCGCGCGGCGGTCGAAAATTACGAAACAAAGCCAATTTTCCCTGCGGAATCAGAGGCGGGCGCGGAGGCAAAGCCAATTCCGCCGCGCCCGCCGTCACAAAGTCGTGACGCGCCGCCCGAGATTTAGGCATTCCCGCCCCTCGCATTGACCTGAAACGAATTCGGAGGCTTAGTAGCGCCAACAGGGAGGAACAAAGCAGGCAATGCTCGAGGCGGGACTTCACGCGCTGGCCCTCATCATGGAGCCCGAGCGGCTCCTCATCATGACCGCGGGCGTGGTGCTGGGCCTCTCCTTGGGCGTCATCCCCGGCCTTGGCGGCGTGGTCGGCCTCGCCATCCTCATTCCCTTCACCTATCACCTCGACGCCTTCTCGGCCTTCGCCCTGCTCCTCGGCATGGCCTCGGTGACGACGATCTCCGATCTCATCCCGGCGGTGCTGTTCGGCGTGCCGGGCACGGTCGGCGCCGCCGCCTCGATCCTCGACGGCCATCCGCTGGCGCGCCAGGGCCAGGCGGCGCGCGCCTTCGGCGCGGGCTATGGCGCCTCGCTGATCGGCGGCCTGTTCGGCGCCTTGCTATTGGCGCTGGCGATCCCGGTGCTGCGGCCGGTCGTGCTTTATCTCGCCTCGCCCGAGCTTTTGTCCTTCTGCATCTTCGGCCTTTCCATGGTCAGCGTGTTGAGCGGCCGGGCGCCGCTCAAAGGCCTCACCGCGGCGGGGCTCGGCCTCATGCTGGCGATGATCGGCGGCGATGCGCAGACCGGCACGCTGCGCTGGACCTTCGACACGCTTTATCTTTGGGACAAGCTGCCGCTCGTGCCCTTCACCCTCGGCATTTTCGCGATACCGGAGCTGGTCGACATGGCGGTCGCGCGCACCTCGATCGCGCAAAACCAGGACCGCGCCGCGATCGATCTCGCGGGCCAATGGCAAGGCTTGCGCGACGCCATCACCAATTGGTGGTTGGTGCTGCGCTGCTCGGCCCTTGGCGCCTTTCTCGGCGCGGTGCCGGGGTTGGGCGCGGCGGTGATCGACTGGATCGCTTATGGCCATGCGGTACGGACGGAGAAGAACACCGAGAATTTCGGTCAAGGCGATATTCGCGGCGTCATCGCCGCGATCAGCTCCGACAATGCCAAAGAAGGCGGGCATCTCGTGCCGACCATCGCCTTCGGCGTGCCGGCAGGCGCGTCGATGGCGCTGCTGCTCAGCGCCTTCCTGATGCACGGGTTGGTGCCGGGACCGGAGATGCTGACGAAGCATCTCGACGTCACCTATTCGATCATCTGGACGCTGACGCTCTCGCATGTGCTGGGCGGCATCATCTGCATCGCCGCGAGCGGGCTTTTCGCGCGGCTCGCCATGGTGCGCGCCGGCATGCTGGTGCCGCTCGTCTTCATGGTGATCTGCCTCGGCGCCTTCGAGGGCTCGCAAAGCTGGGGCGATCTCTATTCTCTGTTCGTCTTCGGCGCGGCCGGATGGGTGATGAAGCATCTCGGCTGGCCGCGGCCGCCGCTGATCCTCGGCTTCGTCCTGGGCGGCATTTTCGAGCGCTATTTCTTCATCTCGACCCAGATCTACGGTGCCGGCTGGGCGATCCGGCCGGTGGTGCTCGTGGTCTTCGCCGGCGCCCTTTGGGTGATCGTGCCGCCCTTGAAGACGCATCTCGCCGCGACGATCTCGGCCTTCCGCCGCTTCCACCTCGGCGCGCTGCGCTTCGGCCCGCACGCGGCGTTCAGCCTCGCGATCATCGCGACCATCTTCATCGCCATGGCGGTGTCACGCGAATGGCCGCCGGCGGCGCGCCTCGTTCCAACCGCCTCGATGATTGCGGCATTGTTCTTTGCCATGCTCAACCTCGCAACCGAGCTCTTCGGCGATCCCGCCGAGACGCTGCACGGCCCCGCGGAGGCGCCGCAGATGCCGGGTGCAAGCGCGGGCGCGGCGGCAACGGCCGGGCCAGCGGAGAAGAGCCATTGGGACGCGTTGCGCATCTTCGGCTGGATCGTCGGCTTCCTGGTGGTCGGCGCCGGGATCGGCCTGCTGCCGGCGCTCGCCCTGTTGGTGTTTCTCCTCATGTGGCTCGAATTCACCGAGCCCTGGCCGCGCTCGCTCGTCGCCGCGGCGGTCGCGACGCTCTGCATCTACCTGCTCTTCGACCGGGTCTTCGCCCTGCCCTGGCCGCAATCTCTCTTGGGCGATCTTCTCCCGGCACTGCGCGACGCGACCGGCCTCGTTTGACCCGCATGAAACCCTGTCATCCGCCCCGCCGCGCGCGGTAAGGTCCTCGCGCAAAGGAACCCCCCATGCCCGCGACCGCTCTCGATTCTGCGATCTTCCGCGACATTTTCTCGACCGACGCGATGCGGCGCGTGTTCTCCGACGAGAACCGGGTGCAGCGTTATCTCGATATCGAAGCGGCGCTGGCGCGCACCCAGGCCCAGCTCGGCATCATCCCGCAAGAAGCCGCCGAGGAGATCTGCCGCCATTGCCAGGCGGCGGATTATGATTTCGCGCTGCTGAAACGGCAGACCGAGCGCATCGGCTATCCCGTGCTGCCGGTGGTGCAGCAGCTCGTCAAGCAATGCCAGGGCGGTCTCGGCGAATGGTGCCATTGGGGCGCCACCACCCAGGACATCACCGACACCGCGACGGTGCTGCAAATCCGCGAAGCGCTCGATCTCGTCGAGAGTGAGCTCTCCCACATCGCCAAAGCGCTCGCCGGCCTCGCCCGGCGCTATCGCGACACGCCGATGGCCGGGCGCAGCAATCTGCAGCAGGCCGTGCCCATCACCTTCGGCTTCAAAGCCGCGACCCTGCTCGCCGGCATCGAGCGCCACCGCGCGCGGCTCCAGGAGCTGCGGCCGCGCGTCCTCGTCGGCGAGTTCGGCGGCGCCGCCGGCACCCTCGCCTCGCTCGGCAAGGACGGTCTCAAAGTCCAGGCCGGGCTGATGCAGGAGCTGGGTCTCGGCCAGCCGGCCATCGCCTGGCACACGATGCGCGACGGTTTCGCCGAGGTCGGATGCTTCCTCGGCCTCGTCACCGGCACGCTCGGCAAGATCGCGACCGATGTGAAGCTGATGATGCAGACCGAGGTCGAGGAGGTGTTCGAGCCTTTCGCCGAAGGCCGCGGCTCGTCCAGCACCATGCCGCAAAAGCGCAATCCAATCTCGTGCAACTACATCATCGCCTGCACCGCCATGGTGCGCCAGAACGTCGCCGCTTTGCTCGATGCGATGCTGGAGGATCACGAGCGCTCGACCGGCCCTTGGGAGATCGAATGGATCGCGATGCCGGAGATTTTCCTCTGCGCTTCGGGCGCGCTCCATCAAGCGCGCTTTCTCTTGGAAGGCCTCGAAGTCGATCCCCGACGCATGCGCGCCAATCTCGATCTGACGCGCGGCATGATCGTCTCCGAAGCGGTGATGATGGGGCTCGGCCCCCATCTCGGCCGCCAGCGCGCCCATGATCTCGTCTACGATATCTGCCGCAAGGCGATCACCGGCGGCGGCTCGTTCCTCGACCTGCTCGCGGCCGATCCCGAGATTGCGCGCCATATGGGCCGCGCCGAGCTGGCGAAGCTGGTCGATCCGGCGAATTACCTCGGCGTCGCCGGCGAGATGATCGACCGCGTGCTCGCGGCTTATGGCTGACCCGAGGAGCGCTTTGGCATGACCCTTCCATTGACCTTCGCCTGCGGCGATTACGATACGCACAAAGCGTTGCAGGATGGCCGGGTGAAGCCCGATGGCATCGACCTGACCATCCTCACCGACATGGATTCATCGACACGGCATTGGCGCTTCCTGCGCAACCGCGAATTCGACATCGCCGAATGCTCCTGCTCCTCCTACATCGTTGCGCGCGGCCAAGGCCTGCCCTTTCGCGCGATCCCGGTGTTTCCGCATCGCCGCTTTCGCCACGGCTTCGTCTTCATCAACACGGGCAAAGGCATCGCCAAACCGGCCGATCTGATCGGCAAGAAGATCGGCGTCAAATCCTTTCAGGTGACCGCGGTTCACTGGCTGCGCGGCATTCTCGAAAGCGAATATGGCGTGCCGCACAAATCGCTCGATTGGTATGCCGAGCTCGATGAAGACATCGAGTTCGTGCCACCGCCGGGGCTGAAGCTCACCCGGCTCGGCCATTCGCAATCGGTCGAGACGATGCTCGCCGAGGGCGCGCTCGACGCCGTGCTGCACTCCGACCTGATCGAGCCTTTCCTCGCCAAGGACCCGCGCGTCGCGCGGCTCTTTCCCGATCACAAGGCCGAGGAGATCGCCTATTTCCGCAAGACCGGGATTTTCCCGATCATGCATGTGGTGGCAATCCGCGCCGAGATTGTCGAGGCGCATCCCTGGATCGCGATCAACCTCTACAACGCGCTCGATCGCGCGAAAGCGCTGGCGATGCAGCGGATGGAGAATCCGCGCATGGTCCCGCTCGCCTGGCAGCGCGAAGCCTGGGAGGAGCAGCTCGACGTGCTCGGCCCCGATCCGTGGGAGAACGGGCTGACGCCGCGCAACCGGAACACGCTCGAAACCCTGGTGCGCTATTCGCACGAGCAAGGGCTGACGGCGCGGCTGATGCCGCTCGACGAGCTGTTCCTCGATGTCGGCCAAGGCCGCAAGCGCGGCGGGTACCGCGTCTAGGGCGCTACCACTCGATCCGCTCGCGCGTGACGAGAACCTCGCCGCTGCGCTGAAGGCGGATACGGTTGACCGTGCCGGCATGATCGGGCGAGCCCGAATACTGCGCCTCGACCGCGCCCGAGCCGACGCGCGCATGACGGTTCCAATGGCCGAGCGCGACGTAATCCGCTTGCGTCGCCTCGATTTCTCCGGCGCCGATCAGCCAGGAGGGCCGCAGACGTGTCGAGCGATCGGGAAGCGGCTCGAAGTGCCCGTGCGCCACCGCGACCTGCCAGAAGCTCGTGCGCGGGCGGGTGGCGCCGAGCGGGTCCATGTCGCCGTAATCGCGATGTGCGTTGCCCCACACTTCGAGGGCGAGGGCGGGAAACAGCACCGCCGCATCATGGGTGACGCCGAGCACGCTGAGCCCCTGAAGCCCGGCAAGCGCGCCGTGATGAAACACGGATTGCGCGATCGCGGGATCGTGATTGCCCGGCAGGATGACCACCGGCATGCCGGCCGCGGCGATGAGATTGCCGGCGCGGTCGAGGATTTCGCTCGAAAGGCGGTTATGCTCGAACGTGTCCCCGGCGAGGATGACCGCATCGGCCGCAAGCGCACGGGCGCAGGCCAGAACCCCGCGCAATCCGGCGGTGCCGTCGCCCTGGTAAAGCGGCTCGGTGAAGCCCTCGCTCACATGGATGTCGGAGCTGTGAATCAGCGTGACATCCCGATCGGGTGCGGCGAAGGGGCGGCGATCGCGGGAGGTTAAATTCATGTCATGCGTCTCGGGCGCGCCGCCTATAAAGCCCGCCGCGCGCCGGGTCAACAAGCGCATCTTTTCATCGGCTTGCCTTCGGGAGTAGACTCGGGGTCTTCCGGAGCGTCAGGGAGGGATCTCGACAGATGCGATTTGTCGTCGATGCACCCAATGGCAAGAGCTGGTTCCGGCTCGAAACCGAGATCGAGGCGGCGCGCGAATCCGAGCTCATGCGCCACGCGGTCGAGAAGCATTTCCGCCTCGAGCGCGAGAAGGCCGCGCAATCCTATCAGCCGGTGTCGAGGACCTTCTTCGAGCAGGAGATCGGCCTCAACGCGCATATCCAGCAGGAAATGCCGCTCTTCGTGACGCTGCGCGACACCGACGGCAACGGCCATGTCACGGCGATGCTGCCGCCGCGCGGCAAGCCCGATCCGTCTTTCCGCTGCATCGTCGTCGGCCCCAACAATGCCGACCCCTATCCCGCCGAAAGCGAGGCGATCAAGGCGCTGGGCGATCATTTCGGCATCGCGCTCGAGCGCGAGCGCTGCTACCCCTATCGACGCAGCTAAAGCTGGAGGAAGCGAGATGAGCTTATCATTGGAGCAATTCGCCGCCGAATGCCGCCGCATCCTCGCCGCCGATCCCGGCGTCGACGGACGCAAGCAGGTCTGCGCGCTGGTCGAGGAAGCCTGCAAGGATGGGGCGTTCGTTGCCGCCAATTTCGGCGACGGCGTCGGACAGCGGGACATTCTCTATGAAGATCCGGAACTCGGCTTCTGCGTCTGCGCGCATGTCTACAAGGATGCGCGCGAGAGCCAGCCGCATGATCACGGCCCCTCCTGGGCGATTTACGGCCAGGTCGCGGGCGAGACGGTGATGAATGACTGGGCGCTGGTCGAGCCGGCGGGCGAAGGCAAGATGGGCAAGGTGCGCTTCGTGCGCAGCTATCCGCTCACCCCCGGCACGGCCCATCTCTACAACGAGGGCGACCTCCATTCGCCGCGGCGCGACGGGCCGACCAAGCTGTTGCGCATCGAAGGCCGGAATCTCGACAAGGTTCGCCGCTTCGGCTACCGCGCGGTCTGAACCGCGACGGGCCGGACGCAGCGAGCCTCAGGTGGTGCCGCCCGGGATGGCCGAGGCGGCGCTCGAACCCCAATTGACGATATAGGCGTCGCCGCGCTCGAGGAAAGCGGAGACGAGGCGCAGATAGCGCTCGGGCTGGTCCGACTGGATCACATGCGCCGCGTCATAGACATAAGCGAGATGCGAGCCCGCGATCTGCTCCTTCAAGAAGCGGCCGGTTTCGGGCGGGATGATCTCGTCCTTGGTGCCCATGAGGATCAGCGTCGGCGCCGCGATCGCGGCGACGCGCGCGGGCAGGACCGCATCCGATAGCGACGCCGCGCCATAGTGATCGAGCATGCGCCGATTGCCCTGAAGCTGCTCCACCGGCTTGGTCACCGGCGGCGCGCGGTCGGGATAGGCGAAGAGCTTGCGCCGCGCCTCGGCGGGATCGCTCGGAAGCCCGCCCTTGCCGCCCGCCGGCACGCCGGCCGGCGCTTCGAGCACGAGATGATCGATCGTGCCCGGATGCTTCACCGCGAGCCACAGCGCTTCCCAGCCGCCGAAGGATTGGCCGATCACATCACAGCGTTTGCCGATGACGTGCTCGGCAAAGCGCGCGGCGAGATCGGCGAGCTGCTCCATCGAAGTCACGTCCGCGTGCGATGCCGTGCCATCGAAGCCCGGCGTCACCGGCGCGAAAATCTTGTAGCGCTCGCTCAGCGCCTCGAGCGGCTTCGAGACCGAGAAGCCGCCGGCGGGATGCAGATAGAGCAGCGGCGCGCCGCTCCCAGCGACGAAATAGCTGAGCTTTCCCGAAGGCAGGTTCAATTCCTGACGTTCGAACGGCATGATTGCTCCGCTTCCCTATTCGGCGCTTAAAGGTCTTTGAGCGCCGGCTGCACCCGGTCGCGGAACAGCTCCATGCCGCGGCGCACGACTTTATCGGGCATGTTGCCGACCTTCATTGTGAGCTGCTCGGTGCCGTGGCCCAGCGCCTTGTGGACGCGGCGCATCTGCGCCGCCACCGTCTCGGGGCTGCCGCAATAGACCGAGCCCGCCTCGATCTGCTCCTCGAGGCTGCGCGCGCGCAAGGTCGCAAGCCGCGCCTGGAATTTGTCGCTCGAGCCTTCGCGCTGATAATACCGCGTCTTCTTGATGACGAGCTCCTGCGCGCTGCGCTGCGGCCGCATCAGGATGTGATGGAAATAGTCGAGCGCCTTGCGCATGTGCTCGCGCGCTTCCTCGTCGCTGTCGGCGATGCAGGTGTGATGGCCGATGAGAATATCCTCGGGCACCGGCTCCCAGCCATGAGCGCGCGCCACCTTGTAATAGAGATCGATATTGGCGCGCGCGAGCGCCAAATCGGCGATCAGGACGATGCCGAGCTTCGCCTTGTGCTGCGCGACGAACTCGACCGATTCCTCGTTTGTGCCCGACATCAGGAGCCGCGGATGCGGCTTCTGATAGGGCCGCGGCCAGATCGAAACCGAGGGGAACTGATAGAACTGGCCTTCCCAGCCGAAGGGCTCGGGCTCGGTCCAGGCCTTGAGGATGAGCGCCACCGCCTCGCGCAGCCGCTCGCGCGAATCGGATGGCGGCACGTTATAGGCGATGTATTCATGCGGGATGCCGCGCATCATGCCGGCGATGACGCGCCCGCCCGACATCACATCGAGCATCGAATATTCCTCGGCGACACGCACCGGATTGAGCAGCGGCACGAGATTGCCGAGCATCGCGAGATTGACGCGCTTGGTGCGATGGACCAGCGCCGCGCCGATGAGATTGGGGTTCGACATCAGCCCGTAGGGGCTGAAATGATGCTCGTTGCAGCCGATCCCGTCGAAGCCGCATTGCTCGGCATAGGCCATGCAATCGATGTAATCGGCATAAAGCTGCCGGCCGCGCTCGGGCTCGAACTCCTTGTTGCTGACCGGCCATTCCGTCGGCTCGCGCGGATAGTCGGTCCACGGCATCAGATGGAAGAAATTGAACTTCATCGGCCGGCACCCGGCTTGCGCTCGAGGGCGTAGCGGCCGTCCTTGTCACGCGAAAAGCCGGGCTCGGTCCGCAGCGTCTCGAGCTCGCGCACGATCTCGCGCCCGTCGCGGCTCCCGCGCGCGGCCATCAGCGCCTCGAAGCTCTTGGGTCCGTCCTCGAGCGCCGCGCGCAGGCTCGGAAAGCGTTTGCCCGCATAATCGGGCGGCTTCGGCACCGCATGCTCCATCGCCGCGCCGCCGACCGGCCAGGTGAGATCGAAGCCCAATTTGCTGCCGGTGCGCTGGCCGCGCAGCGATGGATCGAGCGGGCTCGCACGCATACCGCTCATAACGACGAGATCGCGGTCACCTTGGAAGCGCGTGCCCAGCGCCCATTCCATCTGCTCGTCCGAGAAGATGTCGATATCGGGATCGACCACGAACATGTGCTTGACGCTGGTCGAGCCCAGGACCGTGTGGATGGCGCTTTTGGCTTCGCCGGGAAAGCGCTGGCGCAGCGAGACGCGCACATGCGGCTGCCCGCCCGCCGAGACCGGCGCATAAACCGCGACCGGCTCGCGCACCACGCTTTTGAGCGCCTGCCAGACATTGAACTCGGTGCGCAGCGTCTCGAGCTGCGAGGTCTCGGTACGATCGAGCCGGCTGCCGCTGATCGTCAGGGTCTGGAACACCGCATCGCGGCGCCGCGTGATCGCCGTGACGTGGAAGACGGGATTGAGCTTCATCCCGCCGTAATAGCCGAGATATTCGCCGTAAGGCCCTTCGTCCTCGACATAGCCGCGCGCATCGAGATAGCCCTCGATGACGAATTCGGCGTCGGCCGGCACGCGGATATCGTTGGTGACGCATTTGACCACCGGCAGCGGCGCGTCGCGCAACTTTGCGACCAGCTCCAGCTCGTCGCCCGGCACGCGCATCGTCGCCGCGACATGATCGATCGGATGCGCGCCGACGACGAAGCTCACCGGCAGAGTCTCGCCGCGCGTTTGCGCCGCGATGTAGATCGCGCGCAGATCGCTCGGCGCGTTGAGATCGACGCCGGTCTCGCGCTTGCCGCGCAGCATCAAGCGCCGCAGCCCCGAATTGACGAGGCCGGTTTGCGCATCGACCGCGAAATCGACCGAGGCCGAGATATAGGGGCCGCCATCCTGCCCATGCTGCAGATGGACGGGCAAGGCGGTGACATCGATCTGATCGCCGGTCAGCACCACCTGCTGCACCGGCGCAGCCTTCGATGGAACCTCGACGATCTCGCCCTTGCCCGCGATGCGGCGCACCAGCTCGTGGACCAGCTTCTCGGGCGGCACGCCGAAGGCGCGCGCGAGCCGGCCGCGATCGGCATCGACATTGCCGGCGAGCTCGGCGGCTTCGGCGCCGGCCTGCTTGAACCACACCGCCTTGGGATTGCCGCTCAGCCTCGCGGCGACATCGGCAAGCTCGACTTGTTGCTCGACGATCTCGGCCTCGCCCGCGGCGGCCAGCTCCTCGAGAAAGCGGCGCAAGCGAAAGCGCTCGAAATCGAGATTGGAGATGCGTTGCGGCGAATCGCTGGCGTCCATGGTTCCCTTCCTGTCCGGCGGGCCGGGCTGTGACGAATTATGCGCTGCCGCCGCATCGCCTTCAACTCGGGGAGGCCGAGGTTTAGACTGGTCCTTTGCCCACTCTCTTGCCGGTGATCCCATGCCTGACGCCTCGCGCGATTTGAGCCCTCATCAGCCCATCCGCCTTGCCGATTACCGGCCGCCTGCTTTCGTCATCGACACGGTCGACCTCGTCTTCGAGCTCGGCGAGGAGAAAACCAGCGTCAAGGCGCGGCTCGCCGTCCGCCGCAATCCCGCCGCGGCGGAGCGCGACGCCGCCTTGAAGCTCGACGGCAAAGAGCTCGAGCTCGTCAGCCTCGCCCTCGATGGGCAGAGCCTCGGCCCCAACCGCTATCAGCGGGACGCCGAGAGCCTCACCATCCCCGGCGTGCCGGACGCCTTCGCCCTCGATATCGAGACGCGCATCGAGCCGCAGAACAACACCGTGCTCGCGGGGCTTTACAAATCGGGCGGCAATTTCTGCACGCAATGCGAGCCCGAGGGCTTTCGCCGCATCACCTATTTCATCGATCGCCCCGACATGATGGCGCGCTTCACGACGACCATCCTCGCCGACAAGGCGCGCTATCCCGTGCTGCTCTCGAACGGCAATCCGGTCGATCGCGGCGAGAGCAGCGGCGGCCGGCATTGGGCGAAATGGGTCGATCCCTTCCCCAAGCCCTCCTATCTCTTTGCCCTCGTCGCCGGCGATCTCGTGCCGTTCCGCGACAGCTTCAAGACCAGCGCGGGCAAGACCGTGCCGCTCGCGATCTGGGTGCGCAAGGGCGATGAGGACAAATGCGCCCATGCGATGGAATCGCTGAAGCACGCGATGCAATGGGACGAAGAGAAATTCGGCCTCGCCTATGATCTCGATGTGTTCAACATCGTCGCGGTCAGCGACTTCAACATGGGCGCGATGGAGAACAAAGGCCTCAACGTCTTCAACACGAAATACGTGCTGGCCAAGCCCGAAACCGCAACCGATGTCGATTTCCAAGGCATCGAATCGGTGATCGGCCACGAATATTTCCACAATTGGACCGGTGATCGCGTCACCTGCCGCGACTGGTTCCAGCTCTCGCTGAAAGAAGGGCTGACGGTCTATCGCGACCAGGAATTCTCCTCCGACATGGGCAGCCGCGCGGTGAAGCGCATCGCCGATGTGCGCCGCTTGCGCGCCGCGCAATTCCCCGAGGATGCCGGGCCCCTCGCCCATCCGGTGCAGCCCGCGCAATATCTCGAGATCGACAATTTCTATACAGCGACCGTCTACAACAAAGGCGCCGAGATCGTGCGCATGATCGAGACCCAGTTCGGCAAAGCGGGTTTCCGCAAGGGCATGGATCTCTATTTCAAGCGCCATGATGGGCAGGCGGTGACGATCGAGGATTTCGTCGCGGCCATGGCCGATGCCAATGGCGCCGATCTCTCGCATTTCCTGCGCTGGTACAAGCAGGCCGGCACGCCCGCGCTGACGATCGAAGACCGCTACGATGCATCGAGCAAGACCTATGAGTTGACGATCGCGCAAACGACGCCGCCGACGCCCGGCCAGGCGGAGAAGGAGCCGCTCGTCGTACCGCTGGCGATGGGCCTGATCGGGCCCGACGGCGCGGAGTTGCCGACGCGGCTCGACGGCGAGGCCGAGGCAAAACGCGGCACCCGTCTCCTCGTGCTGCGCGAGGCGCGGCAGAGCTTCCGTTTCGCCGGTGTCGATGCTCCGCCCGTTCCCTCGCTGCTGCGCGGCTTCTCGGCGCCGGTGCGCATCAAGGGCGTGCCGCTCGCACGCCAAAAATTCCTCGCGCTTCACGACACCGATCCCTTCGCGCGCTGGGAAGCGGCGCAGCAAGTCGCAACCGAGCTGCTGCTCGGCCTTGCCGCCGCGCAGCGCGCCGGCAACAGCCTGTCGCTCGATCCCGACCTCATCGAGGAGAAGCGCCGCGTCCTCGCCGATGCCGATCGCGATCCCGCTTTTGCCGCCGAGGCCATGGCGCTGCCGTCGGAATCCTTTCTCGGCGATCAGATGGCGGTGGTCGATGTCGACGCGATCCATGCCGCGCGCGACTTCGCCCGCGCCGCAATCGGCAAGGCGCTCGGCGCGGAGTTCGCCGCGACTTACGATCGCCTGGCCGATCGCGGCCCCTATCAGAGCGACGGCCGCTCGATCGGTCGGCGCGCCTTGCGCAATGTGGCGCTGGCTTATCTCGCCGCCGCCCAAGGCGAGGCCGGCGTCGCGCGCGCCAAGGCGCAGTTCGACACCGGCGCCAACATGACCGATGTGCTGGCGGCGCTCGCCGTCCTGTCGGAAATCGACAATCCGGCGCGGCTGGCGGCGCTTCAAAGCTTCTACGAGACTTGGAAGGACGACGATCTCGTCGTCGACAAATGGTTCAGCCTCCAGGCGATGTCCTCCCTTCCCGGCACGCTCGCGCGCGTCAAGGAGCTGACCCATCACCCGGCCTTCACCATCAAGAATCCCAACCGCATACGCGCGCTGGTCGGCGCTTTCACGCAGGGAAATCCGCTGCGCTTCCACGATGCGAGCGGCGCCGGCTATGCCTTTCTCGCCGATCAGGTGGCGACGCTCGATCCGCTCAATCCGCTGATGGCCTCCCGCCTCGTTCAGCCGCTGGGACAATGGCGGCGGCAGGATCGCGCCCGCCAGGAGCTGATGAAGCGCGAGCTTGAGCGCGTGCTGGCGATACCCAATCTCAGCAAGAACACTTATGAGATGGTGACGAAGAGTCTCGGCTGATGCGCCGGCTCGCGCTCGTTGTCGCGCTGCTGCTCGTCGCGAGCGGCGGCGCGGCGCGGGCGCAGCCGGCCGGCGAGCCCGTCGATCTCGCTCTCGTCCTTGCGGTCGACGCCTCGGGCAGCGTCGATACCGAGCGCTTCGAGCTGCAAAAGCACGGCTATGCCGCGGCGTTCCGCAATCCGCGCGTGGTTCAGGCGATCGAAGCTGGCACGCGGCGCGCCATCACGGTGGCGATGGTGCAATGGACCGGGCCGAGCCTTCATGTCGAGGTCGTCGGCTGGACGCGCGTGTCGGATCGGGCTTCGGCCGAGACCCTCGCCGCCGCCATCGATGCGGCGCCGCGCCAGCTTTTCGGCGGCGGCACCTCTTTGAGCGGCGCTATCGATAACGGCGTCGCTCTCCTGGCGGCGAGCCCCTATCGCGCGGCGCGGCGCGTGATCGACATCTCGGGCGACGGCTCGAACAATCGCGGCCGCCCCGCCGCCGCGGCGCGCGACGAGGCGGTGCGCGCCGGCATCGTCATCAACGGCCTGCCCATCGCCTGGATCGAGCCGGACCTCGTCGCCTATTACCGCACAAATGTCATCGGCGGCCCGGGCTCCTTCGTCATCGGCATCGACAGCTACGACAATTTCGCCGATGCGATCCTCAACAAGCTGGTTACCGAAATCGCCGGGCAGGCCGCGGCCGCGCGCATGGCCACCATCCTTGCCTCCCCTCCCCGGCAATGAAATAGTAGCAAGAGGCAACATTCCCACGCCGTCGCTGCGCACGAGTACGGGGGCAATCGCCGTGAAACGAGAGATGCTGAGGCTGGGCGAGATCGAGCTCGAGTTGCACGAGGCGGGCGACGGACCGCCGCTGCTGTTTCTTCATAGCGGCGGCGGCTTCGAGCCCGAGGACGCGTTCGTTGCGATGCTGGCGCGGCGCTATCGCGTGATCGCACCGTCCCATCCGGGCTTCGGCCATTCGAGCCTCCCCGATTGGATGGACTCGATCGACGACATCGCCCATGTCCATCTCGAGTTGATGGACCGGCTCGGCTTGCGGCGCGTCAAGATGATCGGCTGCTCGATCGGCGGCTGGATCGCGGCGGAGCTCGCGACCAAAACACCCGACCGGATCGAGAAGCTGGTCCTGGTCGGGCCCGAAGGCGTCAAGACCGGCCGGCGCGACCAGCTCGACATTCCGGACATTTTCGCCCTGCCGCAGGAGGAGATGGCGCGGCTGCGCTTTCACGATCCCGCCAAGGCGAAGATCGATTTGGCAAAGCTCTCGCCCGAGCAGCTGCGCATCATGGCGCGCAACAATGAGAGCTTGGCGCTCCTCGTCTGGGAACCCTATATGCACAATCCCAAGCTCGCGCATCGGCTGCATCGGCTGACCATGCCGGTGCTGATGATGCGCGGCGCGAGCGACGGGCTGGTCTCGGCCGAATATCTCGCGCGCTATGCGAAGCTCGTGCCGCAGGCGCGGATCGAGACCATCGAAGCGGCCGGCCATTTGCCGCAGCTCGAGCAGCCCGAGGCGTTCGTTCAAAAAATCGTCGCCTTCTTTAACGAGGGAGTGTGATCGCGATGCGCGCCTGGCATTTCAGCGAGAACGCCTATCCCTTCCTGCCGCCGGCCGAGGACTATCCCTCGATCCGCGTCACCTTGCCGAACCGGCTCTATGATCCGAAGAAAGGCGCCGCGCTCTACGACCGCTTCCTCGAGGAGTGGCAGATCGCCGAGGAAGAGGGCGTCAACATCATGCTCAACGAGCACCACCAGACCGCGACCTGCGTCGACCCGGCGGCGCCTTTGGTGCTGGCGGCGCTCGCGCGCTTGACCCACAAGGCGCGCCTCCTGATCCTCGGCAATCCGATCGCCAATCGCCGCCAGCCGCTGCGTATCGCCGAGGAGATGGCGCTGATCGACGTGCTTTCCAAGGGCCGGCTCGAAGCGGGCTTCGTGCGCGGCGTGCCGACCGAGATTCTGCCGGCCAACAGCAATCCGGTGCGCATGAACGAGCGCCATTGGGAAGCGCTCGACATGATCGTGCAGGCCTGGACGAGCAACGACGGGCCGACGAGCTTCGAAGGCCGCTTCTTCCATCACCGCAACATCAATATCTGGCCGCGCCCCTATCAGAGCCCGCACCCGCCGATCTGGGTCTCGACCACCAGCGCCAGCGGCGCAGCGCAGGTCGGCGCGCATGGCTATATCCAGGCGACCTTCCTCACCGGCTTCAAAGGCACGCCGGGGATTTACGATTCCTATCGTAAGGGCTGGCGCGAGGCCGGCCGGGCCGGCGAGGTGCCAGTCAACCGCCTCGCCTATGCGGCGATGGTCTATGTCGCCGATAGCGAGGCCAAAGCCCGCGCCGGGGCGGAGAAGCTCCTCTGGTACATCACCGCCAACAAGGTCTCGCCCTGGTTCCGCAACCCGCCCGGCTACAGCCCGGTCGCCGCCAATGTGCAGATGATGCTCGGCGACGCGGCCGGCGGCGGCTTCGGCAATTTCGGCGGCAATGCTTCGGTCGATGCGGCGCTCGCCAATGGCACGATGTTCTGCGGCACGCCCGACCGGGTCTTCGAGCAGATCAAGAAGTTCTATCACCATGTCGGCGGCTTCGGTAATCTTCTGCTGATGGGCCAGGCCGGCTTTCTCGATCACGAGGAGACGGTCGCTGGCATCCGAGCCTTTGCGCGCGACGTCTATCCGCGGCTCCAGGAGGAATTTCCAGACGACGCACGCTCGGGACGCGATGTCGCGGCTGCGGAGTAAGTCACAAGAGGGGGAGTGAAAGCATGAAACGGAATTTGCTTGGCGGCGCGGCGCTCGCGGCGTTGCTCGTCTTCGCACCGGTCATCGCGCGCGCGGCGACCGATCAGCAGAAAAAAGACGCCAACGCGATCGTCGACAAGAACGCGCAGGCGATCTGGGATATCGGCGATTCGATCTACTACTTCGGCGAAATGGGCATGCAGGAATTCGAGAGCACCAAGCTCTTGAAAGAGGTGATGGAAGCGGCTGGCTTCAAGGTCGAGCTGGGCGGCGCCGGCATGCCGACGGATTTCTGGGCCACTTACGGCTCGGGCCATCCCTATATCGTGATCGAGAGCGAGATCGACGCGCTGCCCGGCGGCAACCAGACGCCGATGGAATTCGACCACAAGCCGATGGTGCCGGGCGCCCCCGGCCATATGGAAGGCCACAACACCCATGGCGGCGTCGCCACCGCTGCGGCCTTCGCGGTGAAGCAAGTGATGGAGAAGTATCACCTGCCCGGCACGATCGCCGTCAATTTCGGCCCCGCCGAAGAAGAGATCGCCAGCCGGCCTTTCATCGTCCGCGCCGGCTATTTCAAGGATGTCGACGCCGCGATCTATCTCCATATCGGCGACAATTTCAACACCGGCTGGGGCCTGCAGAACTATGCCGCGATCGGCGTGCAATTCGCCTTCCACGGAAAGACCTCGCATGCCGCCGTCGATCCGTGGGACGGCAAGAACGCGCTCGATGCGATCGAGCTGATGGATAACGGCGTCGCCTTCCTGCGTCAGCAGATGAAGCCGACCTATCGCATCCACCGCTCGATCATGAATGGCGGCATCCAACCAAACGTGATCCCGGATTTCGCCAAGATCTGGTACTTCGTGCGCGACGCCAACATGCCCGCCGCCAAGGCGACCTATGACAAGCTGCTCAACATCGCCAAGGGCGCCGATCTCATGACCGGCACGACGCATGACGTGATCTATCAAGCCTCGGCCTGGCCGGCGCTTTCCAACAAGGCGCTGTCGCAGGTGGTGCAGAAGAACATCGAGGAGGTCGGACTGCCGAAATGGAGCGACGCGGAAGAGAAATTCGCCCGCGATTTCCAGAAGGCGGAGGGCAAGCCGGTCGTCGGCCTGTCGACGAAGCTTCGGACGGACGGACAGCGTCCGCAAAGCTTCTCCTCGAACGATAGCGGCGATATATCGTGGAATGTGCCGGCGGTGGTCTATGGCTTCCCCGCCAGCGTTCCCGGCATCCCCTATCACAATTGGGTGGCGGCGGTGACGCCGACCAGCAGCATCGCGCATAAGGGCGAGGTCGCCGGCGCCAAGGCGCTCGCCGGCTCGGTGCTCGATTTCCTGACCTCGCCCGATGTGCTGAAGGCGGCGCATGCGGAGTTCGAGCAGGAAACCAAGGCGACGCCTTATTTCTCGCTGGTTCCGGACGGCGCCAAGCCGGATACCGATCTCAACAAGGCGCTGATGGCGCAATACCGCCCGGCGATGAGCAAGTTCTATCTGCACAAGACGCCGCGCTATCAACCCTAGCGCGACGGGCTCGAGGAGAAGGAGGCCCCATGAAGATTTTCAACTTTCATCTGATGCCTTACGCCGATGTCGATCTCGACGCGCTCGGCCGGCACGGCACGGCATGGGTCACCTTCTCCAACAGCCAGTACGACCCGAAGAAAGGCGCCGAGCTCTATCACCGCTATCTCGACGAGCTCGAATATGCGGACAAGCTCGGCTTCGACGGCGTCGTCCTCAACGAGCATCACCAGAACGCCTATGGGCTGATGCCGACGCCCGGCGTTCTGGCCGGTGCGCTGGCGCGCTCGGTCAAGCGCGCCAAGCTCGCGATCCTCGGCCGCGCTTTGCCGCTGCTGCACAACCCCCTGGCCGTGGCCGAGGAATACGCGATCCTCGACAATCTGACGCATGGGCGCTTCATCGCCGGCTTCGTGCGCGGTATCGGCGCCGAATATCATTCGATGGGCATCAACCCGACCCTCAGCCAAGCGCGCTTCGATGAGGCGCATGAGCTCATCATCAAGGCCTGGACCGAGCCCGGCCCCTTCCGCTACGCGGGCCGCCACTTCGAGATCAATTACGTCAATCCTTGGCCGCGTCCCTATCAGAACCCGCATCCGCCGATTTGGATTCCGTCGCAGGGCTCGACGACGACGATCCAATGGGCGGCGAAGATGCGCTACACCTATTGCCAGACCCTCTCGCCGATCGCCGTGGTCGCGCGCTTCTTCCAGGCCTATCGCGACGAGGCGGAAAAGAACGGCTACACCGCGACGCCCGATCAACTTGCCTGGTCGAACTCGATCTATGTCGCCGAGACCGACGCCAAGGCGATGAAGGAGGCAAAGCCTCATCTCGAAGCGCTCGCCAATCGCTTCCTCAGCATGCCGATCGAGATGCTGCTGCCTCCCGGCTATTCGAGCATCGATTCGATGAAGCGCGTCGCGGCGGCCAAGGTCCAGGCGCATGGCAAGATACAGACCGCCGAAGACCTCGTGCGCCTCGGCGTCGTCATCGTCGGCTCGCCCGCAACGGTGCGCGAGCGCCTCGCCGAATACCAGGACCTCGCCGGCTTCGGCACCAGCCTCACCAAGACGCAATTCGGCACGCTGCCGCGCGACATGACGCGCGCGAATATGGAGGCGATCGCCGAAGAGGTGCTGCCCCATTTCCGCGAGCGCGTGCCGCAAGCGAACGAGACGGTCGCCGCACCGGCGACGTGAGCTGCTCTTAGCAGACCAAGCCCATACGGTCGCTGGAAGGTGGCCGTGCGTCCCTCGACTTCGCTCGGGATGAGGTGCTTGTTTTAATGCCATCTACCATTTTTCCTCACCCTGAGCGCGACCCTGAGCGAAGCGAAGGGGAGCAGTCGAAGGGCGCAGGCTGCTCATGCAGCGTCAGGTGAGATACGTTGCTCTCAAGGAAGCAGCGCCGCTTCGAAAGCGGAGGCGATCGCCGCCTTGCTCTTCCCCGCTGAAACCGCGTCGCCGATCGCGACCACGTTCTGCCCGGGCCTTGCGAGGCGCTTGATCGCGTCCGCCGTGCCGCGCCGCGCGCGATAATAGAACCAGTCGCGGAAGCCGGGGCGCGCGAAGACCTGCCGCAAGCCTGGCCAACGCGCGATCCCGAGATCGAGTGCGAGCGTCGCGAAAGGCCCGAGGCCGAAGCGGTAGCGTGCACCGGTGGCAACGACGATGCGGTCGAACGGCGCCAGCAGATCGGGCGTGCGGCTGGGATCGGTGCCATAGCGGAACGCGACGCCCTTCGCGGCAGAGGCGCGCACGAGCTGATCGACATAGCGCGCGAAGGATTGCGGGTTCGCTTCGTGCTCTTGGAAGAGCGGCGCCTTGCCGGCATAGCGGAAGGCGCCGCCCGGCTCGTTCGCGCGCTCGAACACCGTCACTTCATTGCCGTCCGCCACCAGCGAGGCATAGGTGAGGCCGGCCGGTCCCGCACCGATCACCGCGATCCTCTCGCCGCTCGGCGGCTTGCGGCTAGCGAAGAACAACTCTCGCCCTGCGGCGGCATTGACGACGCAGCCGAGCCGGGCGCCGCCGCGCATCTCATCGACGCAGGTGTTGCAGGCAAGGCAGCGTCGCGCCGGCTCGCCGCGGCGCAGCTTCTCGACCCATTGCGGCTCGGCGACAAGACTGCGCCCCAGCGCAACGAAATCCGCCTTGCCGCTTTCGACCGCCGCTGCCGCCATTGCCGGATCGCCCAGCCGCCCGACGGCGATCACCGGGACTTTCACCGCCTCTTTCACGCCCGCGGCAAAGGGCAGGAAGGTCGCATCGGGCATCGCCATGGGTGGGATCTGCCGCGCCGCCGAAGGCAGCGAACGATAATGGCCGGCGGCGATGTGGAGCGCATCCGCCCCTGCCTCGGCCGCCCAGATCGCGACCTGCCGGCCTTCCGCCCAGGGCATCCCCTCGGGGAAATAATCCTCGACCGACAGGCGGAAGATCACGCCGAGGCCGGGCGCCGCCGCTTTGACGGCACGCAAAACCTCGAGCCCGAAGCGCGCACGGTTCTCGAGCGTGCCGCCATAGTCATCGCTGCGGCGATTCTCGAAGGGCGTCAGGAATTGCGAGATCAGATAGCCATGCGCCGCGTGAATCTCGACGCAATCGAATCCGGCGCGCTGCGCCCGCGCGGCGGCGGCGGCGAAGGCCGCGACGCAGGCGGCGATGCGCGGCTTCGTCATCGCCTCGGGGATGATGGTCTCGAAAGTTGTCTCGTAGACCGGATGCGGGATGGCCGAGGGCGCAACCGGCGTCTCGCCGCAAATGTCGCGCCGTGTATGACCGCCGCCATGGCCGAGTTGGATCGAGGCCTTGGCGCCGCCCTCGTGGATCGCGCGCACCAGCCGCTGCAGCCCTGGCAGAAAGCGGTCGTCATAGATGCCGAGCTCGCGGCGGCGGTGCCGGCCGGCTTTCTCGGGCGAGGCCATCTCGACGGTGATGAGACCGGTGCCGCCCTCCACCCGCGCCATGTAATAGGCGAGCGTCTCGTCGGTGACGAAGCCCTCCTCGTCCGCCGCGCGCGTCGTCATCGGCGGCATCACGATCCGGTTCTTCACCTCCACCGGACCGATGCGTGCGGGCGTCAGAAGAATGTTCAACGATCCGTCCCGTTGCTCTGCCGCGCTTTGCCGCGGCGGCGCCGCCGGCTCAGAGCGGCGCCAGCTTCGGCATCACCTCTGTGGCGAAAAGCCGCTGCGAGCGCAAGGCGTTCTCGAGCGTCATATTGCCGAAGAACATGGCGAAATTCATGTGGTTGACGCCGAGCGCCTTCACCTGACGCTCGATCTCGGCGCGCACCGTATCGGGCGTGCCGGCGATCACCGCGCCGGCTTTCACCGCGGCATCGAAGCCGCCAACGATGTGCTGGGTGTAGTTGACGCTGGTGACGTTGCGCTTCAAGAGCCACATGATCTTCTCGTGATGCTGCTCATGCGCGGGCTCGGCGATCTTGCGCGCATCGGCCTCGGTGTCGGCCACCACCAATTGCCGGTTGACGCCGATGACGACGCCACCCGGAAATTCGGGCTTCGGATGGGCGGGCTTGCCGCGCTTGGCATAGGCATCCTTGAAGGCGTCGATGTTCTTCTTCGCCGTCTCGACCGAGCCGAGGGTTCCGAAATGAAGACCGCGCTCGCCGGCCCAGCGCGAGCCGAACTCGGCGGAGGAGGCGTACCACACCGGCGGATAAGGCTTTTGCAACGGCTTCAGTGCCATCGGCACTTTGGCATAATTGAAGAAGGGCCCCGAATGGTTGAGCTCCTCTGAGGTGAGGCCCTTGATGAGGCATTCATAGGCGTCGAGGAAGATGTCGCGCGACTGCTCGTGATTGACCTTGTGAAAATTAAGCTCGAAGGGCGAGACGCCGCGCCCGACGCCGACCTCGAGCCGGCCATGGCTCAGATGGTCGAGCATCGCGATCTCTTCGATGAGGCGGAGCGGCGAGTAGAGTGGCAGCAGGAAGACCAGAGCGCCGAGCCTGATCCGCGTCGTCGCGCGCGCCACGGCGGCGAGGTAGATGCCGGGGTTGGGCACCATGTTGAGCGGCGTGCCGTGGTGCTCGGCGACCTGCACCGAATAGAATCCCGCCGCGTCGGCCGCCGCGACGAATTCGAGGCGCTCGTCGAATTGCTTCATGAGCGGCCGGTCGTTCTGATCGACGTGGTCGAAGAGGCCGAATTTCATGTGCGCTATTCCCTTTTCGCGGAGGAGGAATGCTAGACTAGGGGGCCCAGGTTTGGGACGCCAGTTCAAAGCCGCTATTATCGGCAATAGCTATGGCCCTATTCGAATCGCGTTGATTAGCCTGCGACGAGGTAATGCATGCTGACCGAAGCCAACAATACGACCCTGACGCAAACAGCCGCCGGCACGCCGATGGGTGATTTGCTGCGCCGCTACTGGTACCCGATCGCCGCGGTCGCCGAGCTCGAGGAAAAAGCCACCAAGCGCGTGCGGCTGCTCGGCGAAAATCTCGTCCTCTACAAGGATCTGGGCGGCCGCTACGGCCTCGTCGACCGTCACTGCCCGCATCGCCGCGCCGACATGGCCTTCGGCTTCGCCGAGGAATGCGGCCTGCGGTGCCACTATCATGGCTGGCTGTTCAACGAGGAGGGGCGCTGTCTCGAGCAGCCTTTCGACGACACGGTCGATCCGAGCTCGCGCTACAAGGACAAGACGCCGATCAAGGCCTATCCGGTCGAAGCGAAGGCCGGGCTGCTCTGGGCCTATATGGGCCCGAAACCCGCGCCGCTCCTCCCCGATTGGGAGCCCTTCACCTGGAAGAACGGCTTCGTCCAGATCGTGTTCTCCTCGATCCCCTGCAACTGGTTCCAATGCCAGGAGAACTCGATCGACCCCGTGCATTTCGAATGGATGCATGCGAATTGGGGCGGCGTGCGCCTCAAAGGCAAGACCGGCCCTTACGGCGCCAAGCATGTGAAGGTCGGCTTCGACGAATTCGATTACGGTTTCGTCTACAAGCGCATCCGCGAGGACACCGACGAGAACAATCCGCTGTGGAGCGTCGGCCGGGTTTGCCTCTGGCCCAATTGCCTCTTCACCGGCGGGCATTTCGAATGGCGCGTGCCGGTCGATGACGAGACGACGCTGAGCGTCGGCTGGTTCTTCAACCGCGTGCCCAAGGACCGCGAGCCCTACGTGCAGAACTCGATCCCCTACTGGATCGGGCCGGTGACCGACGAGAAGACCGGCGAATGGCTGACCGGCGGCGTGATGAATCAGGACTTCGCCGCCTGGATCGGGCAAGGCGTCATCGCCGACCGCAGCCAAGAGCATCTCGCGCGCAGCGACCGCGGCATCACCATGATCCGCAACCGCTTCTTCGAGGACATCGAGACCATCGCCAAGGGCGGCGACCCGAAGGCGGTCATTCGCGACGCCAAGATCAACAGCGCGGTGCCGCTGCCGATCGTCGGCCGCAAGCTGTTCATCGAGGGGCTGACGCGCGAGCAGATGTTGCAGGTCAATGTCTCCGACAATGTGTCGGCGAGGCGCTTCGTCTTCCAGCAAGGCCAGCCGGAGCATGTGAAGCGCGCCTACGAAGACGCAATGGGCTTCAAGATGGAAGAGGATTTCGCCGTCTCGGAGGCGCTCTCGGGCTTTGGGCGCAAGGTGAGGCCCGACGGCTCTCCCGCCGCTTAGGCGAAAACGTCAGCGCGGCGCTTCGGCTTCCTGCAGGCCGACCAGCGAGGCGAGCCGCTCGCGGTCGGCGGCGAGGCTCAAGCTTTCGCCCTGAAAGACGATCTGCCCTTTGTCGAGGACGAGAACCTTCTCGGTCATTTCGAGCGCGATCTCGACCTGCTGCTCGACCAGCACCGTCGCGATGTTGCTTTCGCTGCGCAGACGCGTCAGCGCGGCGGCAAGCGTGTCGATAATCACCGGCGCCAAGCCCTCGAAGGGTTCGTCGAGCAGCAGCAGCCGCGGATTGCCGACGAGGGCGCGCCCGACCGCGAGCATCTGCTGCTCGCCGCCCGAGAGCTGATTGCCGTAATTGCGCCGCCGCTCCGCGAGGCGCGGGAAGAGATCGTAGACGCGCTCGCGCGTCCACTCGCCGGCGCGGCGCGCGACGCGAAGATTCTCATCGACCGTCAGCGAGGGGAAAATCTCGCGCTCTTGGGGCACATAGCCGATCCCCGCCTGAACGCGACGATGCGTGTCGAGCGCCGCGATGTCGCGCTGATCGAAAACGACCGCGCCGGAATTGAGATTGGTCAGGCCCATCACGGTCATGAGCAAGGTCGTCTTGCCGACGCCGTTGCGCCCGAGCAGTGCCCAGGCCTCGTTCGCCGCGATCCCGACCGAGATGCGCTCGAGCACGACGGTGTCGCGATAGCCCGCCGTCACATCGTCGAGGCGCAAGAGGTCAACCATGGGTGCGGGTCCCCAGATAGACATCGCGCACGCGCGGATCGGCTCGAATTTCGGCGACCGTGCCCTCGGTCATCACCGCGCCTTCGACCAGGACCGTGATCCGCTGCGCGAGCCGGAAGACGAGGCTCATATCGTGCTCGATGACGAGGATCGTCAGCGCCGCGGGAAGCTTCAGGAGAAGATCGAGCAGCGCCCCGCGATCCGCCGCCGCGAGCCCCGCCGCCGGCTCGTCGAGCAGCAGGATTTTCGGCTCCAAGGCGAGGACGAGCGCGATCTCGACGAGGCGGCGCTGGCCGTAAGGCAGATCGGCGACCCGCTTGCCCGCGAGATCGAGCAGCCCGAGACTGTGCAACAGCGCCGCGGCGCCATCGACCACCGATGCGGATTTGCGCACGCTGCCCCAGAGCTTGCGATCGAGGCCGAACCGCGCCTCGAAGGCGAGGCCGACATTCTCGGCAACCGTAAGGGTCGGGAAGAGCGAGCTGATCTGAAAGGTGCGCGCCAGACCCAGCGCGACGCGGCGCTCGGGCGAGACATGGGTGATGTCGGCGCCGGCGAGATGGATCGTGCCGGCCGAAGGCTGGAGCAGCCCGCTCATGATGTTGACGAGCGTCGTCTTGCCCGCGCCGTTGGGGCCGATCAGCGCGTGGCGCGCGCCGGTTTCCAAGGACAGCGAGATGCTCCGCGCGACACGAAGCCCGCCGAAATTCTTGGAGATCCCGGCGATCGAAAGCGCTGGCTCGCTCATGCCCGGCTCCGCCATCCCTCGAAGCGGCGCCACCAATCGACGATGAGGCCGACGATCCCCTGCGGCGCGAAGCGCACCGCGAAGATGAGCAGGAAGCCGATCGCGAACAGCCAGTTGAAGGGATCGATCGCCGCCGCGCGGTCGGAGAGGACGACGAAGATCGTGGCGCCGATGATCGCGCCATAAAGACTCCCGGTGCCGCCGAGGATCAGCATGACGAGCGCGTTGCCGGAGAGGAGAAAGGCGAGACTGTCGAGCCCGACCAGGGTCGTGACCTGCGCCGAAAGCGCGCCGGCAATTGCCGCGAGCGCGCCCGAGATGCAATAGAGCGTCACCAGCCGCGACGTCACATGGACGCCGAGCATGCGCATGCGCACCGGATTGTCGCGAATGCCACGGATTGCGAGGCCGAAGGGCGAATTGACCACAATCTTGCAGACGAAAAAGGTAAAGGCCACCACGGCGAGGCTGTACCAATAGGCGGTCTCGCCGGCGAGATCGAAGGTGAACAGCCCCAACAGCGGCGAGAGGTGGTAACCGAAGAGCCCATCCGCCCCGCCGGTGATCGGCTTCATCGCATTGGCATTGGCCAATTGCTGAACCATGGTCGCGACTGCGAGCGTCAGCATGACGAGGGTGAGGCCGCGCGTGCGCAGCACCAGGGGGCCGGTGAGCAAGCCGGTCAGCGCGCCAACGCAGGCGGCGATCGCAAGGCCCAGCACCGGATCGGGCGAGACATGCATCGCAAACAGCCCAGCCGCATAGGCGCCCATGCCAAAGAACACGACATGACCGAGGGAATCGATGCCGCCATAGCCCAGCGCCAAATCGAGCGAGAGCGCGAAGGTGATCTGGATCATCACCTGCGTCCCGAGCGGGAGGTAGCGATTGGCGCCGAAATAGACCACGACCGCGAAGAGGAACGGCAGGGCATCGAGCCAGGAGAGGCGGTGGCGCGTGAAGCCGTTGCGCGCGGCATCGAGTCTGTCGTCGGCGGCGCTCATCGCTCAAGCCCTCGCGAAGACGCCCTGCGGGCGCCACAGCAGCAGAACGAGCACGGCGAAATAGATGACGAAAGCGCCGGCGGCCGGCACGTAATAGCGGCCGAAAGTATCGACAAGGCCCAGAACGAGCGCCGAATAGAACGAGCCTTTGAGGCTGCCGAGGCCGCCGACCGCGACGACCATCAGAATCGGCACGAGATATTCGAGCGCATACCACGGCTCGAGCGGCATGATCTGCGTGCCGAGGATGCCGGCCGCGGCGGCGAGGCCGCAGCCGACGGCGAAGGTGATCGAGAACACCCATGGCACGTCGATGCCGACGCAGCGCGCCATGCGCGGATTGTCGACGGCGGCGCGCAGCTGGGCGCCGAAATCGGTGAATTCGAGGATGAGCCACAGCACCCCGGCGATGAGGATACTCGCTGCGATGATGAAGGCGCGATAGGCCGAGAACGCGATCGCGCCATAGACCCAGGTCTGCGACATCCAGCCCGGCAAGGGGATGGCGTTGAGATTGGAGCCGAAGAACAGGTTGGCGGCGGCCACCGCGACGAAGACGAGGCCGATGGTCATGAGGATCTGGCCGAGCTGGCCGGTGGTGTAGACCCAGCGATAGACCGAGCGCTCGAGCGCCGCGCCCAGCACCATGGTCGCCGCCGCCGCGATCGGCAAGGCCGTGAACAAGGTGAAATGCTCGGACGAGACCAGCGCGAAGGCAATGTATCCGCCGACCATGGCGAAGGCGCAATGGGCGAGATTGGCGATGCGCATCACGCCGAGGGTGATGGTCAAGCCGACCGACATGAGGAAGAGGATCATGCCGTACGCGACGCCGTCGACGAGCAGCGCGACCACGGTTGCCGCAAGTTTCAGCATTCGGGCTCGACCTCCCCGCATCGCTTGCCTCACCGATGCCGCCGCGGCGGCTCGTTGAAATTGCAATGCGAGCCCCCCTGATATAGGTTGGTCGTTGACGCGGCAACCAAAAATCGCAGCCGCAGCCGAGGGAGGAACATTATGATGCGCGTGTCCCACTCGACAGTCTGGGCGGCGGCTTTGACGCTGAGCGTGGGCATGGCAATCCCCGCCCAAGCCGCGGACCCGGTGAAAGTCGGCATTCTGGTGACGACCTCCGGCCCCTACGCGAATTGGGGACGGAGCTATCAACAATCGATCGATCTCTATCTCGATCAGCACAACGGCAAGGACGGCAATCCCAAGGTCGAGGTGCTCTATCGCGATGTCGGCGGCGACAATCCCCCGCGGGCACGGCAATTGGCGCAAGACCTCATCGTGCGCGACGAGGTGGCGGTGCTGGGCGGGCTCGAATTCACCACCACCGTTCTCGCCATGGCCGATCTCATCAACCAGGCGAAGATTCCCTTCGTCATCTTCAACTCGGCCACCTCGGTGGTAACCGACAAATCGCCCAATTTCGTGCGCGCGAGCTTCACGCAATGGCAGTCGCTTTATCCGCTGGCGCAGTGGGCGGTGAAACAGAAATACAAGACCTGCGAGATGTTCGTCGCCGATTACGCGCCCGGCCAGGATGCGATCGACGCCTTCAGCTATGGCTTCACCCATGGCGGCGGCAAGATGCTCGACACCATCCGCGTGCCGATGGGAACCACCGACTTCTCCAGCTATTTCCAGCGCGTGCACGACAACGCGCCGAACTGCCTCGTCGCCTTCATGCCGGGCGGGCCGATGTCGGCCGGCACGCTCAAAGGCTTTGCCGAGCGCGGCTTTTCCAAGCAGGGCATCCAGCTGATGGGCTCGGGCGAGACGCCGGAATACGATCTCCCCGCGGTGGGCGATGCGGCGATCGGCACCGTCACCTCGCTCCATTACGGGCCTTATCTCGACAACCCCGAGAACAAGGCCTTCGTCAAGGAGATGGTGGCGCGCTACGGCGACAAGATGGCGGGCAGCTTGCCCAGCTTCATCCACGTCCAGGCCTATGACGGGATGGAGATCCTGTTCCGGATGCTGCGCGCCACCGGCGGCAAGCGCGATCTCGACAAGATGATGGCGGCGGCCAAGGGCTATTCGTGGAAAAGCCCGCGCGGCCCCGTCGAGGTCGACCCGGAGACCCGCGAGCTGGTGCAGAACATCTATATCCGCCGAGTCGAGAAATTGCCGGACGGCAAGCTCGGCAACGTCGCCTTCGAGACCTTCAAGGCGATGAAGGACCCCTGGCACACCCTCCACATCGGCGCCCAGAAGAAATAGGCGCCGCCATCAGCGCGCCGGAGCGGCTTGATCCGGTGCGAAAACCACAACAAAGCCGACGCGTGACGGTAGAGCATGACTTCGCGAAGCGTCGCAGGGAGGACACATGAGACGGGTTTTTCGAATTTTCGGGACGGCATCGGCCTTGCTCGTCGCGGCCGGGGCGATGGCCAGCGGCGCGGCCGCGGCCGAGCCCATCAAGGTGGGCATTCTCGGCACGACCTCGGGCCCCTACGCCAATTGGGGCAAGAGTTTCGAGCAATCGATCAACTATTTCCTCGAGCAGTATAACGGCAAGAACGGCAATCCCAAGGTCGAGATCATCTTCCGCGACGCGGGCGGCGACAACCCGCCGCGCGCGCGCCAGCTCGCGCAAGAGCTGGTGGTGCGCGACAAGGTCGCAATCCTCGGCGGGCTCGAATTCACCACCACCGTGCTGGCGATGGCGGACGTCATCAACGAGGCGAAGATCCCGTTCGTGATCTTCAATTCGGCCACTTCGTTCGTCACCTCCAAATCGCCCTATTACGTGCGCGCGGGCTTCACCCAATGGCAGTCGCTCTATCCGCTGGCGCAATTCGCCTTGTCGGAGAAGCGCAAGACCTGCGAGATGTTCGTCGCCGATTATGCGCCGGGGCAGGACGCGATCGACGCCTTCACCTATGGCTTCACCAAAGGCGGCGGCAAGATGCTCGACCCCATTCGCGTGCCGATGGGGACGGTCGACTTCTCGAGCTATTTCCAGCACGTCCAGGAGAACAAGCCGGATTGCCTCGTCGGCTTCATGCCCGGCGGGCCGATGTCGGTCTCGACGGTGAAGGATTTCCACAATCGCGGCTTCGCCAAGGAAGGCATGGAGCTGATGGGCACGGTCGGCGCCGAGTTCGATCTGCCGGCGCTGGGCGATGCCGCGATCGGCACGCTCAACATCTCCGATTACGGGCCCGATCTCGACAATCCCGAGAACAAGGCGTTCGTCAAGGCGATGGTGGCGAAATACGGCAACCAGATGGTCAATGGCGAGCCGAGCTTCATCCATGTGGAGGCCTATGACGGCATGACCATGCTGTTCCACATGCTGAAGGCGACCGGCGGCGTCCGCGATGCCGACAAGATGATGGCGGCGATCAAGGGCTATTCGTGGAAGAGCCCGCGCGGCCCGGTCGAGGTCGATCCCGACACGCGCGAGCTTATCCAGAATTTCTATGTCCGCCGCGTCGAGAAGGTGAACGGCAAGCTGGTCGAGCGCGTGCTAAAGACCATCCCGGCGGTCAAGGACCCGTGGTATTCGCTCCACATTGCCGAGCAGAAGAAGAAATAAGCCGAGCGGGGCGCTCGCCGGAGCGGCGGCGCCCCTCCTCCGCCTGCCCAATCCTGCCCATTCTCGGGATGGGAAGTTTAGGGGTTGAATCGGCGCCGCGCGTGCTCGACTCTGCGCCCCGAGCGATCATCCCAAGGAGTGCCCGGTGAAGCGCAGCGATAAGCGGATTCTGACCACCCATGTCGGCAGCCTGATCCGGCCGCCCGAGCTGCTCGCCTTCCTGCGCGCCAAGCAGCGCGGCGAGGCCTATGACGAGGCTGCCTATGCGAGCTGCCTCGCCCAAACGGTCGCCGAGGTGGTGCGACGGCAGGCGGATGCCGGCATCGACGTCATTAGCGACGGCGAGTTCGGCAAGTCGATCAGCTGGTCGCAATATGTGCTGGAGCGCCTGAGCGGCTTCGAATCGCGGCCCTCGGCCTCGGGGCGCGACGCCTATGCCTATGGCGCCGACCGCGCGCGCTTCCCCGAATTCTACGCCGAGCTCGACAACCGCGACGGCGGCGCGCGCGGCGGCGACGCGGTCTGCGTCGCGCCGATCACCTATACCGGCCAGGCAGCGCTGCAGCAGGACATCGACAATTTCAAGGCGGCGCTTGGGGGGGTCTCGGTCGCAGAGGCGTTCCTGCCGGTCGCCGCGCCGTCGAGCGCCATTCCAGACCGCAAGAACGAGTATTACCGCAGCGAGGAAGAGATGGTGCGTGCCATCGCCGCGGCGATGCGCAGCGAGTACAAGACGATCGTCGATAGCGGCCTTCTCGTGCAGATCGATGATGCACGGGCTGCCGTCACCTATGACCGCCAGGTGCCACCCAAGACCTTCAAGCAATACCGCGATTGGGTGGCGATGCATGTCGATGCCCTCAACCACGCGCTCGAGGGCATACCGGAAGACCGCATCCGCTATCACGTCTGCTGGGGAAGCTGGCCGGGACCGCATGTCACCGACGTGCCGCTCAAGGATATCGTCGATCTCATTCTGCGGGTGCGTGCCGGCGCCTATGTGATCGAAGGCGCCAATCCGCGCCACGAGCATGAATGGCAGGTGTGGGAAACGGTGAAGCTGCCCAAGGGCCGCATCCTCATTCCCGGCGTCGTCAGCCACGCAACCAACGTCGTCGAGCACCCCGAGCTGATCGCCCAGCGCATCCTGCGCTATGCGAAGCTCGTCGGTCGCGAGAACGTGATCGCCGGCACGGATTGCGGCTTCGCCCAAGGGCCCTTCATGCGCCGCGTCCATCCCTCGATCATGTGGGCAAAGCTCGAAGCGCTCGCGGCGGGCGCACGCATCGCCACGGCGCAGCTCTTCGGCGGCAGCAAGCGCGCCGCTAAGCCCGCCGCGCCCAAGCGCCAGGCACCCAAGGTCAAAGCGCGTAAGGTCAAAGCGCGCGCGAGCGCCGCTCGAGCGCCGTCTGCCACAGCGTCGCGCGGTCGGCGTCGAAAAGCAGCTTCGGGTCGTCGGGCGCGGTGAACCAGGCTTGGTCGCGAAGCTCCGCCTCGAGCTGGCCCGGCCCCCAGCCCGCATATCCGAAAGCGACGATATATTGCTTGGGGCCGTGCCCATCGGCGATATCGCGCAACACGGCGGGGCTCGAGCTCATCGCGACCTTGCCGTCGACCGCCATCGTGCCGGCGCGTTTGTATTCGGCGCTGTGCAGCACGAAGCCGACATCAGGCTGGACCGGGCCGCCGGCGAAAATCTCGACCTTGCCGGACGCGCCGCTGCCGGACTGCCCCAGCTCATCGAGCAGGCGACGCATCGGCTCGGTCTCGACCGGCCGGTTGACGACGATGCCCAGCGCGCCGTCCTTGTCGTGGCGAACCACGAGGATGACGGCGTGATAAAAGCGCGGATCGCCCATGCCCGGCGCGGCGATGAGGAACTGGCCGGTGAGAAACGCCTGCTGCGCCACGGCGGCGCCAGGCCTTGGCAGGGCGGCGCAGCACGCGGCCCCGATCACGGCGACCGCCGTCCAGGCGCCGCGGCTCGTTTTTTTCCGATGGACCGATTCTCGATCGAACGCGTTGCTCATCGTCACCCTCGCGCCTGAAAGCCAATGGCATCGCTCGCAACCCTGGTTCTGGACCTCGACGGCACGATTGTCGATTCCCTGCCGGATCTGACCGCGGCCTTGAACCGGTTGATGGCGGCGCGCGGCCTCGCCAGCTTTCCCGCCCCGTCGGTCGCGGCGATGGTGGGCGACGGCACGACGAAGCTGGTCGAGCGCGCCTTCGCCGCCCGGAGCGGCGAGGCCCGGAAGGACGACATCGAGGCCTTTGTCGCCGACTATACGGCCCACGCAACCGAGGCGACGCGGACTTTTCCGGGCGTCGAGGAGACGCTCGGCCGGCTCAAGGCATCGGGCTGGCAATTCGCGCTCTGCACCAACAAGACCATCGCGGCAACGCACGCCGTGCTCGGGGCGCTCGGCCTTGCCCATTGGTTCGCGGCTCTGGGCTGCGGCGACACCTTTCCCGTCCGCAAGCCAAACCCGGCGCATCTCCTCGGCACGCTCGATGCGGCCGGCGGCGACCCCCGACGCGCGGTGATGGCCGGCGACCATGCCAACGACATTGCCGTTGCGAAAGGCGCAAGCGTGCCGTCGATCTTCGCTGCCTGGGGCTATGGCGCGCGCAGCATGGCGGAGGGCGCTTCGGCCGTTGCCGAGCGCTTTACCGACCTCAGGACACTCGGGCCAAAGCTACTTAGCTGACGCGTCATTGCGAGGAGCGCAGTGACGAAGCAATCCGGGGTCCGCGGTTGCCCTGGATAGCCTCGCTACACTCGCAATAACGGCCGGAGAAACTACTCCGCCGCCGCGGCCGTGCGGCTGTTGACGCGCGCCAGCATGCGCTTGGCGTTGCCGCCGCGGATCGCGTTCTTCTCGGCGTCGCTGATGCGCGCCTCGTTGATTGCGTTGTTCGTCCAGTTCATGCCGAAATCGGTGCCGTCCGAGCCGTAGACGATCTTGTCGGCGCCATAGACATGCACCGCGAGCTCGAGCGCGCGGCCGGAGAGCGAGTTGCAATCGACCATGATCGACGCGTTCTTGAACTTCTTCGACGGCAATTCGACGTTCGGCGTGTCGCACAAGGTGCGATGATCCATGCGATCGACCTCGAACGG
>Ga0070679_100000509_pt1 | contig 33120 bp, 26 predicted proteins | sample KBSC63BmetaG_FD_65652 | JGI IMG/M metagenome (GOLD analysis project Ga0070679, IMG submission 65652) | Corn rhizosphere microbial communities from Kellogg Biological Station, Michigan, USA - KBS C6-3B metaG | ecosystem: Host-associated > Plants > Roots > Rhizosphere | place: USA: Michigan... | reverse complement strand
CCCCACCGCATAGGGGTTCACCGGCGCCAGCACCAGCGCCGAATCCACGGCCGCGCGCTCGACCTCGGCGCTGGGATCACGCAGCGCCTTTTCGACCATCGAGATGCCGTCGTGCTTCAGAGATGCGAACGCGCGCGCCGCCTCGACGCGCACCTCGGCGGACGGATCGTAGACCAGCGCCTTCAGCGGCTTCGCCGCCAGATCGGGCCGCGACGCCGCCACCGCCCCCCACACCGACGTGCCGGCCACGCGCGCGGAGGGCGGCCCCTTCATCTCTTGCCGCGCCAGCTCCGCGGCCATCACTGGATCGATCAGGCGGGCGTAAAGCGGCAGCGCCGCCGCCCGCAGGCGCGGGGAGGCCGCCGGCTGGTTCACCGCGCGCTCCAGCACCGGCTTCAGCGCGGGCGGGGGCGGGCCGGCCTTGCGCAGCACCTGCAGCGCCGCGACGCGCGCCTCCTCGGGCGCCTTCGTGTTCGCCACCACGCGCTCCAGCACGGCGGCGCAGGCGGCGGGCGCCTGGCCCGCGATCCGCTCCAGCAGCGCCAGGCTGTTGCGGCGGGCGTTGCCGTCGGCGCTCTCCAGCACGCGCTCGGCCGCCTCGGCGGCGGCGTCGGGGTGGTGCACCGCCAGCGCGAACGTGGTGTCCTCGGCGGCCCGGCGGGCGTTGGGATCACGCTCGCGCAGCGCGGTGGCCAGCACGTCCGTCGCCTCGTCGGGCGGCAGCGTGTCCAGCTCGCGCAGCACGGCCAGGCGCACGTCCGGCGAGCGATCGGCCAGCGCGTTTCGCAACGTCGTGACGTGCGTGCCTTTGCGCAGGCGGCGATCGATGGCCGCCGCCACCTCGACGGCGCGGCGGCGGATGTCCGGCGAGGCGTCGCTCAGCGCCGCGGCCAGGATCTCGTCCTCACCGGCGCGGCCCAGGCCCACCACCACCAGCGCGTCCAGCGTCTCGCGCCGCTCCAGCGGATCGGCGAACGCCTGCTTCAGCGACGTGACGCCGTCGGTATCGCCGATCAGCGCCTTGGCGACGCCGCGCGGGACCGGGCGCAGGCCGTTCACCACGTCGCGCAGCCAGTTGGGCACCGGCCCATCGCCCGGCTCGATGGTGCCGCCGGCCCGGCCCGCGACCACCTGCGTGCTGGCCGACGACGTCAGGCCCGCCGCCGAGAAGCCGGTGTCGGCCAGCAGCGTCCCGCCCGTCGAGGCGCGCGGCCACATGCGCATCAGGCCCCGGCGCGGCCGCCCCGCGCGCACGATGACGCGCGAGCCGACGCCCCCCTGCGGCGGATCGAACGCCAGCACGTACGTCTGCCGCGCATCCGCCAGCATCGCCATGGTCAGCGCCACCAGCAGCGCCAGCACGATCGCGCCCTGAATCCCCAGCCGGCGCACGCTGCGCTTGACCAGCGCCCGCTCGGCGCCCGACAGGCCGGCGCCCAGCGTGCGCCGCACCGCCAGCAGCTCCTTGGCGCGCAGGCGGCCCCCCTCGGCCAGGCGCGCCCGCACGCGGCGGCGCACCGCCTCGGCGCGCGCGCGATCCTCGATGCCGAACGCGTCGATGAACGGGCGCAACGCCGGGTGCGCCAGCGCGAACCGCTCGTCCACGTCGCTGGCGCGGCGCTCGAACACCCCGCGCATGACCAGCAGGCGCAAGGCGTCGCTGACCGCCTGGCGCGGCAGGTGCGTGCGCGTCTCGATCTCCTCGCTGGACGAGGGCCCGGCCGTGGCCACGTCCAGCAGCACGCGCCGGGTGGAGGCGGGATCGTTCCCTTCCAGGCTGTGCTCGAAGAACATGGTGTGCAGCGACGTCACGCCGCCGGACATCTGGTACTTGCGCGCCGAGGTGATGCGGTGATCGACCAGCGCCCGCGCGCACAGCTGCAGCTCCAGCGGCAGGCAGCGGCCGCTGCGGCATAGATCGGCCGCCACCACCGCCGGCAGCCCGGGCTCGAAGAAGGTGCCCGAGCGTTGCGCCGTCCGATCCAGCACGTCGGCCACCGTCGCCTCGTCCAGCCGCTCGACGGTCACCCACGAGCCGGACCGCGGCTGCAGCGCCGCCGGCAGGCCCAGGCGATCCAGGTTCGCGAAGGCGGCGCGGTCGACGACCAGCACGAACCGCACGCGCGGCCCCGCCCCGCCGGCCACGCGGGCGATGAACAGCCCCAGCGCGGCGGCCGCGCTGGCCGAGGCCTGGTCCTGCAGCACCTCCTCGACGTGATCCAGGACCAGCACGTAGCCGCTCGGCGTTTCGCGCGCCAGGCGGGTGACATAGTCGGCCGCGGCCTCGCCGGGCGCGGGGGGGCCGCCCCCGGCGCGACTGGCGGCGTGGGCCAACCCGGCGTCGAGATCGCTCGGCGACGCCACGTACAGGACCGGCACGCCGCGTTTGCCCAGCGCGACCGCCAGGCCGGCGCGCACCAGCGACGTCTTGCCGACGCCGGACTCGCCGGTCACGGCGACGACGCCGTTGCCCTCGCTGTCCAGACGCTCCAGCAGCGCGTCGGTCTCGGCGCCTCGGCCGAAGAACACGTCGGTCGCGGCCTCGTCGAAGGCGACGAATCCACGAAAGGGACCGAGCGGCAGGGGAGCGACGGACATGGTTAGCGCGGGGGACGGCTGCACATGACGTGGTTCACAGCCGGCGCGCTCAGCCCTGTCGGATCTCCGATTCCAGCATCTCGGGGTCGGGGTCGTAGTCCGAGATGATGATCTCGCGGTTGTGCGCGTCGGTGGAGGACGGCGTGAAGAACCCCTCGACCAGGTCGGCCACCTCCTCGTGCGAGGTGCCGCGCTTCACGGTGGCCAGGGCATAGACGACGTGGCCGTCGTCGACGACCGACATGAACCCCACACGACGGCCGTCCTCGACGGCCCACAGGTCCCAGCATTCACCCGCCTCGGTGCGGGTCACACGCGTGGCGTAGAACGTGCGCGGCTCGTGCCGCGTGATCGGCGTGATCTTGGGGTCGCGGGCCAAGGTTCGTCCTCCGGCGGACGGCCGAGAATAGCGACAGGGGCGGGTCACAGCAAGGCGCCAGGCGGGTGAAAGGACCGGGCGCCCGATCATTTCGTCGCGGCCGGCGTTCAGGCGGCTGGCAGGTCGATCCAGAAGGTGGCGCCGGCGCCGGGCTCGCTGGCCACGCCGACGGCGCCGCCGTGGGCCTCGGCGATGGCGCGGCAGATGTAAAGGCCCAGGCCCAGTCCGTGGGTGCGCTTCGCGGCGCCCGGAACACGGAAGAACCGCTGGAACAGCTTCGCGTGGTCGGCGGGGGCGATGCCGGGACCCTGGTCGCACACCGACAGGCGCACGCGGTGCGCGACGGGGCTGGGGCCCAGGGTGACGGTGATGCCGGCGGGCGCCGGCGCGTACTTGAACGCGTTCTCCAGATAATTGACCAGCACCGCGCGCACCCGCTCGGCGTCGGCGTCGATGGCGACGGGCGCCTCCGGCAGCGACAGGTCGACGGGGCGGCCCCGCGCCGCCTGAAACATCTCGACCACCTCGCGCACCAGCGCCGTCAGATCGAAGGGGGCGCGCTGCACGTGCACCTCCCCCAGATCGACGCGCGCGCCGTCCAGCAGATCGTTCACCAGCGCCGATAGCCGGCGGAGCTCGGCGCGGGCGACGCCGATGTCGTCGGCGGTGATGGGCTTGTCGCGCAGCAGGCGCTGTTCGCAACGGGCCAGCGCCACCCCGATGCCGCCCAGCGCGTTCTTCAGCTCATGCGCCGCGACGGCGATGATGGCGTTCGCGTCCTCGGTCAGGGGCGGCGGCGACGCGGCCCGTTCCCCTGGGGGAAGAATGGCGGGCTCCGCTTCGTCGAATGCGCTCATCGCGGTCCGTTTTGGGCTTGCGCGCCTTGCGCGCTTTCCAGCAGCAGCGCGATGCCCTGCCCCACGCCGATGCACATGCTGGCCAGGCCGCGGCCGCCGCGCCGGCGCAACGCGTGCGCCAGCGTGCCGGCCAGCCGCGCCCCGGAACAGCCGAGCGGGTGGCCGATGGCGATCGCGCCGCCGTTCACGTTCACGCGCGCGGGATCCAGCTCCAGCTCGCGCAGACAGGGGAGCGCTTGCGCGGCGAACGCCTCGTTCAGCTCGATCAGATCCAGGTCGCCCGCGCGCAGCCCCGCGCGTTCCAGCAGGCGCCGCGTGGCCGGGATCGGCCCCAGGCCCATGTGCTTCGGCTCGACGCCGGCGACGGCCGACGCCACCACGCGCGCCAGCGGCTGCTTGCCCAGACGCGCGAGCGCCGTCTCGGACGCGATCAGCAGCGCGGCGGCGCCGTCGTTGATGCCGGACGAGTTGCCGGCCGTGACCGTACCGCCCGACTTGCGGAAGGCGGGGCGCAGCGCGGCCAGATCGGCGGCCGTCGTCTCGGGGCGCGGGTGCTCGTCGACCGCGATCGACTGCGGTGGCCCCTTGCGGGCGGGCACGGCGACGGGAACGATCTCGTCCGCGAAGACACCGGCCGCCTGCGCCGCCGCCCAGCGGCGCTGGCTCTCCAGCGCGAACGCGTCCTGGTCCTCGCGGGTGACGTGATGAAGGTCGGCCACCAGCTCGGCCGTCTCGCCCAGCGCGTGCGTGCCGTACAGCGCCTCCATGCGCGGGTTCACGAAGCGCCACCCCAGCGTCGAATCGAACGCCGTGACGTTGCCGCGCGCCCACGCCTCGCCCGCCTTGGCCATCACCAGCGGCGCCCGCGACATCGACTCGACACCGCCGGCGATCACCAGGTCCGCCTCGCCGCAGGCGATCGCGCGCGCGGCGTCGGCCACCGCCGACAGCCCCGATCCGCACAGCCGGTTCACGGTGACGCCCGGCACCGACACCGGCAGGCCGGCCAGCAGCCCGCTCATGCGCGCGACGTTGCGGTTGTCCTCGCCCGCCTGGTTCGCGCAACCCAGGACCACGTCGTCGATGGCGCCCGGATCGACGCCGGTCCGCGCCACCAGCGCCTGGATCACCGTGGCGGCCAGATCGTCCGGCCGCACCGCGGCCAGCGCGCCGCCGTACCGCCCGATGGGCGTACGCAGGGCATCGACGATGAAGGCCGCTCGAACCGCCGTCACCATGGCGTGGCGCGAGTATAGCCTCTCCGCGGGGTTCGTGAACGCGTTCGTCTACAGGCCCGCCTCTCTCCGGCGCGCGCACCGCCCGGGCGGAGCGATTTCCTGGAAGTCGCCCATCGTCGCCTCGGGCACGCCGGCTCGTGATCACGCGACGGGGAACATTCCGCGGGCCGCTCGTTACAGGTTGCAGGACGGACGGCTGGGGAATTGCCGCCCGGATCGATCTCACACACTCCACCTTCGGGGGAACCCATGGTCAAGCACACCCACAGCTTCTCGTGTCTGAAGGGCACCGCCGCCTTCGGAGTCGCGTGCCTCGCGGTTCTGGGGCTCACGGTCGTCGGGGCTGGTAGCTGCTCGCAAACGTCCGGCGACGCCAGCCGCAACGCAGATGTCGCCGGATCGGTCCAGGTGGCGCTGGAACCCGCGCCCGGCGTGATCATCAACAGCGCGGCCTACGTCCTGACGGGACCGGGTGGCTTCACGAGAAGCGGTTCTGTCGATGTCTCCCACAGCACCACGCTGTCCTTCGTCGTCGGGGCGATTCCGGCAGGAACCGGGTACGTCCTCACCGTCACCGCGATCAGCACGGACGCCAACGTCTCCTGCGCCGGCACGTCGGCGCCGTTCACCGTGATGCCGGGCCTGGCGACCATCGTTCCCCTCGGCCTCACCTGTCACGAGGCTTCGCAGACAGGCACGGTGATCATCAACGGTACGCTCAACATCTGTCCCGTCGTCGACGGCATCTCGGCCAGTCCGGCCCAGGTCGCGCTCGGCGGCTCGATCGATCTGACCGTGACCGCCCACGACCCCGATCACGGCCCTTCATCGCTGGCGTATGCCTGGACCGCGACCACCGGGGTCTTCAGCGACGCCGCGGGGGCGCAGACGTCGTTCGCCTGCACGGTCGCGGGCCCGGTCATCCTCACCGCCGTCGTATCCGATGGCGACCCGCAGCCGGGGTGCGCCGCGACGTCCAGCGTGACGGTCACCTGCGCCGCGGGCGGGGCGGGCGGCAGTTCCGGCGCGGGCGGCGCAGGCGGGGCGGGCGGGGGATGTGCCAGCGAGGCGTGCACGCTGGGCGACACGCGCTGCCTGTCGGCGGGATCGATTCAGATCTGTGCCGCCGATGCCACCGGCTGTGCGCGATGGACGACCGTCGCCTGCCCCACCGGAGAGGTGTGCGAACGCCACGCGCCGGCCGCGTGCGCCGATCCGGCCTGGGCCGCGTGGCCCCTGCCCGGCGATGGGTCGTTCGCCTTCACTGACAACATGGACACCACGTTCACCGACGACACCACCGACCTGATGTGGCAACGGCTGGGACAGAATTCATTGTCCCAGTCCCAGGCGGCGCAGTATTGCCGGGATCTGATCGTGGCCGGCTACGACGACTGGCGGCTGCCGACGCTGATCGAGCTGCTGTCCACCACCGCCATCTTCAGCAACGGCGAGGCGGTGCCGTTCCTGCCCGTGAATGGCGCCGCCTGGACCGCCACCCCCGTCGCCGCCGATCCCACGAGCTTCTGGACCGTCGACTTCCTCTCGGGAGAGCCGCTGCCGCTCGCGGCGCTCTCCTCCGACGTCAAGTACTGGGCTCACTGCGTGAGATGAGCATGTGGTCCCTGAATATTTACGCAACGTCCAAGCACGGAGGTCATTTCGCCATGCCACTGTCGCGCAACTTCTCCTGTTTCGTACTGGCCCTGGTCGTCTCTGTCATGCCGTCGCTCGCCGGCGCCGCTGCCCCCGCCGGGCATTTCAGCTTCACGAGCGGCGCTGAAGTCGTCCTCGACACGAAGACCGGCCGCACCTGGCAGCGGTTCGCGGGCACGACGACGGCGACGTGGAACGACGCCAACGCCTATTGTTCCAGCGTCGTCGGGGCCACCCTGGGAGGGACCGGTTGGCGCCTGCCGACCGTGAAGGAATTGCTGAGCCTGGTGGACTATTCGGTGGCGACAGGCCCGATGATCGACACGGCCGCCTTCCCCAGCGCCTCCGCGGACCGGTTCTGGTCGGCGAACGTCGACATCGCGCTTTTGCCTGGCTACGTGGATTTCGGGACCGGCCGCACCGGTCCGGACCCACGAACCGCCAGCCACCTCATCCGCTGCGTCCGGTAACTCAGGCGGCGCCGGTCAGCCGAGCCGTCACGGCCGGCAACACGGCCCCTGCCGGCGCTTCGATGCGCAGGTGGCTGATGTCGTCGGCGCGCGTGGGACCCATGTTGATGATGGCGATGGGGATGCCGCGTTCGCGGGCGCCGCGGGCGAAGCGCCAGCCGGAGTAGACGGTCAGCGACGAGCCGACCACCAGCAGCACGTCCGACGCGTCGACCATCTCCCACGCCGCCGCGACCTTCGCCTGCGGCACGGCGCCGCCGAAGAAGACGACGTCCGGCATCAGCGTGCCGGCGCAGCGCAGGCAACCGACCACCTGGAAGCCTTGCACCTCCTCGGCCGCCAGCTCGGCGTCGCCGTCGGGCGCCACGGCGACCGCGCGGTCCAGCCAGCCGGGGTTGGCGGCCAGCAGGCGGCCCTGCAGGTCGGCGCGGTCCTCGCGCGCGCCGCAGTCCAGGCAGATCACGTCGGCCAGCGCGCCGTGGAGCTCGATCACGCGCTGGCTGCCCGCGCGGTGGTGCAGGCGATCCACGTTCTGCGTGATCAGCCCCCGCACCACCCCATCCTTCTCCAGCGTGGCCAGCGCGCGGTGGGCGGCGTTGGGCTGCGCCTTCGAGAAGCGCTGCCAGCCGAGCGTGGCGCGCGCCCAGTAACGCCGGCGCACGGTGTCCTTGCGGATGAAGGCGTCATGCTGGATGGGATGCTTCGGCGCCGGCCGGCCGTTGCCGCGGTAGTCGGGGATGCCGGACTCGGTGCTGCAACCGGCGCCCGTCAGGGCCACCACGCGGCGGCCGGACAGCAGCTCGGCCAGCGCCTCGATGTCCGTGACATCCACCCTCGGCTCGTCGTGCGGGGCCGTGTCGGGCAGGGAAAGGCTGGACACGTCGCCAAGCATAGCAGCCGGCGCACGCCGGATCGGCGCCGCTCAGGGCGTGGGCAGCGCGGCCACGTCCCCTCGCGCCTCGGCCGCCAGCAGGCGGGCCGTGGTGGCGATCAGCGCATCGGGCGTGAAGGGCTTCTGCAGGAAATCGACGCCGCGGTCCGGGTTCAGCGCCGGCAGCGAGCTGTCCCACGAGAAGCCCGAGATGAACAGCACCCGCACCTTGGGCCGGAGTTCGCCCAACCGCTTCGCCAGCTCGATGCCCCCCATCCGCCCCATCGCCAGGTCGGTCACCAGCAGATCGATCGTCCCGGCCTCCTTGGTGGCCACCTCCAGCGCGCTCTCGCCGTCGGCCCCCTCCAGCACCCGATAACCGGCCTCGCGCAGCATGCGCGAGACGACGCTGCGGACCATCGGATTGTCCTCGGCCAGCAGCACGGTGGCGTGTCCGCGCACCGCCGGCGCGGCGGTGGACGGCGCCTCGATCCCGCCGCTGCCCGCGAGGGGATCGGACGATACGGGCAGGTAGACGGTGAACGTGCTGCCCTGCCCCGGCTGCGACTCCAGGAAGATGAACCCGCCGCTCTGCTCGACGATGCCGTAGACGGTCGCCAGCCCGAGGCCCGTGCCCCGCCCCGCCTCTTTCGTGGTGAAGAAAGGATCGAAGGCCAGGCGCCGTGTCGCCTCGTCCATCCCCACGCCCGTATCGCGCACGCACAGACGGGCGTAGCTGCCGGCCGGCAAGGTGGGCGGTCCCATCGAACCGACCTTCTCGAACCGACCCACGTCGATGATCAGGCGCCCTCCCTCGGGCATGGCGTCGCGCGCGTTGGTGGCCAGGTTGATGATGACCTGCTGAAGCTGCGAGGGGTCCGCCTTCACCGGCAAGGGGGCCGCGCCCGGCCCCGCCGTCACGTTCACCGTCAGGTCGACCTGGCTGCCGATCAGCCGCGACAAGAAAGCCTTCATGTCGCCCACCACCCGGGCCAGGTCCAGCACCCGCGGCTTCAGGATCTGCCGCCGGCTGAACGCCAGCAGCTGCTTCACCAGATCGGCGCCCCGGTTCGCCGCGCCGCCGATCTCGTCGATCGACTGGCGATCACCCTCGTCCAGGCGCGCCCCGCGCAGCAACGAGACGTTGGCCAGCACCACCGTCAGCAGGTTGTTGAAATCGTGCGCGATGCCGCCCGCCAGCAGCCCAACCGACTCCATGCGCTGGGCGTCGCGCAACGCCTCGCTCTGCCGCTCGAACGCCTCGGTGCGCTCCTTCACGCGGTCCTCCAGCGTGCGATTCGCCTCCTCCAGCGACACGCGCGCCGCGCGCAGCTGTACCAGCAGCTCCTCGTTGTCGAAGCGCAGGCGCAGCGACTCGACCAGGGTGCGCTGCGTGTTCTTGGCCACCATGGTCATGACCGCGCCGTAGACCACCATCAGCGCCACGATGGCCATGTGGGGCGGGTCGCCCACCAGCGCGATGCGTGTCCCCAGCGCCGCCAGCGCCGGGGTGGCGAAGCCGACGAACGCGGGGACATACGAGGCCAGCGTGCCCGACGCGCCCGCGATCATGCCGCCCAGAACGAACGTCACCAGCAGCTGCGAGGCGGGCCGCTGCGGATCGAACAGCATGCTACAGCCGATGCCCCAGGCAGCGCCCGTCAAGGTCGTGCCCGCGACGAAGAACGTCCCCCAGCGGTCGGCCTCCGCCGCCGGCGGCGAGCGCGTCAGGTAGCGCTGGCGCAGCACCAGCCGGCCCGCGGTGATCATCACCATCGTCCCCACCCACAGCAAGGCCGGACCGCGCGGCGCCGTCCGCCACAACACCAGCGCGACGATCAGCGCGTTGATCGGATTGGCGGCGAAGACCCCCACACCCTGCCGATAGAGCGTACGTATTTGTTCCGCCCGAACGGCGCCACGCATCTTTCCTCCTCCAACCGCGACGCCGCGAGTGTAGCGAAGATGGTTCTCGACGGTGGCGTTCTTTGCGTCCGGTGCTTCCGGAAATGTCGCGTGGCCGGTTTCGGGCATACACATGGCCGTGTACGCCGTGTTCCCGACGGAGAAGCGTGGTGGCGCGCGCGAACGCGCCTCGCGTCCCGGCTAGAACGTGAGGCTGACGCCGGCGGCCGCTTGCGTCAGTTCAGCCACCAGGCCCAGCGCTTCGATGTTCTGCCCCCGGTCATCCAGCCAGCAGGCGCGGGCCTCGTTCCAGTCGAAGTGCCACGCCCGATCGCGGAACGCGACCCACAGCTGGCGCGGCGACGGCTGCGGCGACAGGATCAGCCGCTGGCTCCCCCGCATCGTCACCGTGAGCGCCCCCTGCGACACGTTGCTCTCGGCGAGATCAGGGTCGACGTTCTCGAACGCGCGATCGATGCGCGCGAACGTGTCGTCCAGCAGGTGCCGATAGGTCTTCTCGTCCAGCATGCCGCGAATCTAGCAAATGACCGCGCTGGTTCCCCCGAGGCGCGCTTCGAGCTTGCCGCGGGCGCGGTGGCGGTCATGCTGAGGGCGTGATCCCTTTTTCCGTGCTGGATCTGGCGCCCATCGTCGAGGGGGGCAGCGCCGGCCAATCGTTTCGCAACGCCGCCGACCTGGCGCGACGGGCCGAGGGGCTGGGGTACGCGCGCTACTGGCTGGCCGAGCACCACAACATGCCCGGCATCGCCAGCGCGGCCACGGCGCTGGTGATCGGCCACGTCGCGGCGGCGACGAAGACCATCCGCGTGGGCGCGGGCGGCATCATGCTGCCGAACCACGCCCCGCTGATCATCGCCGAGCAGTTCGGCACGCTGGACGCGCTTCACCCGGGGCGCATCGACCTGGGGCTGGGGCGCGCGCCGGGGACCGACCCGCTGACAGCGCACGCCCTGCGCCGGACCCTGACGGGGGACGTCGACGCGTTCCCCGAGGACGTGCAAGAGCTGCTGGGCTACTTCGACGCCGACCAGAGCGGGCGCCGCGTGCGGGCCGTGCCGGGCGGCGGCGCCCCCATCGAGGTGTGGATCCTGGGCTCGAGCCTGTTCGGCGCGCAGCTGGCCGGCGTGCTGGGCCTGCCCTACGCGTTCGCGTCGCACTTCGCGCCCGCGCTGCTGGTCGAGGCGATCGACGTCTACCGCCGCAGCTTCCGGCCGTCGGCGCGCCTGCAGCGGCCACACCTGATGCTGGGCGTGAACGTGGTGGCCGCCGAGACCGACGCCGAGGCCCAGCACCTGCTGACGTCGCTGCAGCAGGCATTCGTGAACCTGCGCAGCGGGCGCCCCACGCCGCTGCCGCCGCCCGTCGAGGGCTACGCCGCGCGCCTGACGCCGCAGCAGGCGGGCATGCTGGACGACGTGCTGGCGTGCGCGGCGATCGGCTCGCCGGCGACGGTGCGGGCGCGCCTGACCACCCTGATCGAGCGCACCGGCGCCGACGAGCTGATCCTCACCTCGCAGATCTACGACCACGCCGCGCGCTGCCGCTCGTTCGAGCTGGCCGCGGGGGTTCGGGCTGGCTGAGCAGCCGGTTCACGACGACGCGCGAAGATCGGCCAGCCACGGGCGGATCGGGATCGCCAGGATCAGCAGCGCCGCCACCAGCAGCATGGGCCAGCGGCCGTGGCTGGTGGGCGTCGCCAGCCACCAGTCCAGCGCCGCCGCGTCGTACGCGTCGCGGATGTCCAGGGTCAGCGACGTGTAGCTCTTCCACGGCGCGTCGGCCTCGGCGGCGCGCCAGTCGTCGCCCGCCAGCTTGTGGGTCAGCAGCCACCACTGGCCTCGGATGGGCTGCATGGGCGGCAGCCACTGGATGGGGTACAGGTGCTCGAAGCAGGAGAAGCACGGCGCCGGCGCGATCGGTGTTCCGGCGAGGTCGGGGCGGCCCAGCCAGGCGTGCTGGGCGTCCATCGAGATCTTCGTGAAGTCGCTCCAGTCGTAGGCCGTGCCGAGCAGCTGGACGAACAGGCCGGCAGCGCCGGCGGCCACCAGCGCCACCCGCCCGGCGCGGCGGCGCGCGGGCGTGGCCGCGCCGGAGAGCTGCGCCGGGGACAGCTCGGCGAGCGGCAACAGCAGCACCGGCAGCGCGAACAGCAGGTAGCGCGGACCCCAGGCCCAGTCACCGGACCAGAAGATGTAGCGGGCGTAGATCAGCACGATGGGGGCGACGGTCAGCGCTGCGGCGGCGGCCACGACGGGGCGGCGGGCGACGAACCGCCGCACGCCGAACAGCGCCAGCAACAGCGGCGGCGCATACAGAAACACGCTCTTGCCCGGCGACAGGAACTGACCCCAGAGGCCGACCAGGATGTTCTCGCGCCAGAAGCCCGCCGTGACCGCGCCGCCGTAGCCGCTGGCGAACGGCGAGCCCCAGCGCACGAAGTTGTAGGCGACGAACGCCAGCAAGCCGGGCAGGAAGCCGGCGCCGGCCCAGACCAGGGCGCGGGACAAGAAGCCGGGCTGGGCGCGCCACCGCAGAATCAGCAGCGCGCAGGCGCCCGGGAAACAGGCGAAGTAGACGTTCTTCGAGTTGATCAACAGCCCAGCGGCCAGGCCCAGCCGCCACAGGGCGCGGCGGTCGGGATCACCTTCCGCGCGCAGCAGCGCATCGAAGAAGAAGACGAAGCAGGCGGCCTGGACGATCTCGGAGTACGGCCGGTGCGCGTAGACCAGCAGCGACGTGCCGGTCCCCAGCAGCAGCGTCATCACCGCCACCTGCCGTCGGTCGTAGCCGAGGCGCTGCGCCATGCGGAAGAACTGCGCCGGCACCAGCGCGCCCAGCACCAGCGGCCCGAACTGCGACGTCAACGGAACGACGGATCGGGCGTCGACGGAAGCCATGCGCTCGATCAGGGACTGCAGCAAGGCCCCGGGCACGTGGACCAGGCAAGCCAGCAAGGCGGCGACGGGGTAGTACAGGCCGCCCCGGCCGGTCGGGGCGTTCACCGGCCAGGGATGGGCGATGGCGAAAGAGCCGTGCTGCACCAGGTTCCCCGCCGACTCCCACATCGGGGTGGCGTCGCCGAACGGCGCCGTCCGGCTGGCCGTGAGGACGTACAGACAGAAGAAGCCGACGAACACATCGGCCGCCTGCAACGTGCGGGGACCGCGAGCGGGAGACGAATTCCGCACGCGAGCATGTTAACGCAGCGACGGCCCCGCGGCCTGGGTCGTCAATGAAGCCGACCATGCAGCCGCCTCGACGAAGAAAGCCAACCGTTCCTCCTCGCACGCAGAGAGACACCGTCGGCCCTCTACCCGCACCCCACCACAAACGAGCCACGAACGAGCCACGAACGAGCCACGAACGAGCCACGAACGAGCCACGAACGCGCACGAACGACGCACGAACGAGCCACGAAGTTCCGCCTGAGCCAACTGTTTGCCCTCGCCCCGCGAAGCGGGGAGAGGGTAAGGGAGAGGGGTCCGCGATCCACCGTGACGCCGCGCCCCTCTCCCGGCGCTGCCGCGCCGACCTCTCCCCGCTTCGCGGGGCGAGGTGACGGACCGGACGCGGGTCCGTGATGCTCGATCTCATGAAAGGTGAGGGCAAGCCGATCTCCCGTGGAACACGCCTCGGATCGAGACGCTGCCACCGGATCGCGGACCCTCACCTTACCCGCCGTTACCTTCTCCCGCTGCGCGCGGCGAGGGCAACCATGATTGTTGGGCCTCGCTCGGTTCTTACGCGTGCGGTGTGCGGGACGGTCCCGCGGCCCGAAGTCGACGTCGCGGCGCCCTGCTCACCGCCTGCGGAGCGCGGCCCAGAAGTCGTAGCCGGAGCGTCGTACCAGAACCGGGATCACTTCGCCGGGCTGGGCGCGGATGGCGGCCACCACGTCGCGCGAGTGGTGGATCGGCGTCTTCCCGATGCGTAGCAGGATGTCCCCCACGCGCAGGCCCGCCTCGGCGACGGCGCTGTCGCTGTCGACGGCCGAGATGGCGACGCCGCCGCCGGGCAGCCGGGTGGCGCGCTCGGGCGGAAGATCGGCGACGGCGATCTCTTCCAGACGCGCCACCGTGCCGTCGCCCGCCAGCGCGCAGCTCGAGGGGTGGATGGCTGGCGCGTGCTGGTTCAGCGCCGCCCGCAGGGCCACCTCGCGATCCAGGCGCCGACCGTCGCGCATCACGCCGACGCGCACGCGCGTCCCGGGCACGGTCAGCTGGGCGTGGATCTTCAGATCCTCGCTGGTGGCGATGGGGATGCGGTCCCACGCCACCACCACATCGCCCGGCTGCAGCCCGGCGGCCTCGGCGGGCGAGTCCTTCTCGACGCTGGCCAGCAGCGCCCCGCGCGACGACGGCAGGTTCAGCGCCGCCACCAGCGACGCCTCCAGCGGTTGGGCGTCCACGCCGAAGTACGCGCGCGGCGCCGCCCCGTGGTCGCGCAGGCGCGGCAGCAGGGACTTCGCCATGTTGATGGGGATGGCGAAGCCGATGCCCTGCGCCGGCTGCATGGGGTGGCCGGCCCAGAACGCCGCGCTGACGCCCACCACCTCGCCCAGCTGATCCAGCAGCGGTCCGCCCGAGTTCCCCAGGTTGATGGAGGCGTCCGTCTGGATGAAGAACGAATACGAATCGCCCGCCCCGCCATGCTCCGACGAGCCAAGCGCGCTGCGCTCGACCACCCGCTCCTTCGCCGACACGATGCCGGCGGTGACGCTGTTGTTGAAGCCGAAGGGGTTGCCGATGGCGACCACCGGCTCGCCCACGCGCACGGCGTCCGAGTCACCGAGCGGCAGGAACGGCAGCTTCTCGGGTGTGTCGATCTTCAGCAGGGCGATGTCGGTGGGCGCGTCGGTGCCCAGCACGCAGGCGCGCAGCTCGCGTCCGTCGTGCAGCCGCACCCGCAGGTTCGTCACGTTGTGGACCACGTGGTCGTTGGTGACGATGTAGCCGTCCCTGTTGATGATGAAGCCAGTGCCGATCGACACGTGCTCTGACTCGCCATGCGCGTCGTCCTCGGGTGGCGACGTGCCGCGCACGTGCACGACGGCCGGGCGCGCACGGTCCGCCAGATCGGCGAGCGGCGCGGGGGGCCGATGCGCCGGCCGGGGCAGCGTGGTCCAGAAGGGGGGCTCGGCGGCCGCGGGGGCGCTGGCCGCCAGCAGCAGGCCAGCGGGCCACAACAGCCGCATGAGAAGCCGGTTGAACATCCGCGACCGCATCATAGCGGACGCAGGCCCTCGGCCCTCAGTCACCGGGCCGGATGGGCGCCGTGGGCGGGCCGGTCGCGGGGGTGCTCGGCCGCCTCCGCGTGCCTGGCGCTGTCGCCGCCCAGGACCTTCTTCAGCTCCTGGCGATCGCTGTCCGAGACCTCCTCGGCCGGCGGCGCGCCGCCGTCAGGAGGCAGGACCTTCTCGCTCAGCGCCTGCTGGGCCCTGCGGCGCACCGAATCCATGAGCGGCTTGGCGCTCTCGCGCGTTCCGTCCAGCAGGTCCTTGGTCTCGCGGGTGCGGCCGATGGCCTGCAGGTGCTGGAACAGCGTGCGTGAGCCCAGCGGGATGTTGGCGCCAAACCACACGAAGCCGGCCAGAGCGGCCAGGCCCAGCAGCAATTTGATCAGCCGGAACACGGCAGGTCAGCGCAGCGTGGTCGACGCGGAACGCAGGACGATCCGGCCCCACGCCGGCACGGCGCGCGTGTCCTCGAGCCGGCGGTCCCGGCGAAATGCCGCCACGGCCGCACGCCGCCGGCGGACGATGGCGCCGGTCGCAGATTTCGGTTTTGCGGTCATGTCAGCCATTTTGAAGAACTCGCGGTTGAGAGTGGTCCGATCGTGCCTTGTCACAATGTGGAACTCACCGCGATGGCCGTCAAATTTTTTCCATCATTTCGCGCGCGAGGACGCGATCCCTCCACCACTGGTTGAATCAGCGAGCCGCCGCGCGAAGACGATACAGCACGTGGCGCCGCAGGGGATGGCCGACGGGCAACAGCGGGTGATCGAAGTCCTCGGCGGGATCGCGCGCCATGCCCAGCCGCTCCATCACGCGCCACGAACGGACGTTGTCGGGGGTGGTGAAGGACACGATCTCGGGCAGGCCCAGGTGGTCGAAGCCGAACGTCAGCGCGGCACGCGCCGCCTCGGTGGCATAACCGTGGTTCCAGAATGGATGGGCCAGCCGCCAGCCGATCTCGACGCACGGATCGGCGGCCCCAAAGGGCGGCGCGAATTCTGGGATCATCAGGCCGGCGGTCCCGATGAACGGCGCCACGCCGGGCACTTCGATCGCCCACAGACCGAAACCGTGGCGCGCCACGTGGGCAGCGTTGCGGGCGGCGGCCGCGTCGCTCTCGTCCTGACCGAGCGTCGCGGGAAAGTGTGCCATCACCCGCGGATCGCCGTTCAGGGCCGCGAAGGCGGCGATGTCATCCGACCGCCACGGCCGCAACAGCAGCCGGTCGGTCGACAACGGGGGAAGGTGCTTTGCCGGGGCGACTATCGTCCGTTCGGGTGTCATCGGGGCCCGCCGGCAGCTTGCCACGCGACGCAGGAGGCAAACGGTCGGCGATGGTCGGTTTACTGCCCGCCCGTCGGCACCAGGCTGGTCGACGACCCCGTGCCGTCCGAGTCGCCCTTCTCCAGATCATCCAGGGCGCGCTTGCGGCCGCGTTCGATCAGCCAGACCACCAGGATCGACAGGTTGTACAGCGCGAACAGGGGACCGGCCATCAGCACTTGCGACAGCACGTCGGGGCCCGGCGTCAGCACGCCGCCCACCACCGCCGACAGGATCAGCGCGTACTTGTCGAACTTCCACAGCATCTTCGAGTTCACCAGGCCGATCCACCCCAGCACCGCCAGCACCACGGGCAGCTCGAACGCGACGCCCGTGCCCAGCAGCATGGCCAGCATGAACCCGACCAGCTCCTCCATCGTGATGGTGGGCTGGATCTCGAAGCCGGCGAACTTTTCAGCGAAAGAGAACATGTAGGACAGCGCCGGTGTGCACAGCACGAAGTAGCCGAACAAGGCGCCGCCGATGAAGCACATCCCGGTCGCGCCGGTGATGGTCATGACCATGCGGCGTTCTTTCTTGTACAGGCCCGGGGCGACGAACTTCCACACTTCCCACAGGATCACGGGGCTGGCGAACAGCAGCGCGCCGATGATGGCGATCTTCGTGTAGACCCAGAACGGCTCGGTGGGACTGAGGAAGTGAATCACCACCGGCTTGCCGCCGAGCGCGATCTCCCACGCCTGGCGCGCCGGGCGGATCAGGATCTCGAAGTACTTCTTCACGAAGTAGAAGGAGACGAACACCGCGACCAGGAACACGATGGCGCCGTTGCGCAGTCGCGAGCGCAGCTCGGACAGGTGCTCGAGGAACGACATGCGCGTCTCATCCACCTCGGCCGCCGTCGGATCGACCGAGGCGGCGTCCAGGGCCGGAGGGGACGACGGAGAAGCGGGGGGAGCGTTTTCGTCGTTGGTTGACAATGCGGGGGTCCTTGCGCAAAGGCTGCGAATGGCGAGAACGAAGGCTTGCGGGCGTCCCGGCCCCGCCGCGGCGCTCAGGTCGCCGGGTCCGGTTTCTTCTCTTCGGGCGCGCTCAGCGGCTTCGCCGCTTCGGTCAGCCCCGGCATGGGCGGGGGCGCCGTCCGCCCCGTGCGGGTGAGGCGCGGCGGGGGCGGCGGCGCGGACGCTGGCGCCACGGCGATGGCCGCCAGATCCGCCTCGGACAGCGACTGGGTGGTGTTACTGCGATCGGCGGCGCCCTCGGCCAGCGGCGTAGCCACCACCGTCATGTTGCGAGCCGTGTTGCGGTGCGATTCGGACAGACGCCGCAGCATGCTGCCGAAGTCTTCTTGCGCGGCCGGCTTGCCGCCGGGCAGCGGCGGCGGCACCGGCGAGGTCAGGGAGGGCGGCGGGGGCGGCACGTGGCCCGCGGCGGCGATCCGCGCCGAGGTGTCGCGCGCGATCGTGCCGATGGGCGCGGCGGTCGGCGCCGGCAGCACCGAGTGCTTCGTCAGGGGGCCGCTGCCCACGGCAGGCGCAGGGACCGGGGCGCCGTTCGCGGTCACGGGCGTGGTGGTCTCGGCGCCCGTCAGGGCCGGCGTCGCTGCGGTGTCGGTGGGCTGCTCCGATCCCTGCGGCGCCGCCTCGGACTTTGCCTCGGGCTTGGCCTCTATCTTCGCCGCCGCCTCGGCCACCGCCTTCTGCGCGGCCTCCAGGTCACGGCGGATGCGGTCGCGCCGTTTCAGCTCCTCGGGGTGCAGGGTGACCGCCTCGCGCAGCTCTTCGAACGGCTTGCGGATGGCGTCGTCCAGCTGGATCTCGTTCTTCACGTCCGAGGTCGTCTTGCGCACTTCGCGGATCAGCTTGCCCAGGCCCGAGGCGAGCTCCGGCAGCTTCTTGGGGCCGATGAAGATCAGCGCCAACAAGAGGATGACGGTGATTTCGCCCATTCCCAGGTTGAACACGGCGTCTGAATCTAGCTCCTTTTCTTGCAAAAGCGAAGGCGATCAGCCGGTTGCAAAGGGAACGTTCCCTCGACGATCGGACCGCCCGCGCCGGCCCCGGCGCGTTACTCTTTATCGGTGCGCTCCCCGGTTGCGGTCGTGCCCGCGGCGTTGCTGGTGATGGCGATCGCCACGACCTTCGGCTGCGCCGCCCGCCGGGCCCACCCCACCCACCCCACGCCGCCGCCCGACCCGCCCGGCCTGGCCACGGCGACGGGCGCCACGTTCCGGGTGGTCTGCCACTTTCCCGACGCGCGCGTGGCGCGCATGGCGCTGCAACTGGCCGAGACAGCGGAGCAGGTCGCCGGCGAGATGTGGGGCGCCGCCCCCGCGCCGCCGGCCCACCCGCTGGAGATCCACCTGTACCGCACGGTGCAGGACTTCGATCGCGCCGCCGAGGCGCTGACGCACCGGACGAACCACGACAACCTGAACTTCTTCGTCGGCGAGCGGTTGCAGTCGCACATCCTGGTGCAACCGCTGCTGTCGGACGAGGTGCTGGCGGCGCTGGGCGTGCCGTTGCTGACGAAGTCGCTGATCGCCTTCCAGGCCGCCCAGCTGCTGCGGGCCGCGCGCGCCCCCGGATGGACGCTGCAGCCGGCCTGGTTCGCCGCGGGCCTGGGCAAGTGGGTGGCCTTGCGCACGCTGCGGGCGGCGGGCGCGATGATCGATCCGATGTCCGATCCGCTGTGGTCCAGCAACGTCCACGATCTGCAGCAGCTGCAGCGGCGGCTGCCGGCGCCCACCCCCGACAACACCATCGAGGCCGTCGCCTACTGGACGGACGCCGCGGCCAGCCGGGCGGCGCCGCGCAACACGCACCTGCCGCTGCCCAGCGAGATCCTTGCGCGCGACCTGTCGGGCGGGCTGACCCAGAACGAGTTCTTCGGCGCCGCCTGGCTGATGTTCGAGACGTTGATGACGCCCCCCTTCGCCGCGACGACGCGCGCGCTGGCGGGCGAGCTGCTGGCCTTGCCCGATCCCGACGCGCCCATGGCGCCTGCCACGGCGGCCGCGCTGGCACGAGGCGGGGGTGTGAAGCGTGTCGTCGCCAGCCGACTGGCGGAGCGGGCGCTGGCGCTGTTCGGACGGGACGGGCTGCAGCTGATGGACGCCGCGTTTCAGCGCGCCCTGATGGCGCTGAAACCTCACTGGAGCGAGGAGACGCGGTCCCTGGACGCGCAGGGGCGTGACTGGGTGCAGATCGCGTTTCCGCAGAGCCTGCGCATGGGCCGCCGCGCCGCCGCCTGGTCGCTGGATCGGGTCCCCAGCGCGTCGTTCGCGATCAGCGGCCGGGCGTTGATGCTGCCCAACTTCGGTCATCAGATGAACGTCTTTCTGGAGCTGGACGACGCGCAGTTCCTGCAGGTGTCGTTCACGGCCGACGACGGGGTCTGGTTCTGGCTGTTCGATCGCGGCCGCGGCGCCTGGATCGACCGTCGCCACCTTCCCGTCCCCGGAATCGCCGTCGGCAAGCCGTTCGCGTTTCGCATCGCCCACGCGGGCGAGATCGTCACCGTCGAGCTGGACGGGCGGCTGGTGGCGCGTCTGCCTCTGGACAAGCCGGCGAACGGACGCTGGGGCCTGGGCGTCCAGGAAGGCACCGCCGCCGTCTGGTCGGACGTGCGCCAGGTGGCGCTCGGCGCCCGCTGACGGTGCTCACTCGGCGGCCGCGAACAGATCGATCTGGCGCGGCGGTCCGATGACGTAGGCGTCCAGGCCCCGCGCGCGCAGCACGGCCGCCAGATCCTCGGCGTAGCCGTTCTTCACCGCCACCTCGCGGGCGCCCGTCGCCGCCACGTAGGTCAGCAGCCCCTCGAAGTCGGGCGCCGCCGCGTACGGAATGGCCGCGTCGACCCGCAGCTCCGCCACGGCGTCCGGGTCGGCGGCGCTGCCCGACACCCAGGCCAAGGACGCATCGGGCAGGCGGCGCAGCGAGCCGGCGTCGCGCTCGCTGGCCGGCCACAACAGCACCTCGCCGGGGGCCAGCTTGCCGGCGAAGCGGGCCACGGCCGGCACCGGCACGCCGGCGCGCCGGTAGGCCGCCGCGCCCTCGACGATCGAGCGATGCCCGCGCAGCTGCCAGCCTTGCCCGCCGAGCGCCGCCGCCAGCTCTTGCGCCGGTCCCAGCGGCGCGCACAGCACCACGGCCGCCCGGCCGGCGGCCCGCGCCCCGTCAACGAACGCCTGCACGCGCGCCTCGGCCTCGTGGCGCGGCAGGAAGCGAAAGCGCGGATGTCCGTAGCTGGCGTCGATGCAGACCGCGTCGGCGGCGCGCACCTCGCCGGCGGACGCGCCGTGCGCCGGCGGGCCCAGGCGCGCGCAGCCGGCGTACAGCACGCGCCGCTCACCCGCCTCGCAGAACAGGGCGGCGGCGCCCGGCAGCACGCCGGTCGGCAACAGCTCGACCCGCAACGCACCCAGGCTGAACGGCCGGCCGTAACCGATGGTCAGGGCGCGCGCCCGCAGGCGCTGTCCGGCCGGGCCCAGCAGCGCCAGCGTCTCCGGCGTGGCCAGCACCTGGGCGCGCGAGGCCCGCACGTGCCCCGCCTGCCCCGCCACGGCGCTGGCGCTGGAGAGGAAGATCAGATCACCGCCGCCCTGCGCGTCGCAGGCCACGACGGTGCCGTCGATGCGTGTGCCGGACCGGTACGAGAACGCGCGCGGCGGCGCTTTGGGGGCGGACCTGGCCATGTGCGACGACGGTTCTGAAGGACGCGGGCTTGCCCGAACGGATCAGAAGATCGCCGCGCCGGTGATGCCCAGAACCTTGTCCGAGGGGGCGCCGGACACGTCCACGCAGGCGTCGCTGCCGCTGTAGATCTTCGTGCACGCCTGCGAGACGGTGCGGACCTGGAAGTTCACGAGCGCACCGATCGACGCGCCGTTGCCCCGCGGCAGGAAGGCGCCAAGGTTCACGCCGTACGAGAACCCGCCCGTGCTGGTCTGGATTGTGCCCGTCGCATCCTTGGCCTCGATGAAGTCGCCACCGATGCCGATCTTGGGCCCGACCGCCACCTCCAGCGCCCCCACGTCGAAGTGAAACAGCGGGCTGAACGCCAGATCCAGGCCCACCCCGGTCAGTTCGACGCCGACCGGCGCGTTCTGCAGGTTCAGGACGTCGAGGGTCAGCTCGGCGTTGAACGAGAACTGCCCGCCTTCCGTGCGGTAACCGATCATGCTGCCCATGCGGAAGCCGACGTTCTGATCCCGACCCGTCGTCCCCACGTTGGACTGGAAGCCGAGGTAGGGCAGCAACAGCAGGGCGCCGTGTCCGTGCGGGCGCGTGGGCGGCGGCGGCGGATAGTAGCCCGGAGGCGGCGGGTAGCCGGGGGGATAGGCCCCGGGCGGGTAGCCCGGCTGACCGTACGGTGGCTGCGGATAGCCGGCCGGCGGATAAGGCTGCTGCGGGTAGCCCTGCTGCGGCGGATACTGCTGCGGGTAGCCTGGCTGCCCGTACGGTTGCTGCGGGTAGCCCGCCGGCGGACCGGCGGGCTGGGTCGCCGCGCCCTGCGGAGGCTCGGGCTGGGGCGGATACTGCGGCGGAACTTCGGACGAACCCGGCGCGGGCGGCTGCGCCGGCGCGGGCGCCGGGGGATAACCCGGCTGCTGCACTGACGCGGGCGGATTCACCGGCTGGGCGGGCGCGAAGGCATGCGCGCTGGCGCCGCCGCTCGCGATCCCCGCCACCACCAGCGTCGTCGTCGCTGCCCTGCGCCAGCTTGGCGCCCACTTCGTCATCGCCCGGATCATGGGGGCAATCGTCTATCACGAACGGGGGAATTTTTGCGCGGGATGGTCAATTGAAGCGGGACATGACGCGCATCCGGTCGCTGGTCGCGGGGATCGTCGCGCTGGTGGCGCTGGTCGGCTGCGATCACGTCACGAAGCACGTGGCGAAGGCCGACCTGCAGGGGCACCCGCCCAGGCCGGTGATCGGCTCGATCCTGGAGCTGCGCTACGTCGAGAACACCGACGTCGCGTTCAACCTGATGCGCGCCGTGCCCGAGACGACGCGCGCGCCGGTGCTGCTGGTGTCGGGCCTGCTCGGCTGCGCCATTCTTCTGACGCTGCTGGCCTGGCGGCCGCGACGGCCGCTCGTGCATGCGGCGCTGCTGCTGGTGGCGGCCGGGGCGCTGGGCAACACGCTGGACCGCGTCGCGCGCGGCTATGTCGTGGACTTCATCCACGTCCCGCACTGGCCGGTGTTCAACGTCGCGGACATGTGCGTGAGCGCGGGGGTGGTGCTGATCGTCTGGGCGACGCTGCGGCGTCCCGTCCCGGCGCCGTCGTGACCCCCGAGATTTCTCGGGAAATCCGGGCCTTCGGCTTTGTCATTCAGCGAACATGGGGTAGACCTCGCCTCCCTTGAAGTCCTTTGCCGAGCTGAACCTCCCCGAATCCGTCGCCCGCGCCCTTCGCGATCGCAACTACGAGAACGCCATGCCGGTCCAGGCCGCGGTGCTGGACGAGCGCAGCGCGGGGCGCGATCTGCTGGTGTCGTCGCAGACCGGATCGGGGAAGACGATCGCGTTCGGCCTGGCGCTGGCGCAGACGCTGCTGGGCGACGGGGCCACGAAGTTCACGCGCCGGTCGCATCCGGCGGCGCTGGTCATCGTCCCCACGCGCGAGCTGGCCACGCAGGTGCGCGAGGAGCTGGGCTGGCTGCTGCAGCACACCGGCATGCGCCTGGCCTCCTTCACCGGCGGCACGGCCGTAGGCGGTGACCTGGCGGCGCTGAAGCACGGAGTCGATCTGGCGATCGGCACGCCGGGACGGCTGGTCGATCTGGTTCAGCGGGGCCGGCTGAATCTCGGTCAGCTGTCGGTGGTGGTGCTGGACGAGGCCGACGAGATGCTGGACCTGGGCTTCCGCGAGGATCTGGAGACGCTGCTGAAGGCGGCGCCGGTCGAGCGCCGCACGCTGCTGCTGTCGGCGACGCTGCCGCCCGCGATCCGGGACATGGCGCGCCAGTTCCAGCGCGACGCCCTGCCCGTCGATCCGCGCGCCGAGGCGGGCGCGCCGCGCTCGGCCCCGCACGAGGACATCGCCTTCGTGGCCCACCTGATCGCCGGCGTCGACCGCCGGGCCGCCGTCGTGAACGTGCTGCGTGCGTCCGACGCCGAGCGCGCCATCGTCTTTTGCACCACGCGCGAGGGCGTGGGCGAGCTGCACCGCTACCTGGTCGGCCGCGGCTTCACCGCCACGGCGATCTCGGGCGATCGGGCCCAGGCCGAGCGCGATCGCGCGCTGGATCAGGTTCGCCGGGGCGAGGCGCGCGTGCTGGTGGCGACGAACGTCGCCGCGCGCGGCATCCACCTGCCCGACGTCGATCTGATCGTGCACGCCGACCTGCCGCTGAACGCCGAGTCGCTGACCCACCGCAGTGGCCGCACGGGCCGCGCGGGGCGCAAGGGGACGGCGGTGCTGCTGGCCACGGCGACGGATCGGCGCAAGGCCGAGCGGCTGCTGGCCATGGCGCACGTGAAGGCCGTGTGGACGGCGCCGCCTTCGGCCCGGCAGATCGCCGAGGCCAGCGCGGCCCGGCTGATCGATTCGCTGACGGACGCCGCCGCGGCCGTGCCGGCCGACCGCGCGGCCAGCGTCGACGAGCTGCTGAGCAACCTGCGCGCGAAGCTGCGCGATGCCGCGCTGGACGACGGCGAGCTGCTGCGGCGGCTGCTGGCGCGAGAGCTGGAGCGCCTGCCGGCCGGCGAGGCGTTGCGATCCGTGGCCATTCCGGCGGCGGGCAGCGGCTTCGCGCCGGGACCGGGCAACGACCGGCGGCCGCGCAGCCGCTCCGAGTTCGCGGCCGACAACGTCCTGTTCCGCGTGAACATGGGCGCCAAGGACAACGCCGAGGCGCGCTGGCTGCTGCCGCTGATCTGCCGGCGGGGCGGGGTCACGAACCGCGAGGTCGGTGCCATCCGCATCGGGCCGCGGGAGACGGTGTTCGAGATCTTTGGCGGGGCGGCGCGGGACTTCGAGGCGGCGGCCAGCGAGACCGATCCGCGCGCCCCCCACGTCCGCATCGAGCGGGCCGATGGTCCGTCCCGTGGCGCGCCGCGCCCGCGCCGCGCCGAGCCGCGCGCCGACCGCGTGCCCGAGGCAAAGGCCGTCGTGGACGCCGCGCCGGTGGCACCCGCGCCGGTGGAGCCCGCGCCGGTGGAACCCGTGCCCGCCAGCGCGCCCGTCGAGGTCGAGGCGCCGCGCGCGAAGGCGCCCGTCGAGACCGTGTCGCGCGCGAAGGCGCCCGTCGAGACCGCGTCGCGCGCGAAGGCGCCGGTCGAGACCGCGCCGCGCCCCCACCGATCGGCCGCGCCGGCCGAGCGCCATCGCGAGCCGCGCTCGGTCGCCCCGACCGGGGGAGCGCATAAAGCGCCCGCCGAGCGCCCGCATCGAAGCCCCGCCAAGGGCAGCGGCCCGCACCCCTCGTCGCCCCGCGCCTACGGAAAGGGCCCCGGCCCGCGTGCCCCGGGCTTCGGCCCGGAACGGCCGGGGCGCGCGCATGCTCACGCTCCGCGTCCGTTCGCGGCGAAGTCCGGTCCCCCGGCCCGCAGCGAACGTCGTCCGGCGCGCGACGAGCGTCCGGCACGCGACGAGCGCCCGGCACGCGATCATCGATCGGCCGGCGAGCGGCACCCGGCGCGCGATCATCATGACGAACGGCCCCGGCGTGACGAGGCGGCGCGGGCGCACCAGCCCGCGCGTCCCGCCGCGACGCCGTTCCATCGGCCCGGATTCTCCGACGCAGCCGGGCCGCGTACCGGTCACGCGCAGGGACACACGCCTGCCTTTCGCGCGCGCGCCACGCGTCCCGGGGCGCCGATCTCGCCCACCGCGCCGATCTCGCCGGTCTCGCAAGTGTCGCCAGTCCCGATCGAAAGAAAAGTTCATCCGCCTTCCCACTTGCGGGCACAGGCCCATCCGCGAGCGAAACCGCGCGTCAAGTGAGCGCGCGCGATCGCCGACTGACTTCCCGACGCGTGATTGTCCGTTTCCAGTAGCGGGTCCACGCCGTCGGCGCATCGATCAGCGGGGCGAACATTCACGATCGCGACGCCTGACCCCTGGCGTCGCGCGCCATCGCGCTGTTAAACTTCGCCGGCCATGGCGCCGCGCCTGAGAGATGATCTTGTCGCCGCGACGGTGAATGAGGGCGAGGTCACGTACGTCGACCTCACGGATCCCGCCAGCGAGATCAGCTTTCGCTTCTACGACTTCGAGTACGAGCTGGCGAAGCAGCTGACCGGCCAGCCCCTGGAAGACGTCGTGGCCTGGGCCAGCGCCGCCTATCAGCTGGACCTGACCACCGAGGCGCTGGATCAGTTCATCGAGAAGCTGGCCGGGCTGGGCTTTCTGGCCGGAGACGGCGGCGGGGCGCAGGCAGAGGCGATACCGGCCGCGGCACCGTCGTCCGGCTCGGGCCCGTTCGGTAAGCCGTCCCCGTCGGCGGTGTCGGGGCGCCCCGACGAGGTGATCGACTCGGCCTCGGCGCCGATGTTCTCGGAAGGGATCGGCGAGGCGGCGCGCCAGGCGATCGGCGCCGCCATCGAGTCCATCGGTGACAGCAAGGCGGCCCCGGGCAGCCCCGCGCAGGCCGTCGAGCCCGAGATGGAGCTGTCGGCGTCGGCGTTGCTTGAAGAGGGTTTGTCGGCGCCGCACCCTGTGGCTCCCTTCCCGCTGGCGACGCCGATGTCGGCGGCCGCGCCCGCGAGGCTGGCCGAGGATCACGCCACGGAGTTCCAGCTGAGCCCACCGGGCAGCGACGCGAACGGCGACACCATCTTCGGCAAGCAGGGCAGCCGCCCCCCCGCCGGTGACGAAAGCAGGGACGACCGGAGCGGCCCGTTCGGAAAGCCACGCACCCTGCACGGGATCAGCCTGGCGCCGCTCACGCCGCTCACGCCGCTGGCGCCGCCCGCGGAAGGGGGCGCGCCCCCGCTGCCGCGCCTGCAGGCGACCGCGCCCCCGTTGCCGCCGCTGACCAGCGAGGCCGTCGCCGCCGGGACGCCGCGCCGGACCTCGACCGTCGATGCCAAGGCCGCCGCGCCGGCGACGCCCGAGGAGACGCCGCTGGCCTCGATCGCGCAGGCGATCGCGGCCGACGTGACGGCCCCGAACCGCAGCCTGCCATCGGGCTCGCTGGAGGCGGCCGAGCCGTCGAGCGGCGTGGTCGCGGCGGGTGACGTCTCGCCGAACAGCGCGTCCTGGGCCAAGGCGCTGACCGACGAGGTCTCGAAGCCAACTGGCACGCCCGCCTCCGTCGAGCGCCGCCAGCCGCCCGGCCCCGAGGTGGTGGTGATGCCGCCGGTGGCCGAGCCGGCGGCGCAGCTTCCCCGGCGCAAGGCGCCCCTCATCGTCGGCCTGCTGCTGGCGGGGGGCGTGGCCGCGGCTGTCGCGTTCGCACTCCGGCCCGAGAAGCCCGCCGCGCCGGTGACGGCCGCCGCCGCCCCGTCGGTGCACGTGGTCGCGCCGCAACCGACGACCTACTACCAGTGGTACGCGCCCTCGGGCACCGTGGTGGCGGGCAAGGACGACGAGCTGGGCTTCCCCGTGGGGGGCAAGGTGCAAGACGTGATGCCGCCTGGCACGACGTTCACCGCCGGCGAGCCGGTGGCCCGCCTGGTGGGCGTCGCCGTGCGCGAGCTGAACGTGAACCGCGTGCGCGCCCGGGTCGCGCTGTTCGAGCAGCTGCGCGATTCCAGCCGCGCCGCCGGCAACGAGGCGGCCGCGCGGCAGGCCGAGGCGAACGTGGCCGCGCGAACCCGGGAGCTGACCGCGGCGCAGGCCGCGCTGGCCGAGCTGGAGATTCGCCCCAAGGCAGCGGGCCAGATCGGTCAGGTGCTGGTGCAGCGCGGGGCGCTGGTGAAGGCGGGCACGCCGGCGATCCGCATCCGCGCCGCCGGCCCGCGGGCGACGTTCCCCCTGCCCCCCGACGCGCAGGCGAAGGCGCGCGCGCTGGGGTTCTGCCGCCTGGAGACGGTGCCCGGCACCGGCGCGGCCGACGGCGGCACGACCGAGAAGGCGGCGCGCGCCATCGATTGCAACTATCCGCCCCTCGGCCCTGGCGTCCAGCCGAGCGACGGCGCGCTGACCGTCGACGTGGTGGGCGCGCCCGATCTGGCTCCCGGAACGGCCGTCAACCTGGCCAGCGCCCGCTTCGACGGCGTCTTCCCGCTGCCGAAGACGGCCATCGTCCACGGCGAAGCGGCCACAGGCGCCAAGGCCGGCGATCAGGTGTGGGTCGTCTCGGGAGCGGGCGATACGGCCGAGAAGCGCACCGTCGAGGTGGCGTCGACGGTGGACGCGCTGGCCCTGGTTTCGCACGGCCTGGAGGCGGGCGACTCGGTGATCGTCGATCCTCCGGCCGACCTGAAGGCGGGCGCGCCGATCAGCGTCGTCCGCTGACCGGCGAACGTCACAGCCAGTCGGTCATCGCCTCGCGGCGGCACAGCTCTTTCCACGACGGGCGCGCCTTCATCCGCGCCGCGTAGGCGTGCAGCACCGGCCAGCTGTCGGAGGGCCGGGGCATGTTGCGCGACCAGCGCATCAGCATGGTGGTCAGGAAGTCGACCACCGACAGCTCGCCCAGCATGTACGGACCGCCCGATGACTCCAGGTGCGCCGCGATCTGCTCCCAGGCGGCTTCGATCCGCGCGCGCGCCCCGCGCTTGCTGGCCTCGACGTTGGCCTCGCCGGCCGGTTCCGTCGGATAGAACCAGGCCCGATAGGCCGACATCAGCGTGTTCGCCAGGAAGAACATCCAGCGGTAGCACTGCGCGCGCGCCGGCGTGCCGGGCGGCGGCACCAGCCGGTGCGCGGGGCTCAGCTCGGCCAGGTGCAAGGCGATGGCGGCGGCCTCGCTGATCGGCGCGCCGTCGTCGATCACCATCGTCGGCACGACGCCGGCCGGGTTCAGGGCCAGGTACTGGGGCGACTTATGCTCAAGCGCGCCCAGGTCCAGCATACGCAGCTCGTGCGGCAGCCCCAGCTCGATGAGCAGCCAGTGATCGACCATGCCCGCGGTCAGCAGCGCGTGATACAGCGTGATCATGACGGCCCACGATAACGCTGAACCTGGCCGCGTCAGATCCCGATGCGGGCCAGCTGCAGGATGGGCGTCTCGTCCAGGCCGGCGCGGTCGCCGAGCGGGTGATTGGCCAGATCGATGCGTCCTTCGACCGCCCAGTCGTCGTCCCCGGCCGGATCGAGCAGGCGCTGCGAGACGCGCCAGGCGCCGTCGCCGTCGGGGCGGATGGTGGTGAGGTGCGGCCGCCGGGCCTCGGGCGTGGCGAGGATCGAGGCGTGGTCCTTCCAGTACGGTTCCAGCTCGGCGCCCAGGCGCGCCGCTGTCCAGGCCTTGTCGGGATCGTGCAGCCCGGCCACCGCGTCCTCGTAGCGCTTCGCCGCCAGCAGCTTCACCAGGCGGTGCAGTTCCATGCGGGCGCGGCCCACCAGCGCGGCCGGATCCTGGCGCAGCGGGCGCAGCGCCGAGCGGGCGGTGGACGGATCGTCGCGCGCCGGCACGCGGCGTCCGTCGGGATCGCGCAGGCTCTCCCACTCCTCCAGCAGGCTCGAGTCAGTCTGGCGCAGCATCGCGCGCAGGTGCGCCGCGATGTCGTCGACCTCCGGCGTGCGGAACGCGGGCGGCACGGTCTGCTCCAGCGTGCGGTAGGCGTCGGCCAGGTAGCGCAGCAACACCCCTTCGCTGCGCTCCAGCCCCAGCTCGCGCACGTACTCCGAGAACGTGGCCAGCGTCTCGTACATCTCGCGCGCCACTGACTTGGGCCGGATGTTCTCGCTGCCCACCCAGGGGTGCTTCTCGGAGAAGGCGTTGAACGTGTCGTAGATGAAGTCGCGGCAGGGCTTCGGCCACTCCAGCGTCTCCAGCTCGGCCATGCGCTCCTCGTATTCCTTTCCCTCCGCCTTCATCTGCGCCATCCGCTCGTCCTTCACGCGGTCCAGCTGCTTGCGCAGCACGGCGTCGGGGTTCTCCAGGATCGACTCCACCAGCGTCATCACGTCGCGCGCGTAGGTCGGGCTGTCCCGATCCAGCCGCGGCAGCGTGTCGAGCAAGTAGAGCGACAGCGTCTGGTTCAGCGAGAAGTCGCGCTGCAGCTCGGCGCTGACCTCGACCACACGCCCCCGCACCGCTTCGGTGGTGACGACCTGGATGATGCCCGCGCGCCGCAAGGTCCGGAAGTACAGCGCCGCCCGCCGCAGGTGCTCCCGCTTCTTGCGATCGCTCTCGTGGCTGAAGCGGATCAGCTCGACCAGGGCGCGGTAACCGCCGCCGCGCTCGTGATGGCGGCCGGACAGCAGGTTGATCAGCATGCCGAACGTGACCGTGAACCGTGACTCCAGCGGCTCGGGCGTCCCCTTCACCAGTCGATCGAACGTCCCCTTGTCCCAGGGGACGTAGCCCTTCTGGGGCGGCTTGCGCGGCACGAACTTCTTGCCCCCTTTCGCCGCCAGCCGCTTGTTCTCGATCACGTGCTCCGGCGCCTGGGCCACCACGGTGCCGCGCGTGTCGAAGCCCTTGCGGCCCGCCCGCCCGGCCACCTGCAGGAAGTCGCGCACGCCCAGGATGGCCGTCTTCTCACCGTCGAACTTGCACAGCTGCGTGAACAGCACGGTCTTGAGAGGGATGTTCACGCCCACGCCCAGCGTGTCGGTGCCGCTGACCACCTTCAGCATCCCCGTCTGGGCCAGCTTCTCGACCAGCAGGCGATAGCGGGGCAGCAACCCCGCGTGGTGAATGCCCACCCCGTGCCGCAGGAACTTCTGCAGGTCCCTTCCGAAAGGCGTGGAGAAAGGGACGTCGTGCAGGGCCTGCTTCAGGGCCTCTTTCTCGGCCTTGCTGCAAAGCTCCACGCTCATCAGGTTCTGTGCCTCTTCGGCCGCGCCCCGTTGCGTGAAGTTGACCAGGTAGATGGGGGCGCGCCCCGTCGTCACCAGATCGGCGATGGTCTCGTGCAGGGGCGTCTCGCGGTACTCGAAGTCCAGCGGCACGGGCCGCTCGGTGCCGCGGACGTCGGCGAAGGGGCGCGACGTTCGCTCCTCGATCTGCCGTTCGATGTTGCGCGTGTCACCCAGCGTCGCCGACATCAGCAGGAACGTCGTGTCGGTCAGCTCGATGAGCGGGATCTGCCAGGCGCCGCCGCGCTCGCGATCGCCGTAGTAATGAAACTCGTCCATCACGACGTAGTCGGCACGCCGCCCGCTGTCGCGTAGAGCCAGATTCGCGAGGATCTCGGCGGTGCAGCAGACCAGCGTCGCCTCGCGGTTGATGGTGGCGTCGCCGGTCATCAGACCGACGCGCTCGGCGCCGAACAGATCGCAGAAGTCGAAGAACTTCTCGTTGACCAGCGCCTTGATGGGGCAGGTGTAAAAGGCGGTCTTCCCCTCGCCCAGCGCCTTGAAGAACATCCCGGTCGCCACCAGCGACTTGCCCGACCCGGTGGGCGTCGACAGCAGCACGTGCTTACCGCCCCAGATCTCCAGCAGCGCCTCCTCCTGCGCCGGATACAGGGTCAGCCCCGTCGAGGACACGTGACCGAGGAAGCGGGTCAGCAGCTCGTCGGCGGAGAGCTGGCCGGCGGGCTGTGCCAGCAGGCCCAGCGGCGCGACGGAGGGAGGCGAAACGGAGGCCGCGATCGACATGCGATGGCAGGAATACCATGGGCGCTCGCGGCGCGCGGGGAACTCGCCGCGCGACCCCATCATGAAGGGCCCCCGTCCGCGAACCGCGAGCGCGCCCATCACGGGCATGGCGGGTTCTCCGTGCCGGGCGTGCCGAAGCTGCCCGCGTCGCCGAACGGCGTGGCGGCGGGACAGCGCCGGCCGCCGTCATCGATCGACAACGCGTGATCGTCGTAGTCGGCACCCAGGCTGGCGTCCCACGCGAACTGGTCGATGATCTGGCCGGCGGCGCAGGCCCCGGCGCACACACTGATGGTGTCGCCGTCGTTGTTCAATGACACGCGCGTGCCGAAGTCGCCGCCGAAGATGCCGCTGGCGATCCCCAGCGTGACACCGCCATTCTTCGACGGGTCGGCCGACTGGATCAGCACCGCGTGCGCGCCAGGAAGCATCACCGTGGTGCCGGAGACCGTGAAGTCGACGGCCGCGTCGTTCGCGGCGTCGGCGATGTGCAGGCTGGCGAGATCGAGGGCATGGCCCGCGCGGTTCTCGACCTCGACCCACTCGCGCCCGGTGTCGGTGCCGGCGGGATTGATGAAGAGCTCCACGATGGCCAGGTCGCCCGCCGCGGGCGCCGGAACGATCACGCCCGAGCCCCCGGTTCCGCCCTGACCGCCCGCGCCGCTGGTCACGGCGGCACCGCCGGTTGCGCCACCCATCGCCCACAGGCCGCCGCTACCGGACGTGCCGCCCGTCGCCGCGACGGTCATCGCGCCCCCGCTGGCGCCAAGGCCGCCGGTGCCGCCCGTTCCCGCGGCGCCGCCGGCAGCGCCCGCGCGACCGCCGCTGGCGACGCCCACGACCCCGCCCGTTGCGGAGGCGATCACACCACCGCGTCCGCCGGGGGGCGGCGCGCCGCCTGTTCCATCGTGGCCGCCGGTGGCGCTGGCCGGCGCCCCGCCGCGGGCGCCGCTGCCGCCAGTTCCGGCGGCACCTCCCGCGTTGCCGCCGCTGGCCGTGATGCCTGCGTCTGGCGGCGGGCCCGAGGACGCGCCTCCCGCGCCCGACACACCGATACAGGAAGCGCCGCCGGAGCCGGCCATCAAGATGATGCGGTCAGCGCCCGCGTCCACCGTGGCCAATCCCGCGTCTGGCGTCGGCGGATCGCAGGCCGATCCTGTCAGACCCAGCCACAGGACGAGCCCGCTGGCGGCAACCAGCGCCTTCGCGCGCGCACCGTTCGTCATCCCCGATCATCGGGACTGGCGCGCCACGGTTTCGGAGGACGCGATCGACCGGCGCTACAGGCGGGCGCCCGCGCGATCGCGCAGGGCTACTTGCGCAGGCGCTGCTCGAGCAGCTTGTACGCCTGGGTCAAGCCCTGCGCGATGTCGTTCGCCGCCTTTTGTTTCTCGGGCGACCCGGTGTGGTGGTCCGGGTGGTACTTGCGCATCAGGTTGCGGTACGACTTGCGCACCGTCTCGAAGTCGGAACCCTGCGGCACTTCCAGCGCCGCGTAGGCTTTCTGCACGCGCGCCGCCTCTCCGCTGACGCGGTTTGCCCCCGGCCGGGGCCCCCCGCGCGTCCGCGAAGGCTCCGGGGCCGCGCGCCGCCCGTGAATGGCGTCCTCGACCTCTTGCCGCGCATTGCGCAACCACTCCGCCTCCTGCGACCAGCGTCCGCCGGCTGCTGGCGTCTCGGTCGAAGCGCGCGGCTCGTCGTCGTCATCGTCCGGCGCATGCTTCGCCGCCACGTCCAGCAGCGAGTTCAGCTCGGACCGGGCCATGTCGATCAGGCGACGCCCGATGCTCACGAGAGTCGACCCTCCCGGTTGGCAGACAGGACCGCCGGCAGCGAAAAAGACATCCAGTAAATCTATCACGCCGCTGCGAAGGGCACGGCCGGCCTCCAGTTGACTCACGTGAAGACCCGACCGGCACGCGCCGAAGCCAAGCAAC
>Ga0070679_100000508_pt1 | contig 33143 bp, 35 predicted proteins | sample KBSC63BmetaG_FD_65652 | JGI IMG/M metagenome (GOLD analysis project Ga0070679, IMG submission 65652) | Corn rhizosphere microbial communities from Kellogg Biological Station, Michigan, USA - KBS C6-3B metaG | ecosystem: Host-associated > Plants > Roots > Rhizosphere | place: USA: Michigan... | reverse complement strand
CTTCGCTTCTCATATAAGAATTACTAGCCTTGTCATAATCGTAATGCGAATAATAAAGCGGGCTAGAAATTTTTACGTCTATGTGAGATGCGCTTGGCGCAGCGGCTGGTTTGTCGTCCTTGCGCGTCCACGGTGTAAAAGTGCTCGATGTGTAGCCTTTGGACTGGTTTAGTTTATCTAAGCGGTCAAAATCCGTGTAAACATTGTGGGGAGCGGCGCGCGAGCTTATGCGCGAATACGTGCCGGAATTAAAGAACTGGTCTAGGTCGCGATAGCCGCCGCTGCGAATTTGTGTGAGCGCATCTGGAGACCCGCCTACATGGGCGATGCTTGCCTGGTAAGGCCAGCCAAAGTCTATGTAGTAAGGCCTGAGTGAGCGCACGGGGCCAATATAACCTGGGCGCGAATCTTGAAACAGCGCCAAAAAGCGCGTAATGCCGCCTTCGGCAATTGCTTCGTAAACTACTCCAGCGTCTTGAAGTCCAGATTGCGGCCTGGCATCGGGGCTGTTTTCTATCATAACTCCTGTAACCGGCCGTTTAGCGAGATCCGGCGAAACCTGCACGCCGCTTAATGGCGACGCCACGGTGGCTGGCCGTGGTGCCGGCGCGGGTTTGGCTATTGGGCTGGATGCTACGTGCTGCACCGGCTTGTGCGCAAAATGCATAACTAAAAGCACTAAAACCCCCGTTCCCACGCCCGTTATAACTGCAAGTGCCGTTAGTTCTATCTTGCTGCGTTTGCTTAAGTGGTAATGCAGCCATTCGTGCGGTTTGCGGCGTTTTGTGCCTTCGTTATCCAATGCGATAACCGCTTCGGCTTCCCGCTCGTGCCTAGGAGCCGGCGCGGGATGGTTTTCTTGATGGAAAAGACGTTTTTTGGCGTCATCGGCAGAATGGCCTTGCAGCCTCATGCTGCGCATCGGTGCGTTTTTAGGGGTGTTTGTATTTGTCCGCTTCAAGTGAGGCGGAATGATATCATTCTGCATTTGGTTACTATTGTAACCTTAAGCGTGATTAGTTCCAAGACGCGAGCTGCTGGTCGATTCTTCGCATGCTGGTTTCTTTGCCCAGAACGTTTAAAGTCTCCGCTAACCCTGGGCTAGCTGGAGCTTGGGTTGTGGCAATTCTTATTAGGCTAAACAGGACTGCCGGTTTCTGGTTTGTTTGCCCCAATAACTTATTGAGACGCTCCGTTAAATCCTCAGCTGAAAAACTGCTTTGGTCGAGACTGTCTCTGGCCGCTTCTAGAAGTTGTTTGAGTTCTTCCGGCTCAAGATTCTTTAGCTGCTTATTGTTTTCTATGAGGCTAGGGTTCACTGGTAAATCGATAAAGAAAAATTTGGTAAGATCCGGCAGTTCGGTAAAAAACTTTAGACGTTCAGAGACTAGTTTTAGCACAGATTTTTTGTAATCCTCATCTGCATTTTCGGCTTCTTTAGGCCAAAAATCCTTCACCTTTTCGTAGAGTTCTTTCAGGGGCAATGCGCGGATGAAATGGCCGTTTATCCACGTTAGGCGCTGCTCGTCGAACTTGGCGCCGCTTTTTTGTACCCGCTCTAAACTGAATTTTTGAATTAATTCTTCGCGTGTAAAGATTTCTTGCTCTGTACCGTCGTTCCAGCCCAAAGTGGCAATAAAGCTAACCAGGGCTTCCGGCAAAAAACCTTGCTTTATATAGTCCAACACATCTTTGGCGCCGTCGCGTTTAGACAATTTCTTGCGTCCGTCAGGGCCTAGAATGTGCGGCACAGTGGCAATTTTTGGACGCTCAATCTCTAGCGCTTCGTATAAATTAAGGTAGTTTGGCTGGCTGGCAATAAACTCTTGGCCGCGGATTACATGGCTAATTTCCATCTCATGATCATCAATAATATGGGCAAAGTTGTAAGTTGGGTAGCCGTCGGATTTAATCAGGATAAAATCGTCGATCACTTCAGGGCCTGTGTGCAAATCACCCATAACTTCGTCGTGCCAGCGGTATTCTTTGGGGTCAGACCTAAAGCGCAGCGGATACTTTCCAAAAAAATCGCCCTTTGGTGTCTCACCTGGCCGATAGTTTCTGAATAAAAACGGTCGGTGATTGGCAACGTCTTGCTGTCTTAGCTTATTAACATCTTCAGGAGAGCTAACGTCCCAATATGCCCTGCCCGATTCAATTAGCTTATGTGCCCATTTTTTATAATGCTCTAATCTTTCTGACTGGCGATATGGGCCAAATTCCCCATCCTTATTAATCCCTTCGTCATAATCCAACCCGAGGGCTGCTAAGCTGTCGATTATATGCTGGGCAGAACCTTCCACTTCCCTGTTTTTGTCTGTGTCTTCTAGCCGCAATACAAACACGCCGTCATTTTGCCTGGCAACGAGCCACGCAAAAAGCGCGGTCCGAATGCCGCCAACATGCAAATAACCCGTAGGGCTCGGAGCAAATCTGGTTCGCACCTTTTGCATCGCACTGTCCTGCTGCCTGGCAAAGCCAGGCACACTGCCAGTGCTTTTTGCGCCATGCGGCGTTGCTGGCTCCGATACTCCTTCACCGTATTTCATATACGGCTCAGTCCGTTTCTCGCCAGCGCCTTGCCTGACGCGAAAATGCAAAATGTGCTGCTAATCTGTTTCATATCTAGATATTGTAAGGTATATAAAAAAAGCCAACAACTGCTGGCGGATGTTTCTTTAACTTTTTATTTTAATTAAGGCTGCTGGCGATTTTTAATAATTGGTCGGAGTTTAGATTGGCTCCGTCTTTTACTACGTATTGGATGCCGTTGTTGACCCAAGCGGCATCGTTGCTTTGGCCAAAAATATAAACGGTTGTGCCGTTAACGACAGAAGTTTGCACCTGTGTATTTTGCGGGACTACATCGTTTTCTAGGGATTTGTTGCTCATTTTAGAATTTTGCTGGCTGAGTGTGAACTCGCGGTTACTGCTGTCATTGGCTTTGAACTTTACGCTAACTTTTCCGTCGCTGTAGTTAACCGGACCAGAAAAAGCAAACCCAGATGGCGTGTAGCCTGGCAGCTGTGCATGGATGTGCGCCTTGGCAGATGCCAGCCTAACAGCTACGGATGGGACTTTAGTGGTTGCAATATAGACAGAGACGATAAGCGCTAAGCCAAGTACAGAACCTACGCTCATCCAGCGCGGCATGTTTTTAACTCTTTGCAATAGGCTTTGGTTTGGCAAGCGTCCGTGGCGGCCGCGCTTGTGGGCATCGGCGCTGGTTAAGGCTTCGTCCAGCATTCGTTCTAACTGCTGATGCGAAACACTGGTAAGCATGCTTGGCAAAGGCTTATGGATTAGTGATTTTCCTGTTTGCACCGCGGCATTGGTTTTCGAAGCGTCCGAGTGCGAAATTACTTCACCTTCGGCTGCCTTTTGCTGCTGCTGGGCAGCTTTAGTTGCGGCAGGAGCATGTACGCCATGGCCAAAACGGCGGACTTTGTTGCTTCTATCAATAGATTGGGCGCGGACCAGGCGTGCTTGGTCAACTTGCGGCTTTCTTACACGGCGGATATCGGCGCCTCTAACGCCTGTATTTACGTTTTTAGCAAGAGTTGCTGGTTTTTTGACAGCGCTGCGCATTAATGTTTGCGAGCGCTGGGCACGGTGATGTACACCTTGGGCGGCCGACTTAATAGACGAAGTTGCTTTTGAATTAAGCAAGTTTGAGGCTTCTGTGATCTTGGGGATTTTATTAGGGCTGCTGCTTCCGCTGCCGCCTTGTACGAAACCATCCATCATAAGACCGTGTGAAGTTTTCACTTAAAAATGTTACCCCTCTTAAAAATAAACCGTTTCAAGTTACTGCCAAAAAACTCGGTTAAGCATTATCATACATCGGCAGACGGTTTAAGCACAAGCCTAAAAATTTAAAAAATACTCATTATAAATTAAGCTTATTTATGCGAGAATTATAGGTGCAGGAATAAACCTAAGCTTCTTTGTATATTCTTACAAAAATATTATGAATTTAATCATGTTTACTATTCACAGTTCACCGTTTACGATACGTTTACCGTTTGCCGTTTACTGTAAACGGATAGTGGCTAATGCACAGAAAACAGTAAACCGTAAACAGTTAATGGCCTCTGAAGGAGGCTTATGGATTTTCTAGACCCCCGCAAGTTTCGTAAACAAAAAATCCGCCTCATGGTCGGCTATGTCCTTATTGCTATTGCCATAGGGCTTGGTACCATTATTTTGGTTTACGGCGCTTACGGATACGGCATTAATACAAGAACTGGCGATATTGTCCAAAACGGCTTGCTTTTTGTTGATTCCCAACCCGGCGGCGCTAGTATTTACCTTAATAATAAGTCTATAAACCAAACCACGTCCGCGAGGCTGGTGCTTCCTGCCAAAGCTTATGACCTCAAAATTACAAAGACAGGCTACCGCGACTGGGAGCGTAAATTTACTCTGGATGAGCATACGATCTCGCGCTATGTTTATCCGTTTCTTTTTCCAAACAAGCCAGTAACACAGCCCTTAAAATCTTATCCCGCCAACCCGCCGCTGCTTCTAGAAAGTCCGGACCGCCATTGGCTATTGGTGCAAAATCCTGACTCATCCAAGGCGTTTAGTTTTGACGAATTCGACGCCAATGATTATACAAAACCGGCGCTCGTGCTTAGCCTTCCCGCCACAATAATCACAAAACCAGTAAGCACCCTAGGCACTTTAACAGAGGTAGAATGGTCTACGGACAATAATCATGTTTTGCTTAGGCACGATTTTGATGGTGGAAATGAGTATATAATGATGGACCGCAACGACCCTACAAAATCGATTAACATAAACAAAACACTTAATATTAACCCGACTGAAGTTGCGCTGCGCAACAAAAAGGCCGACCAGCTTTATATTTATATGCAGGACGGCGGCACGCTGCAGATTGCCGACATGAACAAGCTGGCATTGCAGGATCCGCTTATAAAAAATATCGCCGCCTTTAAATCCTATAGCGACAACTATATTAGCTACGTTACAACTGCCAATATGCCGACTGGCAAAGCCCAAGCACGGATTTGGAATAACGGCCACACTTACCCGCTTTACGCTTTTAATACTGGCGACAAATATTTACTTGATATTGCATCTTATTCCGGGCATTTGTATTTTGCCGCCGGCAGCAGCACTGACGGCCGCGTAAATATTTATAAAGACCCATTAGGAGACATCCAAAGCTCCGATGTCGGCCGTGCTACACCGATGATTGCCCTGCGCGCCACCGGCGCCAACAAAATAGGTTTTTCGGATAATGCGCGCTTTATAGAAATTGAAGGCGGCCAGAATTTTGGAGTTTACGATTTTGAAACAAATAATGAATATCAATATGCCCTGCAAGCTCCATTAAGTACGCCACTGGATTGGATGGATGGCCACCGCTTAATTGGCCAATCGAACGGCAATGTTTTTGTAATGGATTACGATTCGATCAACCAGCAGACCTTGGTGCCAACCACTACACCGCTGGGCGGATTATTTAGCCGCGACTATAAGCAGATGTATACACTTGCTCCTGTAGCTGGCTCGACTAATGTGTCTCTCGAGCGGGTAGACATGCGCGCTGGCACCGACCTCCCTAAATCTCCTTAGCAAGCTTTATAAAAACGGAATATCGTCATCTAGTTCATCTGCAATACTAGTTCTAAATAAAGCTTTACGTAGTGCGGCCTGTTCTTGAGCTATCTTGATAGCATGAGACTCATCATTGGGGCTCCAGCGGCCATATGCCCGGTTAAGTAGTGCAAAATCATTAATATCTAGCAATGTACGCCTCACACAGCTACTATTTGGAGTACTCTGCGATAGGTCGAATGCCGTAAAATCGTACACAGGGATATAGTCATCTTCCGACGGTGGGTTATGGGGTTCGTCAATTTCGCATTCAAGACAAAGGCAGTGTCTGCTGACTTTACCACTATAAAACTCATTCTCAACCTCGCCTATGCCCGAATCAAAAAATATTCTACGGGCATTTTCCCGGCCAGCATTAGTTGATATATCATTGTCGTGTGCCTTGTGCCGAATTTTGCCATTAATTCAGTGACTGCTTCTACGTTAACTTCTTTAACTTCTGAAATTTGATCAAGTGGCACCACCATCTGGCGGCCGAAGAATTCGCAAAAGGCTTCTACTTTATCGTCCCTACCCTCACCGGTAACAATATTTGCCGCAGTTTCTAAAAATAAGTGGCCAAGTTCGTGCCCAAAAGTTAAATTATGCTCGTCCGATGACCACTGTGGGTTTAAATGGATAACAATCGGCACCCTACCTCGCTCTTTGCCTAGCCCGCGAATCATGCCCTGTGCGATTACCCGCTCCCCATTAATAATCGGCATTTCGTAATACACCGGTATGCCAATCTGCTCTGCTGTAGCAGTTATATCTAACTTGCCATTTGTCTCAACGCGAAAATCATCAATCCAATCTTGAGCGCCTAGTTCCTTAAACGCTTCTTCTAAGCCTTCAGAGCGCAGAACCCATTCATTTGCCGCATTATTTTCAATAGGATTGCGACCACTGTTTTCTTTAAAATTCATTAATAAATAGAATGTAACTTTTTATTAAATAAAGCAAGCAGTAAAGAGAAGTTCTAGCTAGAGAGCCAGTGCCAGAAGCGGTTCCACAGTGTTGGGCCGTTTCCTGGAATAGCTGTAGGCTGAGCGGCGCTTGCAGTTTGCACTGTTGGGGCACTGTTGCTGGCTGGGTCCGGGCTGATTTGCTGCCCTATTACCACCAAGCGGTTGGTGCTTGTGCCCGGTGGGTCGCAAGTAATTAATGTGGCTGTGGCGGCTTTGTCGGTGTTGGTCAACACACCTACGTCAGACGGCGCAACGATTTGTTTTTTATAAACTTGGTAAGTGTAACGCTTGCCATCTTTTTGCAGATAAAACGTATCGCCGCTGTCTAGATGGCTCAAAAGCACGAATGCAAATTTATATTTACCGGGGTTAAAGATGTTGTTAGAGCTGTGGCCAAAAATTACCACATTGCCGTCCTGGCCGGGGCTGGCGGTATTTGCATAGTGCACTACGCCGCGCTCCAGGCCTTTTTCTACGGCGCTTTCCTCAATCGTATTTACATCGTAAACTACCGGAATTTCCACGTTAATTTTAGGGATTATAATTTCTGGAGTGTTGCCGCCTGTTGTGTCGCTTGCGATAATTTCTGTGTTGGTAACATTGCGGCTGGGTTGGATAAACGGCGCAATAAAACGCTCATTAAAAAAGCTGAACAAGAATATGACAATCACAATCGAGCCCACCCCAAGTCCAAATAGCAGCGACTGTACGTGCTGCATCGGCTTAACCTTTTTCTTGGTGTTAACCGCTCCCAGCGCGTAATCTTTTAGGTCGGCAAAAGTTTTGCTGACGGTTTTAAGAATTGGCGGCTGCTCATAAGATAAATCCGGCTGGCGGACTGGTAGATCTTCGAAATCAGGGCCTTCTTGCGGCGCCATTGCGCTTTGTGCGGCAGCGTAGTGCGACGTTTGTGCATGGACGGAATAAAACTCCTGCCAGACTTCGTGCTTTTCCTCGTCGCTCAACTTATCGTAATATTCGTGCCAAGCAGTTTGGATTTCGGCCAGAGGTCTGCCGGAATTGGTAAGGTTGTAAATAAATTGCTGGTGTTTGGACCGTTTTATACTTTCGCCCTCTTCTGCCAAGTCCAGGGCTTCTTCTGTGGCGTCAGGTTCGTTCGTGTAGGCTGCCTGGACTTTTTTGCGTACTAAATCAGCAGCAGGATTGTCTTGGCCAGTATCCTGCTGAGGTTGCGGCGGCAATTGGAATGAGTGCTCTTGGTTTTGAGCCGATTGATGATCATCTGGATTCATTTACACCTTTATTGTACAATAAACAGCGTTGTTTTAGGTGTAAAACGCTTAAATTTCGGGCGAGTGGCGGAATTGGTATACGCGCGCGACTCAAAATCGCGTTCCGCAAGGATTGAGGGTTCAAGTCCCTCCTCGCCCACCACAAGTTTTATAAATGCTTCTTATCTCGGGTGCCGTCAGATTTATCAATTTTACTGTCTTTTATGCGGCTGGATAGTTTTTGCACATTGTGCTGCAGCACATCCAATAAACTGGCGCTAAGTTCATGTCTGGCAATATAAGCAACTTCAAGTACCGTAGCGGCACAAATTTCCGATAAAACTACTGACCGGGCTTCAAAAAAGCTCTGGCCGATCAGCATATTACCTGCCTCGCCTTCCACGTTCCTTCTGCCGTATTGTACGTCTGTTTCGGTTTGGGCTGCTTGGATAAGCGCGGCTATCTCAATAAATTTGCCTGCTATGTCGGGCGGCTCCGGGTAATCGTCTTCGTAAAGATTCATTTCGGGGCTAATGCGCGGCTCAAATCCTGCTGCCAATAAATCATCAATATTCTCCGGAGTGATGCGCTCCCACTTAGTGCTTAAATCAGCGGCCTCTTCGCGCCATTTTGGCGGTAGTAGCTTCTGACCGTTTATAACTTGTGTGCCGACTGTATATTTGTAGAGATAAATTTGCAGTCCCGCGTTAATTTTGGCGCCGCCATTACTGCCTAATGCGGACATGCACCACAGAACATCGCCCAGTTCGCTTAAAAATTCTTTGCCGAGTCTCTGTTTTTCTTGGGAGTTTTGCGGCGGCTCGTTTATAAAATTTTTATAAGCGTCCACCACCTCTTGGAATTCCTCTTCTAATTTCCCGCCAAAACGCGCAGCGGAATCATATGTCCCGTGGCGGGTTTTCCAGCTGCCCTCGGCCCAGTACTGGTAATCTTCCAGCGGCACGGCCATATCACGCCTCAAAATACGCCCTTCTATCGCTCGGATATCAATTTCTATATCTGCCCTGCCATGGAGCCCTTGATGCTCGGAAGTTTCTGTAGCCGGCAAAACGCCAGGAATCACACGTTCATCTCCAGGACGAATCGGTATGTAGGGCAAATTATGATGGCGTATCATTTATTTAATTATACACAAAATTATGTTATAATTTGCATAATTTTGGTCGAGCATAATTTAAGCTCCCAAAGTGGAATTTTGACAGAGCAGGATTTGCTTGCGGGTTTGTGCCTATTAAAAGTGGTCGCAAACCCGTAAGCAAACAACAGGAGATAAAAGTGCCTAACCAAGTCGATACTCTCCCTCCAATAGTCCTGTACGTACAGGCCCGGCCCGTCAGCCAACGCAGCATTGTGGCTGATACACCGACCGCGAAACTGGTCTTCCGGTGCCTGTATGGGGTCGAACCGCGCATTGAGCTGTTTAAGCTCACCACCGAAGAGCGCTGGTGGCTTAATCCGCTGGATGGCCGCAACCTCTTTCCTTTGCTCGAGCAAAGGCCCGAGATGACTCTCGCGGAAGCGCGTGAGCTAGTTGCTACCGACACGTTCATGGAGTTCGTACGTGAGTACCTGATAGTGCTACTGAGCACACAAATCCAGACTGATCCAAGCATCAACCTGGAATGGCTCGAGTCGATCAAGCTGGTTGTGCTCGGCGAACCCTTCATCGAAATCGGGTCGCATCTTCAGCAGGTTTTCAGGAAGCTGTTCCCACATGCGCATGTCGTGATGAACGACGCCAAGGCTGCTGATGAAGCCACCGTGGCCAAGCCATTCGGAGGCCACTCGCTGGACGTGGTGCTGATTGAGGAGATCGACCTTTCCTCGGGCAGCCTGCCAAGGGGCGCGAGGGCTTACCACGGCCTCAAGCGCGCCGGCATCATGACAGTGGGTGAACTGGTGTCGTATACGCCAGCTCAGCTCAAGGAGAAGATCAGTCAAGGTGAAGGTCCTGATATAGGCCCCAAGACACTTGCAGTGGTCGAGGCGGCACTGGCCGAGCACGGCCTGGCGCTTCGCAAGGATTGACCATGCCCACGGCGGGGACGGGTTCGAGCAGCCGCTCTCCCGTCCCCGCCAGGCGTGTCCTACTCTGTCCTTAACTGGAGAATTTAAAGTTTTAAATTTTGCAGCTAAGATTTTTTACGCCCAGTTTGCCAATCGTTTTTTAAGATTTTGCGTAATGTCCCTATCCATAGCGTTAAGCTCAACAGGGCTATTATTGCAATGACAACTATGTCTAAAGTCATTGGCACTTGGCCTATAAATGCGGATCCAAGAAAACCAAAGTCAAATAGAATATCAAAAACTAAGAACGATAAAATGGTCGCTACAATACATAAAATTATTTTTCTGCTGAGACTACGTTTCATAACAATAAATTGCTGTGGTTAGGGCTTCGAAGGTTTTGGCCGATTGCTGGAGCCACCATGTTGCGGCGTAGGCTGGCAGTTCCACTTGCCAGTTTAAATCTTGCGACATTTTGCTGGTACTCACTTTACCATCTGCTGTTGCCGCGACAAACATGTCTGCATGGTTTGTTATTAGATTAATTTTCCATTCCTGCAAAATTTCTACCAGCTGGTGCATATTCATTTCGTATTTTATTGGCGGCTGCGGCCGGTTATTTTGCGCCAGTTTTTGTAATTTACCAAAATTTATAACTGCCAAGGTGTTTTCGCGCTCAAATAACAAGCTTTTTTTACTTAAAAAATAATCCACTGCATCTCCGGCTACAGTTAATTGGCCGCTGTATTTTTGAGCAAAACTTTCTAATAAAATTGCCGTTTCTGAGTTGCGGCCAAAATCTCCTGCCAACAGCACGCCGTCTGCCCAATTGGCAAGATCTAGAAAATGATCCAGCGCTTCGCGTGCAAAACTGCCGGAAGGCGTACTCGGCGCGAACTCGGCTTCCGGAAAAACTTTGCCGATCATGCGCTTGGTAGAATCCGGCAAAAGCGCTCTGGCGGTGCCAATCCCGGCTTTACCTGACGCAGAGTAAGCAATGCCCGGCGCGGCAACCAAATGCTTGTTGCCGCCGATTACTAATAGTTTGCCGGCGTGCATGCGGTTTTCCGGACGGCTCCACAAAATATCCTCAAACAGCGGTTTATCTGGCGCTTGCTTAAACCAGTTGATATTTTCCATCTCGCATCTCCAGTTCGTAATACATATTTTTTCGCTCCACCACAACTTTCCATCCCTTTTCTTGGGCCACTTTAAACAAAGCCTCTTCTGGATTGAATGCAATTGGACGTTCTACCATTTCCAGCATAGCAATATCTCCTGTGCTGTCTCCTACGGCAATACTGCCTTCTAAAGCTGCTCCATGCTTCTTCATAAGTGCTTTAATTGCCTCATCTTTTCGTCCCAAATAATGAATACTCTCGCCCGTATATTTTTCTCCCTCTTGGATATAAGTGGTCCCGATTGCGTCGTCAAAATCATAATGGCCGGCAATTTTTTGGATGATCTCGATTTGCGAGCCCGATATTGCAAACAGTAAATATCCCTGCTCTTTTAATTCGGCAACTATCTTGCGCGTATAGGTATAAACTTGGTCTTTATATTCTTCAAATACGCTGTCGATTGCCTTATCCATTTGCTGCGGCTTTAAACTAAGCAGGATTTCCTGGTAAACGCGCACCAGCTCTTCCTCGTAAGCTTTAAACGATGCTCCCTGTTTGCGGTTTTTCCAATCCATTCGCGCGCTGCGCATCGAGGTGTAAGCTTCCGCGTCTACATAGCCGAGTTTTACTAATCTATCTGCTATAGCGTGGTAAAGTTGCCACCTTATTAGTGTGCCGTCAATATCAAACGCCGCAAATGATCTTTTGGACACTTTAGCGTGCCTGCTAGCAGAGCTAGCAGCACTGTTAAAGTTCTTGGCGTCCTGCTGCGTTGCTCCCTGCGATACTCCTTCATCGTATTTCATATACGCCTCAGTCTGCTTCTCGGCCGCGCCTTGCAGGGCATCCAAGCCCAAAGATCATTTATATTATTAGTCATTTTGATACGCTGTGTATTTAGAATGGCTGCCTTTTGCCTTTTCGACAGGATATTTCTTTTCGTTTTGACGCATTTTGGCCTCAAAGGCCTCGCTTAAGTCAATCTTAAAGTAATAACTCATGAGCAGTATCCAATAAAGGACATCCGCCAGCTCGTCAGACACATCTTGCAAATTGTCTTTTAGGTGCTTTTGCATTTCTTCCGGATTCTTCCATTGAAAATGTTCTAAAACTTCTGCCGCCTCAAGCGCCAAAGAAATCGCAACGTCTTTTGGGTTATGGAATTGCTCCCAGTCGCGGGCTTTAACAAAGTTTACGACCTGCTCTATCATGTCATCCATAATTTTTAGCTTAACATGACTTGCTAAAAATTAATTACCATGTTATAATATGCACATATGGGAACATTACGTCTAAAAAATAAGAAAGAATTTGAAAGGCTTCATGCCCTTGGTATGAGGTCTTTAAGCAATGGCAAGTTTGAGCCTGCACTAAAGTATTTTACAGAGGCCGATACGCTGGCCCGCCAATGCGGCGACCGTCGCAAGCGTCTTGAGGCGCTTAATCCGATGGCGCATGCCCTTTGGAGCTTAGGAGAATTCGACAAAGCCAAGCAAAAGCTGGCCGTTGCCGCTAAAATTGCCTCCGAGCTTGGATTGCGCGATGAGCTGGCGATTGTTTTTTCCAACCAAGGTCGCTTAGAAGCCGTAAAAATTATTAAGCAAAAACCAATTACTAAACAGCCAAGCGCCTTATCTAAAGAATCTCTTCCGCACTTTACACGTGCCTTAAATTTGCTGGATGGCCACGACCATTTGTATTTCCGCTACGCCAATGCCAAGCACGGCGCTTTGGTTGCTGCGCTAGCTCAAGATTATAAAAAGTCATCCCTACTTTTGTCTGACGGCCTGTATGTTGCGTTTAAAAAGTCTAGTAAGTTCGACCGCGAAACAACTTACCAGCTAAATCCATCGGGATTGGATTACTTTGCTGCTGCCGCTAAGCTTACTAATCTCGGTGCTCTAAATCCAGCCTCGCGCGATTACAAAGCGCAAGAAAAACTCGCCCGCGAACTGGTTAAATAAAACTACCAGGCGCTTTTAGCCACGCAATTTCTGTTTTTAGGTTTTGGTGGTCATCTTCTTGGCGTAGCAACTCTACATTAAAGTAAAAACCATCTGCTGCTTCAAGTATTGCCTCTAGTGCATGCTCATCGACGTTTGTGTCAGTATATTGTACCCTTCCGTCTTCTTTGAGGGCTATGTGCGCTCTTTCGAATAAACTATCTAAATCTTGTTCGTCAACATTTAAAACTCCACTACCAAAAACAATCAGATCAAAAACTCTTCCCTGTGGCAATTCTGCAAAATTTCTAAAAAGCATATCTTTGCTTGGTGCTTGGTTTGCCTCTCCCACGTACATGACAATAAGCTTCTTGTTGCCTTGAACGGATGGGACAATCGAAGTTTCAATATAATGAGGATATTCCCCACCTCTCCTCTCGGGAGATTTACTCATATATCTATTGTAATACTCGTAGGACAATGGTCCGAGCCCATGATATCGGGGTGGATTTCTGCCTTTTTTACATTTGATTTTAATTTGTCTGATACTAGGAAATAATCTATACGCCAGCCAACGTTGCGCTCGCGCGCCTTGGCAAAATGGCTCCACCAAGTGTAGTAGCCCTTGCCTTGCTTAAACATTCGGAGTGTGTCGACAAATCCCGCATCAACAAAATTCTGGAAACCTTCGCGCTCCTCGTTGGTAAAACCTTTTTTGCCTACATTTGTCTTATCATTAGCTAGGTCGTCAGGAGTATGCGCTACATTTAAGTCGCCTGTAAAAATAACCGGCTTGGTTTTTTCCAGTTCTTTCATGTAAGCCAAAAATGCCGGATCCCAGTGCTTGTGCCTAAGCGGAATGCGGCTTAGGTCGTCTTTTGCGTTCGGTGTATAAACGGTTGCCAGCCAGAATTTGTCGAACTCAGCGGCAATTACCCTACCCTCTAGGTTTGGGTCGCCGTAAACGTCGCCGCTAACTTTAAATTTTTTAATAATTTCCTGCGGAAAGCCGTTTATAACTTGCAGCGGTTTTATTTTGGTAAAAATAGCCGTGCCGGAATAGCCGGGTTTTTCCGCGGAGTACCAAAACTCGTTATAGCCTTCAAATTCAATTTCGGATTGATCTTGCTTGGCCTTGGTTTCCTGCATGCACAAAATGTCAGGCTGGTGTTTTGCCATAAATTCCTGCAAAGCGCCTTTTCTCACCACAGCCCTGATTCCATTAACGTTCCAAGAATAGATTTTTAACATGGCCTCATTCTAACATTTTTAAAGTGTTATATATAAAGTTTATGCTAAGCTTGAGCTGTGAAGAAGAAACAGAAATTTTTATTAGGATATTTCCTGGCTCTAATAATTCTGGTGTCATTAATTTTTTACTTAAAAAAATCGAATAAAATTATGCAAATATCACATCCAGACAAATTCGTTACCGGTTACCATGATTCAAACGGCATGTATTCCTGCTCGAGGCCCCTAAAGGCGCATTATGAAATTTTTATTGGAGACACGGTAAATGGAAAAGATGAAGGCTATATACCGCTTAACCTAAATGAAGCTTCAAAATATTGCCGCACGACGGGCGTTTTTTAAAGGTTTATTTGTCTCGCTATGTCGCGTTGCTGCTGGCGGCGTTTTAAACTTTCGCGCTTGTATAGCTTCGCGCCGGGCAAGCCTTGTTTTTTGAGGATGGCTTGCTCGGGCTCGGCATATAATCTCACTAACCGTTCGATTATCATAGTGCTTTCTGCCGCCTTAATTCTCTTTCAGTATCTCGTTTTTTTATAGCTTGACGCTTGTCATATTGTTTGCGGCCACGGCCCACTGCAATGCGCAATTTTATATAACGGCCTTGGGTTAAAAGCTCCAACGGCACAATTGTGCGGCCGTCTTTTTTGGCTTCTATTAGTGCGTCGATTTCGCGGCGTTTTGCTAGTAGCTTGCGTGAGCGGGTTTCGTCAGTCTCAGAAATTATCACGCCGCGGGCGCTGTTAATTTGGGCATTGATCAGCCAAATTTCGTTGTCTTTTACGGTCACATAAGCTCCGCGCAACTGCCCGTGACCCATTCTTAGCGCCTTAGTTTCGGCTCCTGAAAGCTGCAAACCCACAACCAAAGAATCACCCAGCTCGTAATCGAATCTGGCTCGTCTGTTTACAATTCTCTTTGGCGTCTGGGCTTTCTTGCTCATAACAACCACAAGTATGATTGATGTTGCTTATATTTACAATATGTTATATAAAATATACAAATGTCTAAAGATATACTTTTGTACCCGCGGCTCATACGGTCGACTCCTTTGGTTGGAGAATCGGCAGAAAAGGCTATGCGTGAAAGGGTTCAAGAGGTGGTTCAAGACTTAGAACAAGATGAAAAGAACAATACTAATAAGTTCAAAATTAGCATAGTAATTCGGACACTTAATGAAATAGATGACTTACGAAGAATTCTTGATGATATAGATCAGCAAAAATCTATTGCTCAAACAGAAGTAATCGTGGTTGATAATGAGTCTACTGACGGAACACCGGAGCTTGCTAAAAAATATGGTGCAAAAATTATTTCTTTGGCTAGAGAAGGCTTCACATATCCTAGGTCTATGAACTTGGGAGTAGAGGCAGCTAGTAATGATTTGGTTTTTTTAACTGTCGGGCACGTAGGTTTCAGTAATCGATATTTGCTTGCGGGAGCTGCTAGGCATTTTGAGAATGAAAAAGTTGGCGGAGTTTTTGCATTTTCGCTGCTTGGAGAAAACGCTTCAAAAACAGAAAAGTTGCTTAAAGCGAGGGCGGTCAAATCTCATCTAAAACCTGCCTTTAAAATAAGAAAAGCTAGCATGGGTGTCCTGGGTGCGACTGGATGTATGTTTAGTAAAGAGGTCTGGAATAGTTTGGGAAAATTTGATGAATCATATGAAATTGGAGGTGAAGATTTAGCATTGGCTAAAAAAATGCTTGAAAACGGGTACGATATTGTAGAAGATCCAGTAGCTAGCGTTCACCATTCTCATGGGCTGGGGCCAATTAATTATGCGCGCCAAGTTGCACGATGGTTTAAGTCAACACACCCAAATACCATTGACCTCAAGGAGTTAAGAAAAGGTCGTCCGGATAGAAATTTTAGCTAGTCTTTCCGTTCTAGTTTTTGATTTTGCTGGTCAGCCTGGGCTACGGAATTTTTGACGACGTTCCATACTGCAGGGTTGCCATCTTTTACTTTGAGCCAGTACCACCACTCTGCGCCCCAAAGGTCTAGCGACCTCATACCTGTGGCTTCGCCGAATTGTATGCGGTCTTTAAGCCGCTCTGGATTCATCGACTTATACTGCTCTTCTACGGATACATCTTTAATATCTTTACCGTTAGGTGGCCAAGGCTCTGCCTGGAGTTCATGGATTACCATATCGCGTCCGCTCAAGATTTCTTCTGCGCCTGCCAACGTTGCATAAGTCCATGCCGGTTGTGGGTACTCAAAGTAACGGTGAGTAATTGTGGAGTCCCAAACGCGCTTATAAACAGAGATAGAAAAACGGTCTGGCGTAGGTTTGCCAACCGGGATTCCCACCCAGTTATTGCTGCGGCTGATTAACACCGGGTGCTTAGGGTCTAAGGTTTTGACCATATTAAATTCGCCCACCAAGCGGCCACGGTTAAAATCTTTGCACTCGCCAAAAACCTTCATAAAGAATTCATTTTCTAGCTGATAGCTGTCTAGCGCCGGATTATTTTTATAATGGTCTACTACGGCTTTCATATAAGCTTTTAGCTGCGGTTCCCACTGGTCCGGATGGGCGGAATCCACATGGATCCAGTCCGGTTCGTGGCATTCCGGCCAGCGCGGCTGGCGCATGCCAATGGCTAAACTAACTTTGGCGTGGTATTGGTTGGCCATCGCAAATTGCCAGTCCAATTTGGAAAAATCATAATGTCCCGGCGAAGTTTCTATATCTTTCCAATAACTAACCAAGCGGATATGTTTGATATTTAAATCAGAGAAAATCGCGTTAAGTGTTTCGTGCTCATCTAGCCCAAAACTGTCTGCGTAATCCGGAACAAAAGTCGTGCCGATCACTAGCGGCTCGTCGGCATGTTTGTGGATGTACCACTGCGCGACGCCGTAAAATGTCCCGGTTATGAAAATCGCAAGCGCAGCCAATACAAACAATAACCGGTGCCATAAAGACTTATGCCAATATTTTCCCACAGCTTGCTTTAAGCTGCGGACCGTATTCTTATCTCCACCCTTTTTAGTTTTCATGAAATAATGTATATAGCTAATGATTAATAAAAAGTTAACGCTTACTATAGTTATACCAGCTTACAACGAACAGCACCAGCTGGGTGCCTGCCTTGACTCAATTACGGCACAAACCGAAGTGCCGGACGAAGTAATTGTGGTCGACAACAATTCTACTGACCAAACTTGTGAAATAGCTAAGAAGTATAGCTTTGTTAAATTGCTTAAGGAAAAGCGCCAGGGTATCGTTTTTGCACGGAACAAAGGCTTCAACTCGGCTAAATCACAGCTTATCGGCAGGATTGACGCCGACACAATTTTAAGCCCGGATTGGGTAAGTAGTGTTAAAAGCCATTACATAAAGGCTGGGTCACCCCTGAATTACTCCGCAACCGGCCCAAGCGCGTTCCAAAACGGCAAAACCCGCCACTTGTGGTATCCGCTGCACAGGGTTTTTTATTTTTGGTCAAGCCGCGCGCTCATGGGGCACAATACTCTTTCCGGATCCAATATGTTTATTACGCGCGCTTTATGGAACAGCGTCCAACAAAATGTCTGCTTACGTACTGATATCCATGAGGATATGGACTTAGCCCTCCATATTAACAGCCTAGGTGTTAATATAAACTTTATAAAAACCGCAAAAAATTCCATGGCCGGCCGCAAAGTACTTTACAAGCTTAAAAACTATCCGTCGATGTGGATAAAAATTAAGCTGATAGAGCACGAAGCTACTTCTTAGTGCGCTGTAGTAACTTGTACATTGTAAACGACCCTAAGGCCAGCAACAGCCAGCCACCAAAAAAAGTTAGCGGATTGTTTTTAAGGCCGGGAAAAACCCGGTCTACGTCAATTGCAAATAATGGGTTGAACCACACCCAGTTATTTTCTTTTATCGCGATAATAAATAGTGTGGCAAAATGCAGTGCGCCTCCTATGCCAATTACATAGAGGGTTGCCCGTATTCCCTGATTGTTCTCTGGGTCAAGCTTATGTAAAGACTGCATTCCATAGATTATAGACTACATTTGAGGTAGTCTTAAAATGTGCAACTAAAAGTATCTGTAGTCATTCCCTCTTATAACGACGCCACCTATATTGACCGTCTGCTAGAAGCTCTGACGAAGCAAAATTTTGAAAATTTTGAAGTTGTAGTGTCCGACGCGCAAAGCAAAGATGGCATACAAAAGGTTATCGCGGAGTTTAAAGGCAAGCTAGACCTAAAGTTTGTGGCTTCGCCGCCGAAAGGCCCTGCAGCCGGCCGCAATCAAGGGGCAAAATTGGCACGCGGCGAGTGGTTGCTGTTTTTAGATGCCGATGACGACATCAATGACCCGAATTTTATTAATACCCTGCTAGACGAAGCATTAAAACGTAAATGGTCTACTGTCAGCGCTAAAATCAAGGTCAGGCAAGCCAGCCTGGTTGAGAGGTCCGGAGTCTGGGCAAATTACCTTTATATTAAGCTCCTTGCCCGCACAAAACATCCAGTTGCACCTGGTTGGTGCATATTCACAAAAAGCACAATATTTAAAGAGCTCGGCGGTTTCAATGAAAAAATCCAGTTTGGTGAAGATTATGACTATGTAAGCCGCGCGGGCAAATATGGCTTTGGCTTTACCGGCAGGACATATTACTTTATGGACCTTAGGCGCTCCCGCGCTGAAGGCATCAAATTTATAATCAAGGGTATAGCTAACGAAATTTATCGCCATACCCATCACTACAACCTCGAAAAGAATCCCATAAAATACGAATTCGGAAAGCATAAAGCCCGTGGGCGGGATTAGACAAACCAAAACCGGCTGGCGCAGGCATAAGCTGCTGATCCAATTTGCAGAATATATGGTTGGAGGCGGTGTCTATTTCTGGGGCGGACTTGTCGTATTTGCACTCTGCTTTGATGTATTGCATTGGCCTTGGTGGTTTTCAAAAATGCTGGCAGACATTGTTGGCTGGAGTGCTAATTTTGCCATCCAGCGATATTGGGCGTTTTACGATTCCAGGCTAAAAGGCCATGACCGGGTGGTTATTTTCCGATATGTACTAATTAATGGGATTGACCTATTTATTGATTACTTTATTGTATGGATGTTTGTTCATAATGGCATTACCCCATACGCTGGTTTCTTTGCTTCTGCTGCATTCACAACTATCTGGGATTACCTTTGGTACCGGTTCTGGGTTTTCAAAGCCGAAAAATGAAAAACGCTCGCGCTAGAACGGGCGTTTTCATGCCGGATTATTATTTGCTGGATTTGATATTTACTTTTTTGGGCTTTGGTAATTCTTTAAATGGGACTACAACCTTAAGAACACCGTTATCAAAGCTTGCGTCTACTTTATCGCCGTCTGCCTGGCGTGGCAGCACCATGCGTCGGTAAAAGCTCGATGAGCTTTCTTGCACCATGTAGCTTTTCTTTTTCTTATCTCCTTCTTTTTCCTGTTTTTCACCGCGGATTTCCAGCACGCCTTCGTGCACGCTTACTTCAATATCGTCTTTGGAGTATCCTGGTGCTTGTACTTCGGCTACCAGTTGCTTGTCGTCCTCGGTGTAGACGTCCATTGTGGGCATGTTGCCTACAGCCACGGGCCAGTTGCGGCTCATTAAATTATCAAACATGTCATCCATTTGGCGCTGGATGCTGCTAATGCCCCTTAGCGGGTCCCTAAATCTCATTAAATCTGCCATAGTTTTATTCCTCCTCTCAATTATTTAATTTAACTCTTTATCTTTAAGTTCTGCTGTAGGGATTCCCCTAATTTCAATGTAATAAATTAGCACTCTACTGTCAAGAGTGCTAACTTTAAGTTTTTTACAGATGTAGGGATATTGAAATATGAACTTTAAAATTGTAAAATATGTTTTAGTGATCCTAGGCCAACCGGTTTAGGACAAGTGAGACTCTAAAAAGGAGTTGATTGATAATGCGAATGACATTGCGGGATACATTGAAGCTCAGAATGACTAAGCTCCTCGCTAAGAAGCAAGGTGCGCGAGACGCCGAGAAGCTTCAAAAAATTCTTAAGCAGAACAAAGGACAGCACAAGAAGCACTAGCGGCTATAACAATAGTCGAGAGACTCAAGAAAATCAAAAGGAGCTGATTGACAATACTGTTGCTTCTTAAGAAGTTGTTCAAGCAGGACGGCTACGAGGGCTCACCTCCCCTTTACTGGTGGCAGTGGGCAATTGTGGTTGGCTTTGCTGTTGGACTGCAGGCGGCTGTAGCAGGGTGGTGCATCGGGCAGATCGTGACGCAGAACTACGGTTATTTGGTGGCAAGCGTTGCCATCTGGTGCATGATGTCCCTGATGATCTACGATACCGTGCACGGCGACCGCGAGATTTTCTACGCCAAAAACGGCAAGATGCGTTCGTGGCTGGAAGTTGGATGCAGGATGGCGCTTATAAGCCTCTACTCGGCCGTTTTCTTCTGGCGCCTGGTGCGGGCGCACTTTGTGCGTCTGAACAAGCTCAACGAGAAAATACACCGCTACGACCTGTAGGGGTGGTGAAATCGTGAAGTTCATCAGACGAATTTTGGGCAAAGAGCCCAAGCTGACCCGCAAGGAACAAGACGAGCGGGCAGCGGAGCATCTCCGCCAACGCCTTGCTCGTGACAGAGCGCGCATCGAGCGCGCCAAGCGAGCCAAGAAAAACGGCCGTTAGGCCGGAAAGGACAAACATGCTCAAGTTCATGTTGTTGACGGCCCTCGGATTCATCATCTCCATGATGATGAGCCTGGTGGTTTTGGGCGCCAATGGGAGTATACCTATTGGGCTAAACCCTGTAGACTCCCTTCAGTTCCTGTTCCAGGAATTCTGGGAGTCGTTTGGTCCACTGGGCCTTCTGGTCGTCTCGGCATTCGTGGGGATGATCTTGTGGTTCCTAGCCGACCTCCTGGAAATCACAGAACCGAGATAGGACAGAAAATGTTCAGATTTCTAACGGTGGCTGCTGCAGTGTTTGCGGCGATGATGTCTCCGTACTCAAAGCCTTCTTGCAAGGTGACTTGCCCCACATGTAATGGCGGGAAGAGGGTGTGGGGTGAGGCCACCAAAAAGTGGGTTCGTTGTTGGAAGTGTCTCGGCGTCGGCACGATCGCCGAGTAGCCAAACTTCCGAGAATTGCGGGGTTGAGCGGCTCGTAGAAGAGCTGCTCCCCCACCGGCGGCGCGAAAGCGCCGCTCTTCATTTATAAAAATTGCAGCCTTCCCGGCTATTCATAAATTTACCTGATACGTGCGTTGTCAATAAGCACAATAATTGTCCGAGGACCTGTTTTGCGAATTCCTATGGAATACTCATGAGCAAAACCGCTTGCGACGTCCGAGGCACTGTGCTTTTGACCAACAGGCCGTCTCAAGTGGATTTATGGGCCGCCGCTTTGGGGTCACCTTTTCGGCAAAAGGTGACATAAATTGGTCTTAGAAATCTATGCCTTTGTTAGCTAAATATTTATCATCGAAGTGGTGTTTGATTTTGGTCATATTAGTCGCGATATCTGCTAGAGGTAAAAACTCTTCCGGAAAATCGCGGCCGGTTAGGCACAAACTTGTTCTTGGATCCCGTTCGTCGATTAGCTTTTTAATGCTGTTTTTTGGGATTAATTTATGGTGCACTGCGTTATTAATTTCATCGCAAATAACAATGTCGTACTTGCCGCTCTTGGCAGCTTTTAGTGCTACGTCAAAAGTATCTTTAGCGGCTTTTTTATGCTCGTCTTCCGAAACATTCTTAGCGGACAAATCACCGGCGTCATAAAAACCTTTGCCGCCTTTATAAAACAAAAGCTTTTCTTTAAAAACCGGCTCTATCATATGGATAAAATCATGCTCGCCGACGTTCCAGTGTTTTATAAATTGAATATAGGCGGCGCTCCAGCCGTTGCCAAGCGCCCGGGCAAGCAGGCCAACACTGGCGCTAGTCTTGCCTTTTCCCTCGCCCGTATAAACTACGACAACCGCTTCTTTTGTCTTGTAGTCTTCGAAGGCCATATTATTTCACCAATTTATTAGCGCGCAAAGCAGAGTCGATTTTTTGTCGGTCAAAACCAATTATTGTTTCGTCACCAATTTCTATAACTGGAATCCCGGCCTGGCCTGTTTTTTCTACCATCTCGCGCGCTGCGTTTTGGTCGTGTTCTACGTCAATTTCCTTAAACGGAACTTTAAGTCCATCTAAGTATTGTTTAGCCATGTGGCAAAAAGCACACCAGGATGCGCTGTAAATTACAACATTCGTATTCGTGTCGCTCATGCGGGTTTTAACTCCTTACATATCTAGTATAGCAAAGTTGGCCAGGGTAATTTAAGTGGGCAATATATTGCATTCGCTTAAAAAAATATTATAGTCTTAGCTTAGGTTTAAAAATTTAACGCTTGCGGCTCTTGAGCATTGTAGCCGCTGCGCTAGTAAGGTCAAGGCTAAGCTTTGACGCTTATAGGAGGGATCAGAAAAAATGGTTAGATATTTTGGGCGATCAGGGGTGGCCCCGGTTCTTGCTGAATTTCTGGGGACAGCTACGCTTACCAGTGTTGCATTAGTATTAACGGAAACTACAGCGGTTTCCTATTTTATCGCTACCAGCTTGGCGGTTACATTAACAGTAATTGTGTTAATGTTTGGCGGCGTTTCCGGATCGCACGTTAATCCGGCTATTACTTTTGGCATGTGGACTGCAAGGCGCATTGGAACACTCCGCGCTGTTGCATATATTGCTGCTCAGATGCTTGGCGGTTTGGCCGCTTGGCAGCTTTACCAGTATTTGACAGACAAGCCTTTAGCCGCAAAAACTGTGCACTTCGATACCCATGTTTGGGTTGCCGAACTAGTTGGTACATTTGTTCTAGCGCTTGGCTTTAGTGCTGCAATTTCGCGCGTACTCGATACCTTGCAATCAGCAGTTGTTTATAGCGCTGCTTTGTTTGTAGGTATTATCGTGGCTTCTGTAGCTTCTGCCGGACTACTTAACCCGGCTTTGGCTTTGGGTGTCCGCAGCTGGGGCACAGTTTATCTGCTTGGCCCGCTCGTTGGCGGTTTGCTGGGTGTTAATATTTACTACCTGTTGTTTGCTCCAGTTGAGTCTCGCTTTGCGCTTAGTGCGTTTGCATCCGGCGGACGCGGCCGCGCAACAACCGCAACCACAACCCGCGCTGCTGCTAAGCCTGCACGAGGTGCTCGCACAACAAAAAGAGCTACCACCAAGAAAGCTCCTGCTCGAAAACGAACCATCAGAAGATAACTTAACAATACAATCAGACTAAAGATTTTCGCACTTGAATGCAGTACAAGGCGCAAATGAGCAACGGACCGAGCTGTATTTAAATACAGTGAGGGAGTAGCGCAGGTTGCAACGCAGTAATGCGTCAAGAACGCATTAACAAAGTTGAGCTTTGCTCAAGCTTGGCTAATGCGTGTTGCGAAGATCTTCTTCGAAAGCTTTAATACCCGTCAAATTTGGCGGGTATTTGCTTGTGTCCGGAAAGTCCAAACTCTGAATGCGTGTCCACACAGCCTCTATAAGCTTTATGAACCTTTGCAACTCTTCCGTATCAAATTTAACTTCCAGGTTGGCTACTAATTGGTCGTTTTCGTCAGGTTCGATAAATTCTAGTCCGCCGCCGCTCACAATAGTTCTTCTGCCATAGCTTGCGGAGTTTTCTACCAGGATTTTATAGAACATCAGCTGCTGGCGGTATTTATGGAGTTTTATCTTTTCGTATTCGTCTCTGCCCTGCCAACTTTTGGCTGGTTTGCCTGTTTTAAAATCTATAACTTCCACCTGCCCTTTCTCGTTAAACCTTAATTTGTCGACTTTGCCGCTAAGCATTGCTTTGCCAATTACCACGCCCTCGTTATTAAAACCGCGCTCCACAACATCAGACGCTAAAATTTTATTGCCGCGCTCGCTAATATAGCGCTCGATGGCCCCCCGTCCTCGCTCGTCGAGTTTTGCAAGATCCGGGCGCCTAAGGTGCTTTCGACTTAATAAGTTAGAAAAAAAGTTTTGAATGTCGAGGGTGTCTGGTAGTCTGCCATTTTGCCTTAGTTCGCCCTGAGCCCACTGCAGAGTTTTGTGTACTGCGTCGCCGTAAGCTGCCGCGGGCGTTATTGCTTCTGGAAAACGCAGCAAATTATGAATAAAGAAATACTGCGGGCCAGCGTCTTTAACATCTATAAAGTTATTTAAATGCGTAACACTTAACTTGTAGTTTTTTAGAATCGGCTCAAACAACGTGGCTTTGCTGGCAATAATTTGGCGGAATTTGTAAGCCCAGTCGGTTGCCAAAATTTCTACAGACTGGATGTTTGTTGGTTTGTCTATGGGCACTGGTTTTAGCATAGGGTGTATCGGCTCGGAGTCTTCAGAATTGCCGCCGATAAAGCTCAATCCTGGAGAAAGTTTATTGTCTAGGCTGTGTGTGTAGCTTGTTACATGCAAAATTTTCTTAGCACGCGTTAATGCGACAAAAAGCAAACGCAATTTGTCATTGTCGCCGTCGCTTGCAGGTGCCAACGGTAAGTTTTTGGGCAAAGTGATTGTGGAATGTCTTGTGCGTGCAGTTGGTCCCCAAATTTCGTCTTGGGCGTTAACTACAAACACTACTTCAAATTCCAAACCTTTTGCTTTGTATGCGGTCATGACTTGGATGGCGTTTGTGGTTTGTGTGTGCGGGTTGGTGTCGATAATTTTAATCTGAGCACCCTCGTGCGCTTTAGCAAACTCCACTAAATCTTTAATGTATAAAAATTGATTGGGCTTCCAGTGACGCAAGCGATGGCGCAAGGTTGATAATTGGCCCAAAAACGCCAAATATTTGTCCGTTGCTTCTTCTATATGGCGAGCGCTAAAGTAAAATTCTCGAAGCGGCGAAATAAAGCTGTCTGCCTTTTGGTCCGGCAGCAAAAGCTCATCAAACTCAGAATCTATGCCGTCATCTATTACGCCGGTAAGCTGGTCGAGAATATATTCCATTGGCTCTTGCGTACTTTTTCGCGCTAAACGCATAAACCATTTGGCAATCTCTTTAACTTTTTGGTCCTTATGCTTTAGCGCGACAGGCAGCCAACGCTGGTTGGTGTTGTAGCAGTCTATGCTTATTTGCAAAATTGTTTCTGGTTCTATATTCCAAAAATCGTAACCTAGAACTTGGCTTAACAGCACGTCAACCTCGCCGTGCTGATTTTTAGAAATTGCTACCACTAATTTGGCCATCGTCAAAAGCTGGTTAATAATCGGCGAGTCTAAAATGTTTTCTCGCCGCTCGTAAGCGACAGGAATTTGCCTGCTGGCTAAGTATGGCACAAGCCGCTCCAAGAACTTATGCCTTGGCGCAATTATAGCGATTTCTTCCGGCTTAATTCCCTTTTGCAAATAAGTCCCCACTTGCTCTCCTATCCAATCGTATTGCGCAAGTTCGCTCGAAAAAACACTGTGCTCTAAAACGTCGTTATCGTGTTTGGCTTGGATGGTTAACTGTTTGTGCGCGCTTGGCAAAACGGATTCTAGCCGGTCTCCGATTTGCTCTGCAACCGCAAAGCTAACGTCCAAAATATTTTTTGTGGAGCGGTAATTGTCCTCTAAGGTAATTAACGTTGGGTCTTTATACATCTTAGAAAAAGCCACCATGTTAGAAACTTCTGCGCCCTGGAAAGCGTAAATTGCTTGGTCGTCATCGCCCACGGCCATAATATTAGGCCGGTCTTCGTTTACCGGGTTGTTGCCAAGTGCTGTTAGCATTCTTAGCTGCGCTTTGTTGGTGTCTTGGAATTCGTCTACCAAAATATATTGGTATTTTTCTTGCAGGCTGAGACGCAGTTCGTCGTTATGTTCTAGCGTATGTACTACTTCTACAACCATGTCATCAAAATCGTATAATCCTTGTGCGGCCATATCGTCCACTAGCTGCTGGTAAATGTTAGCCAGCGCGTGCATTTTGCGGATGCTTTGTCCGCTGTCTTTAAAAATATGCTCATTTGCAGCATTTTTTTGACACCATTTATTGCGCCACGTGGTAATTGCCGGCGCAAAGCGCCCGGACTCGCTAGTGGCTAAAATCGCCTTTTCAAGCTCCGCCGCGCATTCTGCTCCGTAATCTGGAAAACCGTAAAATTCTTGGTTTGTGGATTTAGCACGCAATACCTCTAAGAGTTTGTTGTATTTAGCCAAGTACTTTGGCGACGGACTTTCTGTAAAAGTATCGGCTAATTGTTTGCCCACAGAGTCTATAAAAGATTTGTTGGCGTTTATGATTTCGTGCAGCTCGTGCGGGGCCAGGCCGTTTTGTTTAAGCCAGCTTATTGTAGAAAGTGTATTTCTAAGATGGATAAAATCCTCTCCCACTTTGGTACTCAGCGGGTTGCTGTGCGGCAAACCTTCAAAGATATTTTTTAAAAGTTCGTATTGGCCAAGCTCGTCCACCTGCTGCAGCAGCTGGCGCTTTGTAAAATAGTCTGGGAACTGGTTAATAGCTTCCCCGCCAAAACTATGGAATGTGTGGATTGCTACATGGTACGCCGACTGGCCGATTATGCTCTCTAAGCGTTCGCGCATATTTCGGGCAGCGTTATCGGTAAACGTAAGGCATAAAATATTATTTGGGACTGCATCAGTTGTGTGAATAATATTTGCAACGCGCATAGAAAGCAGCTGCGTCTTCCCTGTTCCCGGCCCGGCAATAACTAGCACTGGCCCTTCGGTTTGGGTGACGGCCTGTTTTTGACGCGCATTTAGGCGCGCAAATTCCCTCTCAAAACTCTTCATTAAATACTATTATCGCATTTATTCTTAACTGTATATACTATTGAAATAATTACAAATAAATAGTATAATATATTAGTTTTTGGGAATTATTTATAATAATCACCCCAAAAATGAATTTTAATAAGCAGAATCTTGGGAAGGCGTGGTGAGAATTTAGCCTGTAAATTAACTTTTTATAGCTTAAATCCTCACCAAGCCAACAGCCCACAACCACAGGAGGACCGCAGTGTCCAGCATCACCGACGAGGCAACGGGAGTCGCCACGGCCCGGGCCGACTTCTCCCATTCCTTCAAGGGCGGGAGCGTCCACTCCAACATCACACTCGAGAGCGACTCCTACCCCGAGGGCGAGCTCCACGAGCTCCTCTACATCGGCCAGACCATCGGCACCCTCACCGCCGTCGCGCACTCCCTCAAGAGCTTCGCCGAGACGGCCGGCACCGAGATCCTCAACGAGGCCAACACCGTCGAGTTCATCGAGGACGACACCGAGTTCCGTCACAGCGGCGTGAAGATCTCGGCCGTCACCACGGTCAACTTCGACAACCCGATCGTCCACACGGCGCAGCTGCACGAGGCCCTCCTCGAGCTCGCCTCGGCCCAGCTGAACTCGATCGCGATGCACCTCGACTCCAAGGTCCTGGACGGACTCCGCAAGGACAATCCGACGCCGGAGGACTACCTCGACAACATCATCACCGAGCCCGACAAGCCGGTGGCGGAGAACCCGCCCCCCGGCCTCGCGCCCGAGCACTGGTCGGAGTTCGTCTACAGCGGCGCCGCCCACCGCGGCTGCAGCTGCGGGCGGTCCAACTGCCCGGCCGGCGTGCTCAAGTCGCTCATCAGCTACACAGAGAGCGATCTCGTCGCCTACGGCGTCTCGCAAGAGGCGGCCCAGGCGATCGTCAACCACCCGGTGACGAAGCTGCTCAAGGAGAGCGACGAGAAGCTGAGCGGCAAGCTCACGCAGCTCGCCAACCTGCTCGGCGTGTCGCTGGACGACTCCCTGTTCGGCTCGAGCTCGTACGAGGACCTCCTCGGCGGCCTGGCCGGCTTCGGCGTCCCGCGGCCCAGCCGTAACGGCCGCCGCCGGAGCGACGAGCTCTAGCGGATCGGCCCAAGCTTATGGGGCGGGATGTGCGGGGATAACTCCCTGCGCTCCCGCCCCGCGGGCTAACCCCAAGATTCTGCACATTTCAAACCTATTTTATAAACCAATCTAAAACCCTTATGCTATACTCAGCTTAATAATCATGGATACTGAACCTTCAGCTCCTCAGCCACGAAGAAGAACTCCAAAACTCGATATTCCTTTTGACTCTAGAACAGTGATTATAATTCCGCTTTTAGTAATTGTGGGCATGATTTTTGCCTGGAAACCTTGGGATAAGCCGCCACAAAATACCGACCGCACAGTCCAGGTAAACGGCCAAGCTACCGTCAAGGCAGACCCGGACGAATTCGTTTTTAGCCCTAGCTTTGACTTTAAAAATGCAAACAAACAGGCTGCGTTATCCGATCTTACTAAAAAGAGCGACGAAATTGTCGGCCAGCTTAAAAAGCTCGGAGTTGCTGACAATCAAATAAAAACCAATGCCGACGGCTACAAAAACGGCATTTACCTGCCCGCCACGGATTCTGGCCAGTCAACTTATACCCTATCTTTGAATATTACCGTAGATTCCAAGGATTTAGCTCAAAAAGTGCAGAATTATTTAACTTCAACTGCTCCGTCCGGCGCGGTAACTCCTTATTCTAATTTTAGTAAAACAAAGCAGCAAGATTTACAGGCGCAAGCACGCGACGCTGCGGAGAAAAACGCTCGCGCTAAGGCAGAAACTTCTGCAAAAAACCTGGGCTTTAAATTGGGCGCAGTCAAATCCATTTCCGACACTAACGGTTTTGGTACGATTGAGCCGCTTTTAGAAAAAGGTGCAAATTCATCTGATCTTTCCCAGCCAACAGCAGGATCTGGATTAAGTATCCAGCCTGGCCAAAACGATATTAACTATCAAGTCTCTGTAACTTATTACATTAAGTAACCTTATTCATACTTTTGCATGGCCAAAAGTATGCAAAAGCCACCGGCCCATAAATCCACTTGAGACGACCAGTTGTCAAAAAATACAATGCCTCGGACGATGCAAGCATCCTCGCTCATGAGTATTCAAGCGGAATTCGCTCGGCAGGTCCTCGGACTTTAATTGTATTTTTGAACAACGTCCATATCAGGTGAATTTATGAATGGCCGGACCTGGCCACACTCATCCAAAACTTACTACTCAAGGTAGAAAAATATATATTTATATTAGATACTTAGTCCATATGAAGAAGGATGATCAGGGAAGGATCATATTTAGTACGGCAGTTATCGCCACACTATTTGCGTACTTACAGATTCATGATTACATCAAATCATCCCTTGGCATAACAGCGTACACCATGGGACTCTGGGCTTTAACTGCTTCCGCAATTTTAAGTTTTCTTTTTATATTCTTTACAGCATCTGAGTTAAGGTTTGAAGATCCATCCAGGATACCTTTTGTTAAATATGACAAATTTTACCGTAAAACTATAAGTTGGTTTAGAAGAATGGCTTTTGATTTATCAATAGATGTCTTTGTTATAGCTCCGGTGGCATTAACTGCTGTTTATATAATGAATTTGTTTATTCCACGTAATCTAGCTGACAAAGATCATATGTCATTGATTATTTTTTTCGCCACTCTTTTAATGGCTGGTATGATTATTTCTTTTATAGGACTTGCTGTGCAACTTTTATATTTAGCAGATGGCTTGATAAAAGATTTTACCGACCCGTATTTAATTAAGCTGCTTTTTATTTTAGGATTAATCACAATGTCCGTAGGTTTTATTCTTTACGGGAGTAATGTATTAAGCATAGTCTTTCTTCTTTCGGTTATCTTACTCGCGGTAATGCGGGGGTTTTTAGATCGCACGAAAAAATAAGCAAGGGATTTTTAGGAGGACCTTAATTCAGGCCGAGGATTATTGAGCCCATAACAATTAACATTAGGGCGGCTATTTTTAGTTTTGTGATTGACTCTTTTAGGTACCAGCCGATCGCTACGGAGCCAACTAATATTCCTGATGTGCGTAGGGTGGATACATAGGCGAGGGGAGCCAAGCCTAAAGCTATTAAGTAGGCCGTATACGTACCGCCTAAGCATGTGCCTGCAATACCTAAAGATTTAATGCTTCCTTTTACTTTATGCACTTCTTTGATGCCGAATAGCAGGGAAGCTACATACAAAATAACTACAGCGCCGATAGTATCAACAAATGCGAAATAAATTGGATCTGATGCTTTTATAGCAACGACGTCTAATGTCGCAGCAATATAAGCGACAAAGATAGAGCCCAAGGTAAGGAGATTTGCTCTGTCTGCAGTAAAAATCTTTAACGGATTGTGCAAGTATTTGCCTTTTAGGTTTAGCGCATATACGCCAACCACCACGATCAATATTCCAATGCATGCCATTAAACTTGGTTTTTGATTAACAAAAATCCAGGCCAGTACTAGGCCAATTATTGGGCCAAAACTTTGCAACGGTAAAATTTTAGACAGCTCGCCGAGCCTTAATGAACTTATATAAAAGTACGTGTTTAACGGATAGAATCCAAGCCAAATTGCAACTGATGGTAGCCAAAATTTTGGCCCGAGCGTAAACGGGTTGAATAAGTTGCCCCTAGCTAATAAGGCTGTCGCAATAATCGGCAGCGAGAGTAACTGGCTAGTCCAGCCAATAGTAAAATGATTTAACTTATGAGAAAGCTGTTTCTCGCTAGTTTTTCTGAGCGAAGCAAACACTGCGCTTAAAAGTGCAAGTAAATACCACATTAATGATTCCTTATTGGTTTTAATTATTTAAATTTTTTAAGAAGAGATTTCGGGTCTATGCCCGATCTAATACACATATATTAGCATAAATATTATAAAAAGTCAATAACTAATTAGAGACTGGATGTGCCAATAAGATGACCTACGCCGTAAGTGATTATCATTGCTAACGCGCCGCCAATAACTACCCTTACAACAGCTGGTCGAATAGGCGCCTTGCCGATCCTAGCACTTAAAATTCCTGTAAATGCCAGTGCCGCAATCACGCTTATAAATGTAGTTGGAACTCTAAGATTTTGGGAAGGTAATAGTATAGCCAGCATCGGTAAAATGGCTCCAGCTAAAAATGACAGTGCCGATGCCGTTGCAGCCTGCCATGGATTTACTAAATCTTCTGGATTAATTGCAAGTTCGGCATCCAAATGTGCTCTGTACGCATCTTTTTGCGTAAGTTCTTTTGCGACAACCTCTGCAGTTTTTGCAGATAAACCCTTATTGATATAAATTTGAATTAACTCTTCAAGTTCTTCATTAGGAGCGGTTTCCAGCTCATGTTTTTCTAACCTTAGTAGTGCTCGCTCCGTGTCTCGCTGGCTGCTAACCGATACGTATTCGCCGGCAGCCATAGATATTGCTCCTGCTAAAACGCCAGCCATTCCAGCCGCAAAAATCGTTGACCTAGAACTTGTTGCACCCGCCACGCCGACAACTAAACCGGCAATGGAAACAATACCGTCGTCGGCACCTAAAACAGCAGCGCGCAGCTTGTTGAGATTGCTTGTGGCGCCTGGGTGATGGGGTTCATATTTTTTATGTTTCGCCATTACTACAAATTATAACTTAAAAATGTATAGGGATTTTAAGGCAAAAAACTTATATTATTCGTAAAAATTATTTTTGGGTGAGACTATAATAAGCACTGAAGGGGGCACAATGAGTGATTACATAATTATTAAAGCGGATGATGTTAAGGATTTTTATGAAGATACGGATGTCCCGGGGGAGTTCCGCAGTTTAACGAAGGCGCTTGGTGCTGAGCAGCTGGCAATTTCCCTAATTAGAATCCCACCATTTTCGGATTTTGAGCAAAGCACTGGACACTACCATGATGAAATCGAGGAGATTTATATTATTACGCGCGGCACATTAACGATGCGCTTTGGAAACGACATTAAAAAAGTAAAAGCAGGCTCAGTTGTTCGCGTTGCGCCGAAAACGCCAAGGTCTCATCGAAATGAAAGCGACCAACCAGTTGATATGTGGGCGATTTCCAGGCAGTTAGGACACGCAGACCACACAAAAATCGATGATTTTTGGGAAGCTTCCCCACAAGCAAAACAAACCCGCTAAAGTGTCTATATTTGGCCACTTCTTACTTAAGGAGTAAAATAACTCTTAATAGACCATGGACTTTGCAAAAAAGAAACTTGGAATTAGCGGCCAAAGCAGTCGAGATTTATCTACCAACGAAAAAAAGATAATCGGCTTGCTTGGATTGCCAACATTCGGGCTAGCACTATCTGTGACGGTGGTTGTAACTTATGTACCGCTTTTGGCCGAGCAGTTTACAACTTCTACTACAATTGTTGGGTTAATTATTGCCACAGAGGGCATAGTGGCACTTTTTTTACCGGTGTTGGCAGGCAGTTATTCGGACCACCTGCACACGCGTTTTGGCGGACGGCTGCCTTTTATAATGATAGGTTCGCCAATTTCTGCCATCGCGCTGCTTCTTTTAGGGTTTGCAAACACCATATGGTTTATTATCGCCTGCGTCGTTGCGTTTTTTATAAGCTACTACTTGGCATATGAGCCTTACAGAGCGCTTTACCCTGATGTAGTAGAAGATGATGCTTCTGGCAGGGCACAAAGTGTACAGGCTATCTGGCGCGGCGCGGGCACTGGTACAGCGTTGGCTATCGGCAGCTATTTGTTTGCAATTAAGCGATGGCTTCCTTTTACGCTTTCTGCAATCTTGACCTTTGCGGCAACGGCAGTTTTTATTTGGCTTTTACTTAAGCGGCACGGAGTGCCAAAGCAGCATCGGCGTGAGCCGAGTTCGCTAATAGAAGCATACAAAACGGTGTTTAGCCTGCTAAAAAGACATCGCAGCCTTCGTAATTTTATATTTGCCAATACTCTTTGGGAACTCACGCTTGCGGCACTCAAAAGCTTCATGCTGCTTTATTTGACTGTTGGACTAGGCCACAGCAAGTTTAAGGCGGCCACTATTATAACTGTAACTGCGTTTGTTATCCTTTTGGCCGCTCCCTTAAGCGGTAAATTGGCGGATTCTGTTGGTATAACAAAAGTTATGCGCTGGGCATCAATAATTTTTGGTTTGGGACTGTTAGTGCCG
>Ga0070679_100000497_pt1 | contig 33512 bp, 24 predicted proteins | sample KBSC63BmetaG_FD_65652 | JGI IMG/M metagenome (GOLD analysis project Ga0070679, IMG submission 65652) | Corn rhizosphere microbial communities from Kellogg Biological Station, Michigan, USA - KBS C6-3B metaG | ecosystem: Host-associated > Plants > Roots > Rhizosphere | place: USA: Michigan... | reverse complement strand
TTCGCCGACTACATATATGAGCGGCTTGGGATGATCAAATACCGCTGGAAGCGGTGGATCCCAAAAGCCGCGTGACCGTCGCCGGAGGAACGGACGGTGACACCCCCGCTCGCTGGCTCGTCGTTACCACGTGACAGGCTCTGAGACCTTCGACGCGGTCGTCGTTGGCGGCGGCTTCTATGGCGCGAGGCTCGCCGTCATGCTCCGCAAAACGGGGCGTTCTGTCATGCTCGTCGAACGAGAGCCCGCGCTGTTGTCGCGCGCCTCGCTCCGAAATCAGGCCCGGGTCCACAACGGCTACCACTACCCGAGAAGCCTGCTCACCGCGCTTCGGTCCCGTCTCAACTACGATCGGTTTCTCACCGAGTACTCGGACTGCGTCGATCGGTCGTTTCCGCACTACTACGCGATCGCGCGTGGAATGTCGAAGGTCACCTTCGCCCAGTTCGCCGAGTTCTGCCGGCGAATCGGTGCGCCGCTGTTGCAGGCACCGTCGGCGGTTCGGCAGCTCTTCGATTCTTCGCGGGTCGACGCGGTGTTCGAGGTCCAGGAGTGCGCGTTCGACGCGTCTGCGTTGAGAAGTCGAGTCGATCGCGAGCTTCGCGAATCGGGTGTCGATGTCGCGTTGGAAACCGAGGCGGTTCGGCTTCGCCCGAACCGCGCAGGCGGTGCGATGTCCGTGCAGACGCGCGGCCGGTACGGTGATCAAGAGATTGGCGCGACCCTGGTGCTGAACTGCACGTATTCGCGCCTCAACCATCTACTCGCCGACTCGAACGCACCGGTCATTCCCGCGAAGCACGAGCTCACCGAGATGGCGCTCGTTCGCCCGCCGGCCGAGCTCGGGGGCGCCGCTGTCACCGTGATGGATGGCCCATTCTTCTCGCTCATGCCGTACCCGTCGCGAGGTCTGTTCACGCTCAGCCACGTTCGATACACTCCGCACGCGAGCTGGCACGAGCGCTCGGGCGTGCAGACACTCGACGCCGAGCGACACCTTGCCATTCGCGAGTCACGCTTCACCCACATGGTTCGCGATGCCGAGCGCTATCTGCCTGTGATGACCCAGAGTCGGTACGTTGACTCGCTGTGGGAGGTCAAAACCGTGATGCCGCGCAGCGAGCAGGACGACAGTCGTCCCATTCTTCTCCAGCGAAGCGCCGCACTCCCGAACTGCTTCACCGTACTCGGCGCCAAGATCGACAGCGTGTACGATGTCGAAGAGGCGCTGACGGAGACGCTTGGCCTCACGCCGCGCCGACCGGTCGCGCAGTCCCCCGAACGCCGCGCGTCGCCGCGCGGCAGTGAAGCGCTCATCTCGATTGTGGCGCCGCTGGAGACCGATGCAACGGCGGCGGTCGTCGAAGCATTCGTCGATGAAACGGTCGAGGTGCTGCGGGGCATCGTGCCGCACTATGAGGTCGTGCTCGTCGACGACGGTGCGCCGGCAGAGACGACCGAGTGCGTCCGGGCGATTCTCGCGCGGCATGATTTCGTTCGCTTCGTGCGACTGTCGCGCCACTTCGGCGAAGAGACTGCGATTTCTGCGGGACTCGATGTGGCGATCGGCGACTACATCATCGTCATGCTGCCGAATATGGATCCGCCGTCGCTCATCCCGCAGTTCTTCGAGCGAGCGCGGTCCGACGCGGACATCGTGTACGGGGTGCGTCTGCATCGCAACAACGAGCCGTTCTGGTATCGCGCGGGAGCTCGCCTCTTCTATTGGTACATCAACTCGGTGGTGAAGGCAGGCATCCCGGAAGATTCGACACAGTTCCGCTGCATGAGCCGGCAGGTGGTGAATGCCATCACGCAGATCCGCGGACCGGAGCACTATCTGCGGCTGCTCACGTCATATGTCGGCTTTCGCAAACTGGCGCTGCCGTATGCACCGATCAATCGAAGCGGTCAACCGACAGTGCGGCCGAAGGGCGAAGCCGCGCATCTTGCGCGTTCGCTCATCATGGATCACACGACGCACCCGCTGCGCGTCGTGCTTCGCGTGGGACTTCTGGCGGCCGCGATCAACGCGATCTGGGTCGCGCTACGACCAAAACCCTATGGACAAGCATTGTGGGCCGCACTCGGTCTGTTTCTGCTCACGGCCATGATCGCGACGATCGGAGAATACGTCGGAGCGCTGTCGCGCCGTCTGCATGACAGGCCCGCGTACTACGTGCGAGAAGAGCACACGAGCTCCGTGCTGCTTCGAGAGGAGAGACGGAATGTCGTCGACGCGACACGCGAAGGATCGTGACGCGCTCGACGTTCGCCCCGAACGCGTGATCGAGCTTCGGGTTGGTCCCGGCGTTCCCGAGTACGAGCGCCACGTATTCACAGGCAAGCGTCATCGCTACTGTGTCGCCGTCTTCGTGATCAATGAAGGCGAGCGTGTGCGAAGCCAGCTTCGCGGCATGGCGTCACTCGCGGATCAGATCGACATCGTCGTCGCCGATGGAGGAAGTACCGACGGTTCGTTGGCGCTCGATTCGCTCGCGGAGTTCCGCCTGCGAGCGCTGCTCATCAAGCGAGGACCGGGGAAGCTGAGCGCGCAGATGCGCATGGCAATCGACTTCGCGCTCGCCGATGGCTACGACGGCCTCGTCGTCATGGATGGAAACGGAAAGGACGACTACGCGGCGATTCCGCGTTTCATGGAGCTGCTTGCCGAAGGCTACGACCACGTGCAGGGATCGCGGTACATCCCAGGCGGCCAGGGAATCAACACGCCGCTGAGTCGCACCATTGGTGTTCGTCTCGTCCATGCGCCGGTGGTGAGCCTGGCAGCGGGCGCGCGCTATACCGATACGACGAATGGCTTTCGCGCCTATAGCAGAAGGCTTCTGACCGATCCTCGAGTGGCGCCGTTACGGGACGTATTCGTCGGATACGAGCTTCACTACTATTTGGCGATTCGATCGGCACGACTCGGCCTTCGCATCATCGAGACGCCAGTGACGCGTCGATATCCCAAGAACGGAAAGACGCCCACCAAGATCAGTCCGGTGAAGGGCAGCTTGAACGTGTTACGCACGTTGGCGGCGGCAGCCGTAGGGAGATTCGATCCGTGAGCGCCGCCGCACCTTGGGGTCTCTCTGAAAGCTCCGCCCTCATCGGCCACACCGGCTTTGTTGGTGGCAACCTGCTGCGACAGCGTCCGTTCGGCGCGCTGTTCAACTCCAGCAACATCGATCAGATCACAGGACGCAGCTTTGATCTGGTCGTGTGCAGCGGTGCGCGTGCCGAAAAGTGGAAGGCGAACGCCGATCCATTGGCCGACCTCGACAATATCGAGACATTGACGCGCGCGCTCGAGCACGTCGACGCGCGCAGGGTTGTCCTCATTTCGACGGTCGATGTTTTCGTCGATCCGATCGGCGTCGACGAGGATTCGCCGACGCCCACGGCGAATCTGCACGCGTACGGCCGGAATCGTCGCCGTCTCGAGCAGATCATCGCGAATCGATTCGACGCGCTGGTGGTGCGACTGCCCGCGCTGTACGGACTAGGTCTCAAGAAGAACGCGCTCTACGATCTGCTCAACGACAATCAGGTGAACAAGATCGATGCACGTGGCGCGTTTCAGTTCTACGATGTGGGACGACTGTGGCGAGATATCGACATCGCATTGGAGAACGATCTGACTCTCGTTCATCTGCCGACTGAGCCCACGACCGTGGGCGAGATTGCTCGCACGGCATTCGGGATGGATTTCAGCAACGAGCTTCAGAGCACTCCGGCGCGGTACGACGTCCGGACCCGGTTCGCGTCGCTGTTCGGCGGGAGCGACGAGTACGTCGAGCGAAAGCCCGAGGTGCTCGCCGGGATCGGAGCTTGGGTGGCGCGAGCCCGCACGTCGCGTGACTAGCGGTCTTCGTTTGGCGGTCTCGAACATCGCCTGGGACCCGTCCGAAGACGACGAAATCGCGGCTGTTCTGACGCGTGAAGGCGCTTCGGGGGTGGAGATCGCTCCGACGAAATGGCGCGACAAGCCATTGGACGCGACGGCCAGAGAGATCGCGCACTATCGCACGACTTGGGAAGACCGCGGATTGCGCATCGTCTCGCTCCAGGCGCTGCTGTTTGGCCGTTCCGATCTGGAGTTGTTCGGCGCCACACGGTTCGAGCTCCGCGACTATCTGCGTCGCGTAATCGAGCTCGGCGCCGGACTCGGCGCACACGCGCTGGTGTTCGGATCGCCAAAGAATCGCCTTCGCGGACCCCTCGCGATGTCCGATGCGATGGCGAGCGCGACTGATTTCTTCCGTGAGATCGGAGACTTTGCCGCAGAGCATGGCGTGACGATCGCGATTGAAGCCAACCCGCCGGAGTACGGCTGCGACTTCATCACGCGAACGGACGAGGCGGTCGAACTGTGCCGCGCGATCGCCAGCGCCGGCATCGGAGTGAACGGCGACCTCGGCGGAATGTCGATGTCCGGTGATGACCCGCGATCTGTGATCGAGTCCGCGAGCGATTGCATCGTGCATTTCCACGCGAGCGAGCCAAACCTTGCCGAGCTGAGCGCGGCGTCGAATCACGCGGCGGCTGCGGCGGGGCTGGTCGCGATTGGCTACAGAGGATGGGTGTCGGTTGAAATGCGGGAAGCGGGAAGCGGGAAGCGGGAAGCGGGGAACGCGGAAGAACGTCTCGACAGGCAGAAAGCCCGCTCGGCGAATTTTCAAGCCGTCGAGCGGGCCGTGCGCCTTGCGAAGACCGCCTATTCCTCAGCGATATCCTGAGTCGCGGCGCGAGCCCTTACCGCGAGTTTCCCGCTTCTCGCTTCCCGCTTCCCGCTTCCCGCGACTCCTCCCGCGACAACTCCAGCATCCCCGTACCGACGTATAGCATTCTCGAATACGTCGATCGCGTATCGCGCAGCACATTCGGCGTCGCGTTTCGCTTGAGATAGTCGGCGACTTCGTCAGGCGTCGCCACGGGATGCGTCTCGAGGAAGAGCGCGATCGCGCCGCTCACGTAGCCGGCGGACATCGACGTGCCGTTCCAGAGTTGCGAGATAGGCAGCTGATCGCGATCGAGACTCGGTAGCAGCACCGAATCGCCAGGAGCGTAGACATCGACGCACGGACCGTATGCCGTTCCCGGTGAGCGTCGATCGAATGTCTTGTAGTGGCCGTCGTTGTCGCGCGTGCCGGCGAGACTCGAGGCGCCGACGACGATTGTGCCGCGCGAGTTTGCCGGCGATACTCGGCACGCGTCGATGTCGAGATTCCCTGCCGACACGATCACCGGAATTCCAGCTTGTCGCAGCTCGGCGACTGCCGTATCGAGCGCGCCGATGCGCGACGCAGTATCGGCGATGAACGACCAGTTCGCGACGGCCGGTCCGGGATGTGCTTTGTGATCCTCGATCACCCAACGCGTTCCGTCGACGATCGCCTTGATCGTTCCGCGGAGTTTTTCGCACTGCACCATCTTGATGTCGACGATGTTCGCTCCGGGAGCAACGCCGAGCGTCGCACCCGCAATCGCGCCGGCGACGGCCGTGCCGTGCGGATTACAAATCTTTGGATCGTCGGGAAACGCGCTGTAGCCGCGACGCACACGGCCAGCGAGCTCGGGATGAGTGTCCGAAACGCCGCCATCAAAGACGTAGACTGTTACGCCCGAGCCAGTGGCTGCATGGCTGTACGTCTGATCGAGAGGAAGATCGCGCTGATCGATACGATCGAGCGCGACCGAAATCGTGCGCGAGGTGTATACCGTCGTCGACCACGTAACGCTTGAGGCGAGCTTATAGATGCTGCTCGAACCTGCTAACGACGCCGACGCGCTCGGCAATCCGGGTCGCGGTACGTGAGCGCACCCGATGAGCAACCCAGTACCGCCGATGACGGCAGCACTGATGCGGTAGCCGAGTCGAGTGGTAATGCGAGAACGCATGGCACAACCAATTGATAGAAGACAAAGCTTCCATGACTCTGAGTATCGGCTTGTAAAGGGAATTGGCGTGCCACCAGATGGTGGCCGTCGAGAAATCCGGCCCGACCCGGCTTCTTAACACCTTCTTTGCGCCGTGGGAGGCGTGCTCGCGATGACGCGGCCGCCATACTTCTAATGATTCGCCTTCCCTCAGGACGGCCATCGCGGGAGCCACGCATGAGCAAACGTCTTCGTCTTTCACTCGTGCCGCTCGTCCTCGCCGCGTGCACGCACCAGGCGCCTTCGACGAGCCCCGACATGGCGTCGAGCTCGCGGTCCACGGGCGACCTCACACAGGACGAGCGAATTCGGCAAGTGCTCAATCGCCTCACCTTCGGCGCGCGGCCCGGAGATGCATCCGCGGTGGCCGCGATGGGCATCGAGCGGTGGATTGATGCGCAACTGTCGCCGCGGACCATCGCCGATGCGAACGCCGAAGCGGTGCTCGCGAGTATGGAAACGCAGCGAAAGCAGGTGTTCGAGCTGATCGCCGATCACCCAGATCCGCAAGAAGTGCAGCAGCGTATCAATCAACGGCGCGCGGCCCAGGCGCGCGCCAACGCGTCGGGCGCGGTCGTTCCCGTGTCCTTTTCCGGCGCGGACAGCCTGTCGTTACGTCGCGCGCAACAAACGACGAACCAACTTGTGGGCCAGATCACATCTGCGAAGCTGGTCCGCGCCGTCTGGAGCGAGCGACAGCTGCAGGAGGTAATGACCGATTTCTGGGAAAATCACTTCAGCGTCTTCCTCGGGAAAAGTCCGAATCGCTACTCGATGATCGAGTACGACCGAGACGTCATTCGCCCACGTGCGCTCGGTCACTTTCGCGATCTTCTCGGCGCCGTGGCGAAGAGCCCACAGATGCTCTTCTATCTCGACAATTGGCAGAGCGGCGTCGACAGCGTGCACGCGAACATTCTCGAGCAGCGGATCGAGGCGCGACGTGTAAACAGCAACGATCCGCTCGCGCGTACGCTCGCCACGCTACCTCGTCGCCGTGCGCGTGGTCTGAACGAGAACTACGCGCGCGAGCTGATGGAGCTCCACACGCTCGGCGTTGACGGCGGCTACACGCAGAAGGATGTGCAGGAAGTCGCTCGCGCGTTGACGGGTTGGACGATCGACGCGCCGAATCTCGGCGGCTCATTCGTGTTTCGTCCCGAGCAGCACGACGCCGACGAGAAGGTTGTCCTCGGCCACGTGCTGCGGGCGGGACGCGGCATCGAAGACGGCGAAGAGGTGCTCGACATTCTCGCCCGCGCGCCGGCGACCGCGCATTTCATTGCGACCAAGCTTGCGCGGCATTTCGTGAGCGATGATCCCCCGCCGGCGTTGGTGGATCGCTGTGCGAGCACATTCCGCAAAACCGACGGCGATATCGCTGAGACCCTTCGCTGTATCGTGACGTCGCCCGAGTTCTTCAATCGTTCCGCGTACCGCGCAAAAGTGAAAACGCCGTTCGAGCTCGTGGCGAGCGCCCTTCGAGCGCTCGGCGCACCGGCGGATACCACGCCGCGTTCGGCGCAGCTGGTGAACCAACTCGGCCAGCCGATCTTTGGCCGGCTCACACCCGATGGTTGGCCGGATCGAGGCGAGGCATGGATGAACAGCGGCGCGATCATGAATCGCATCAACTTCGGATTTCGCCTCGCGGCGGGTCAGATTCCCGGAGTTCGAATCGCGAACTGGGCTCCGGGTGTGCGCCTCCGGCAGCTTCCATATGACAAGCAGGTCGACGGCGTCATCGACGAGCTGCTCGGCGGCGGTGTATCGCCAGAAACGCGGCGGATTCTCTCGACCGGCGAGAATCCGCTGGTCGCGTCGAACGCTCCGATGAAGAATGTGCCACAGCTCACAGGTTTGCCGGCTGTGGTTGGCCTCGCACTCGGCACGCCTGAGTTTCAACGGCGGTAGCGATCCACGCGTCATCCCGAGCGAAGCGCATGACTAGCGTCGTGGCGCGACGCTTCTGTCGCGACAAACGGTTGGGTTTGACGTAATCCCTTCGTTTGAACTGTCCTGGTCTCGTGGCCCGATCGGCGGGCAAATACAGGCAGCGGCAGTCCGTCGTCGCATTCCGCCGAGAAGCCTGTCCGCTTTCCAACCGTGCGTCCGTCTTTGAATCGGGTGAGGGAGCAACGCAGGTGTACATCGAATGGGGTGCGCACGGGTTCCATACGAGCACGACGCGGATGTTGACGAAAATCGCGATAGTGATTGACGCCGCGCGGCCACTGATCGTGCTCGCCGCCGGCGATCCGAGCACCTGAGGCGTGTCAGTCCACGTTCGACCGCTGTCGCCAACCGAGATCAAGGCGAACGCACTCCAACTCGCCGATCTGCTCATCGAGGTCGTGCACGGCGGCGAGCCCATGGGGTTCTTCGCGCCGCTGGATCGGAATCACGCGCGCGACTACTGGCTGTCGCTGCGACGGGACGTACACGTCGGCCGCCGGGTCGTGCTCGCCGCGTATTGCGACGATCGCATCGTCGGATCCGGCCAACTCGAGTTTCCGACGTGGGCCAACGGCCGTCATCGGGCCGAGCTTCAGAAGCTGTTCGTCAGCGCGTCACATCGCGGGGGTGGCGTTGGCACGATGCTCGTGGTTGCACTCCACGGCGCCGCACGAGATCGCGGCCGCTGTCTCATCTTGCTCGGCACACGACACCGCGGTCGAGCCGAGGGATTCTACCGAGCGCTCGGGTATCGCGAGGTCGGTGTGATTCCGGGATATTCCGTCGGCTTGGCCGGCGAACGTTACGACCACATCCGCCTGTATCGTGAGCTCGTCTAGAGCGACCGCTCCGCATACGAAAGCTGGTCCCAGCTCGGCTCACGCTGAATGACAGGTTTGCGCGAGCTCACGAGACGGCGTGCCGATGCCGCCAGGGTCGCTTCGGGCTCGAGCTGAAATGAGCCCTCCCACTTCGCCATCACGACCGACGCAAGGCAGTTGCCGACGACGTTGATCGAAGTTCGCGCCATATCCATGAAAGCGTCGACACCGAGGATCACGGCAACGCCTTGAAGCGGCAACCCGAACTGCGCGAGCGTTCCTGACAGCACGACGAGCGACGCGCGGGGCACGCCGGCGGTGCCTTTGCTCGTGAGCATCAACGTGAGCAGCATCAGAATCTGCTGCGATAGCGGCAAATCGACGCCGGCGGCTTGTGCCACGAACACGGACGCCAGCGCGAGATAGAGCGTCGTTCCATCCATATTGAACGTGTAGCCCGCCGGCAGGACGAACGACACGACGCGCTTCGGCACGCCGAGTCGCTCCATGTTCTTCAGCGCGAGCGGCATCGCGGCCTCCGACGACGCGGTGCTAAAGGCGAGAAGCCATGGCTCGGCGCGAACTTCATCACGATCTCGACGAACTTGAACATCGCTTCACTCGAGCTCTCGCAGCACGAGAGCAGAAACGTGTAGCCGGGGCCTTTCACGCGAGACAGCGCTACGCCGAAGATGATGGCGAAGAACGTGACCTGCAGTGCTTCGTTCTTCGCTGCGGCATCGAAGAAGCTCTGTGGAACGGTGTGCTCGAGAATTCCTGTGAGGGACAGCTTGGTTTTGGCGAGCTCACTTCCTGTATCGGCGGTTGCGCTCACGAGATTCACGCCGAGCCCGGGCTTCACGAGGTTCACCATCACGAGGCCGATCACGAGCGCGAGCGTCGTGACGATCTCGAAGTAGGTGATCGATCGAAGTGCGAGCGTTCCGACACGCTTCATATCGTCGCCGTGCCCCGCGATTCCGACGACGATGGTGGCGAACAAGAGCGGGACGATCAGCGACTTGATCATCCGGAGAAACACGTTCGACAAAACTTGCACATCCGACGCATGAAACCCGCTCATGCTTTGGCTGTCGGGGAAGAAATATCCGAGCGCCAGTCCGACTAACATCGCGATGATCACCCATTGGGTTTGCGATATCGGAGGCACGAGCTGGCGCCGCGCCGAAGCGACGGCCGGGGAGACTCGAACTGGTATCGGGAGTCCGGTTGAAAGCTCGGAAAACAAGCGTGACCGGCCAAACGCAGTGTCCCGGCTCCACCCGGACATGTGTTCGTCACCTCCATCGTACGGGATCCAATTCGGGCGTGAAGCTCTCGGCGTCGGTCGTTCGAGGACTGATGTCCGGATCTGCCCCGCCTTTCCGTTATCTAATATCCCCCGATACGGTGTTTTACGACCGAACTCGGTGCGCAGGTGATGCCGGTCGTGACGTAACCCACTTGCAAGAAACACCAGATCCTCGCGAGGCGCCGTTGCCGCGCGAACAGTTCCCTTTCATCATTCGACGAACGGCTCGACGGCGACACGTATTTGTACGCCCAGACGCTGAAGTCTGAGTTGGCGCTTCAGGCTCGCCTTTCGTCGACGCTCAGCACATGACTGCTATCCATAATCTCGAACCCGCGCTGGAACCTTCGCGCGGTTTGAACGACTCAGCGACGAGCATTACTGAACTCCTCAACGATTTACGTGCGGGGCGACGCGAAGCTTTTGATCGCATCCTCCCACTCGTCTATCACGAGCTCCGTCGCGCCGCCCGCCGCGAACTCGCCGTTCGCCCGAGCGATACGTTGTTCACAACCGCGCTCGTCCACGAACTGTATCTCAAGTTCTCGCGCACACCGCGCGCTGATTGGCGCAATCGTGCGCACTTCCTTCGTGCAGCCGCTGTGGCCATGCGCCACATCCTGGTCGACCGCGCGCGTCGACGGGCAGCGGAAAAGCGCGGCGGACCACACCGCACCGTCACGCTCGAAGACGGTTTGATCGCGTCCGACAGCCAGGCCGAGTCGTTGCTCGAGCTGCACGAGGCGCTCGACCAGCTTGCCTTGCTCGATGAGCGTCTGGCGCGAGTGGTCGAATGTCGCTTCTTCGGCGGCATGACCGAGCAGGAGACCGCCGAAGCGCTTCGCGTCACCGAGCGAACGGTGCGTCGAGACTGGGTCAAAGCTCGCGGCCTGCTTTTTCAGGCACTCGCCGGTGACGAGCAGCGCCGAGAACTACCGCCAACCCCGCGGGCTGTGCACAGATGACGCTGGGGGCGGTGACGCGCGAACGCTGGCGCGTCTTGGAGCCGTTGTTGGACGCTGCGCTCGAGCTCGCTCCCGCGAGACGGGAGGCATTCGTGCTCGACGCATGCGGCCACGACGATCGATTGCGCGCGGAGCTCGAGGCGCTCCTCGAGGCATGCGACAACGCCGACTCGATTCTGAGGGAGCCGGCGTCGATCGCATATCAGCCCCTGCTCGTCGACGATACTCCGGCACTGCCCGGCCTGCTCGGTGGTCGCTACCACGTCGTTCGCGAAATCGGACGTGGCGGAATGGCGACCGTCTATCTCGCCAACGATCCCAAGCACGGCCGACAGGTCGCGGTGAAAGTGCTGCACGGCGAAGTCGCGCGTCTGATCGGGCGAGACCGGTTCGTCCGGGAGATCGAAACCGCCGCGCGACTTTCGCATCCGCATATCCTCCCGCTGCACGATTCGGGTGATGTTCCGAACGACGACAGCGAAGGATCGGACATTCTGTATTTCGTGTCGCCGTTCGTCACGGGCGAATCGCTTCGCGACCGAATGCAGCACGAGCCCAAGCTCGCGATCGATGAAGTGCTTCGGCTCGGACGAGAGATCGCGCAGGCGCTCGACTACGCGCATCGCCAGGGCGTAGTGCACCTCGATGTGAAGCCGGAGAACATTCTTCTCCAGGACGGCCACGCGATCATCGCCGACTTCGGCATCTCGCGCGCAATATCGAGCGCAAACGAGGTGTCGTTCCGCGAACCAACGCGCGAGCCCACGCCACTCCTCGGCACACCGTCGTACATGAGTCCGGAGCAGGCGCTCGGCGCTGCGGACGTCGACGGGCGGAGCGACGTCTATTCGCTCGGTTGCGTGCTCTATGAGGTAATCACTGGAACGCGCCCGTTCGGACGTCTTTCAGTATCTGAAGCGGTCGACCGCGCTCGCGAGCCGATGACGCCGGATCGCTCGATCCTCGCCGAGCGGTCGTCGCGCGAAGTTGCGGCCGTCATAATGAAAGCGCTGGATCCCGTCAGAGAAAAGCGGTTTCAGACGGCAGGCGATCTCGCGCTCGCGCTCGGCGGCACGGCGCGCGAGCGCAAAATGCAGGGATGGCGGCGTCGGGCCGTGATAACGGCCTGTGTCGCGGCGATGTCCATTCCATTTATCGCGCACTGGATCAACGCAGATCCGCCGCTCGATCCAGATCTGATCGCGGTCGCGCCATTCGACGCCGAAGCGCCGTCACTCGCGCTGTGGAAAGAAGGTCTCGTCGACGTCATGTCGCGAAACCTCGACGGCGCCGGCGCGTTGCGAGCCGTTCCTGCGTCGATGGCGGTTCGTCGTTGGCAGGGCCGGGCCGACCCGCAGTCGGCGCGGGCGCTCGGCCGACGAACCGGCGCGGGATTGGTGATTTACGGCGGGTTGCTCGAAGCGGGTGATTCCGTTCGCGCATCGCTGGTCCTGCTGGATGCGAGCAACGGTCAACCGCTCGCCGAGATCGAGCGACGCGACGTTCCTGCTCGCGTCGACCGGCTGACGGACTCACTCACGGTTGCGGTTCTTCGCGAGCTCGGCCGGTCGCGGCATATCGACATGGCACGCGCGACGTCCTCGCCGACGAATTCCATTGCCGCGCTCAAGGCGTATCTGCAGGGCGAGCAGTTCTATCGTGCCGCCGAACTGGATTCCGCGCAAACGTGGTTCGAGCGCGCGCTGAGTCTCGATTCGGCGTTCGCGCTCGCATATCATCGTCTCGCGTCGGTGCGCATCTGGCGCGATCCGAAGGACATTCCCGATTCCGCGACGTTCGAGTTGATGCGCCGCGCGAGTTGGTTTCCGCGCGGCCTCGGTCCGCGCGAGCGGTTGCTGGCCACGGCGGATTCGTTCGCCGCCGAAGCAGAGTTTGCGTGGCGGCACGCGCTCAGTGATGGCCATCGCTACGTCGATGAGAACGCGCTCGTCGCCCGACTGGACGAGACGTTGAACGAAGCGCTCAGGCGCTATCCGAACGACTCGGAGTTCTGGTTCCTCCTCGCGGAAGCTCACTGGCGCTACGATCGGGATGTCGTGCCTGGAGAGCGAAACGATCGAGGTCTTCTCGCGCTCTACGATCGAACGATCTCGCTCGACTCCTCATTCGCGAGAGCATACCTCAAGGCGATCTCGCTGGCCTCGTACCTCGACGGCCCGGCGGCCGCGCGCCGGTATATCAGCGCGTATCTCGCCCTCGCGCCATCGGGCATACGTTCTCAGATCCTGCGCTTCGACGATGCCCTTCTCGATCCGCAGCGAGTTGGAACGATCGATCCTGTGCGCCTCGTCGACACGTTGACCGACGAAGAGGTCTGTGGCACGGCGAGCATGCTGAAGCACGTCGCGGATACGGCGGAAGTCGTCGTGCCGTTCGCGCGCGCGTTTGCCAATCGTCACCCTCAGTCAGCGACATCGCCGCCGCCGAACGTCCTGATGTGCGCGATACCTCCGCTGGTTCGTGCGCTTCAGTTCCGCGGGCACCTGAGGGATGCGTATCGCCTCGCCGGGCTGACGCTGCACGGCAATTTGCCGAGCGTCACCTTCGATCTGGCGCGCTTTGGCATGATACCCGTCGACAGCGCGCGGGCGGAATCGGACAGGATTCTCGCGCTTGCACCAAAGACCACATTGGTACGCCTGTATCCGTGGTGGGGTGAGCAGGGCGACACGGCGGCGATCAAGACCTACGTCGACGTGTTCAGCAATCGGGTCGCCACGAAAAACTTCGACTCGACGAGCGTGGCGACACATCGAGCCGGTCTCGCCGCGGGTCGCGGATATCTCGCGCTGGCACGTCGCGACACCGCGCTTGCGCTCGAGCTCTTCCTCACGGCGACGGATACACTGCATCCCTGTCAGTATCAGAACCGCGTGACGCTCGTCGACCTTCTGATTGCGACCGGACATCTCAGGGGCGCCGCGCAGCGTCTGCAGCGACGGTGGCCAGGGACGAGCGAGTGCAGTGACGGCGTCGACGACGTGCTCTGGACGCTCAAGCGCGCTCGACTGTCCGATCGAAAAGGTCAGCGTGAGAGCGCGATTGCCGACTACGATCTGGTCGCCACAGCATGGCGCACCGCGGATCCCGAGCTGCAGCCGTACGTCGCTGAAGCCCGGGCTGCACTCGCGCGACTTCGCGTCAAGGCACCCAAGAGCCCCGAAAAGGCCGTCGCAGCGAACATTCGTTGAAGCGCGTTCAGCGCGCTGATGACCGGATTCGATAGCCGGTCGCGTTCTACTCCCCAACACCTGACCGCGCCGTCACGCCAGCTACTGGCGTGACGTGTCGTTTGCATCCGCAGCAGGCCCAATCGAGGGGGAAGAACGTCATGACGTTACGCCGATCGAGTATCACACTTCTCATATTGAGTGCGTTCATACTTCACGGGAGCGCGGTGTCGGCGCAAACGGCCGGAACACTTGCTGGCCGTGTGACAGGTCCTGCCGGCGAAGCAGTGTCGGGCGGGTCCGTCTCGGTGACGGGGATGACGCGCGGCGCCATTGTTCGATCCGACGGCACGTATCAATTCACGTTGCCTGCCGGCCGTTACGAAGTACGCGCGCGTAGTCTCGGATATGCCGCGAGCGCCGAATCGGTGACGGTTGCGCCGGGCGCGACGACGACGAAGAACTTCACCGTGCAACACATCGCGACCAACTTGGAAACGGTCGCCATCATCGGCTCGCGCGGCGAAGAGCGAACGGTGATTTCCGCGCCGGTGCCGATCGACGTGTTGTCGGTGGCCGATTTGCAGCAGTCCGGGCGCACGGAAACGGCGCAGATGCTCGAGGCGGTCGCGCCATCGGTGAACTTCCCGCGTCCAACGATTGCTGACGGCTCGGATCACATCCGCCCCGCAACGCTTCGCGGTCTTTCGCCGGACCAAACCCTGGTCTTGATCAACGGGAAACGGCGGCACACGAGCGCGCTGGTCAACGTGAACGGCTTTCTCGGACGCGGCGCAGAGGCCGTCGATCTGAATGCGATTCCGGCGAGCATGATCGATCACATCGAGATCCTTCGCGACGGTGCCGCGGCGCAGTATGGTTCGGATGCCATCGCCGGCGTGATCAACATCGTCCTGAAGACGAACACGCCCGGTGCGTTGACGATGGAGACCGGTGAGAACTCCACGACCTACAATCGCGGCGCGAACTCGCAGGTCGCCTTCTCCGGTCAGCAATCGAAGATCTCGGCGCATGATGGCGGTGTCGGCGCATCATCGCTCAACTACGGCTGGACGCTCGGGTCGAACGGATATCTGCAGATCGGCGGCGAGATTCGCGATCGTGCGGGCACCAATCGCACGCTGCCCGATACGCGCCAGCAGTATTTCCCCGGCGACGTCCGCAACAACAATGCGGCCGCGATCGACATGTGGCAGGGCGATTCGTACAACCACGACACGCAGCTGTTCCTCAACGCTGGGCAGACCTTCGGCAACGGCGTAGAGGTCTACGCGTTCGGCGGCGCCAGCCGGCGTCGCGGCGTATCAGCGGGCATGTGGCGTCGTCCGAACGACGATCGAACGGTTCGCGCGCTGTATCCGGATGGATTCCTTCCGTTCATCAAATCCGGGATTGGCGACGCGTCGCTCGCTCTTGGAGTGAAGGGCGACGCCAAAGGATGGTCATGGGACCTGAGTACCGTCGGCGGCGGAAATGCATTCAACTTCACCGTCGACAACAGCGCGAACGCGTCGGTCGGAAATTCGTCGAAGACCTCGTTCGATGCCGGCTGGCTGTCGTTCCGCCAGAACACCACGACGCTCGATCTCTTCCGAGAGGTGAAGGCGCCCTGGTACGGTCCGGTGCACGTCGCCCTTGGAGCCGAGTATCGCGCGGAGCAGTACAGGATTGTCGCGGGTGATTCGGACTCTTACCGAGACGGCGGCGTGCCCGTGCTCGACGCAAACGGTCAGCCCACGACGCGCCTGGCGGCGCTCGGCGCCCAGGTGTTTCCAGGATTTCGCCCGAGCGATGCCGGCACGCATGGTCGCGGCAATACCGCGGCATACATCGACCTCGAGAGCGATCTGACGTCGCAGCTGCTCCTCGACATCGCGGGCCGAGCGGAGCACTACAGCGACTTCGGTTCGACGTCGACCGGCAAGATCGCCGCGCGATATGAGATCACGAAAGCTCTCGCGCTTCGCGGCGCCGCGAGCACTGGGTTCCGCGCACCGTCGCTCGGACAGGAGTTCTTCTCATCGACGGCGACGAATTTCATCGCGGGCCAACCATTCGATGTTCGCACCTTCCCGGTGAGCACGGCCGAAGCGCGGGTGCTGGGTGCAACGGACCTGAAACCGGAACACTCCGTCAACTTGAGTGCCGGTCTGGCAATCGAGCCGGCGAGGGGTCTGGCCTTCACGGCGGACTTCTATCGAATCACGATCAACGATCGAATCGTCCTCACGGACAACTTCACTGGCGCCGCGGTTCAGGCGCTGTTCACGAGTGCCGGACTGCGCGGTGTGAGCGGCGGCCGGTATTTCTCGAATGCGATCGACACGCGATCGAATGGTGTGGATCTCGTCGCGAGCTATGCGCTCGCGCTTGGACAGAGCAACGCGCTCAAGTTCACGTCGGGGTACAATCACAACACTGTAAAGGTGACGCACGTCGATTCGACGCCGCCGGCACTCGCGCAATTCCAGGAAGTGTTGTTCGGTCGCCCGGAGCGCGGACGTATCGAACAGGGAAATCCGCGCGACAACTTCTTCATCTCGTCGACGTATTCGCGGAGCCATCTCAGCCTGACGGCGCGCACGCAGCGCTATGGCGAAGTCACTGTCCTGGGCGCAACTGCCACGAATACTACGGGTACGCTGGATCAGACCTTCGGCGCGAAGTGGATCTCGGACCTCAGCGCGTCGTATTCGGTTCGGTCGCGGTACACGCTCACGATTGGCGCCGACAACGTGTTCGATGTCTATCCGGACCGGAACCTCAATCCGGGTGATCCGGCGACGTCGAACGGCGGCCTCTCGAATTTCGGAATCTTTCCGTACAACGCGATCTCGCCGTTCGGGTTCAACGGCCGGTTCATCTACTCGAAGCTGTCGATCGGACTGTACTGAGGGGGGAGGGGCAGGAGAGCGAAGCGGCTGGGGAAGCGAGCGGTCCGGTGATTGCCACCGGGCCGTTTTGCTTTGCTGGGCAATGACTTACGTCAATCATGTGCAAGCCTGCGGCGCGGCGACGTCTCCTTACGAACTCGTTCGGAGCCTTCGATGCGTCGGTCACTTCTGTTGCTCGCGTTTGCCATCCCTACCCAGCTGTTTGCCCAAGGCTGGATCGTGCCGCGCCCGTGCGGCATCGCGCCTCGTCCAATGGATGAGCGCATTCCGAACGTCGTGCCCATTCGCGATTGTCGTCCGAACATCGCGCGCACGCGAAGCGACGTTCACGTCGAGCTTACCGACCACGTGCTCAAGTACGAGGTCGAAGAGCGCTTCATCAACCGCGGCGGCACGATCGGCGAGGCGGACTATCTCTTTCCGTTGCCGGCCAACGCCGCGTTTCAGGACCTGAAGCTTTCCATCAACGGCGAGCTCGTCGCCGGCGAGACGATGAGCGCCGATACGGCGCGCCGAATCTATGAAAACATCGTCAGAAGGCAGCGCGACCCGGCGCTCGTGGAGTGGATGGGCCACGGACTGTTGCACGCGAGAATCTTTCCGCTGAATCCCGGCGAAGAGAAACGCGTCGTCGTTCGCTTTCAGAGCGTCGCGCCTCGCGAAGGTGATGCGCTTCGTGTGGACTACTTCCGCGGCGCGGGACAACCTGGTGTGATCACGCGCGACTCGGGGGCGACGTCGTTCACGCTCACCTATCGACCGTCCGCCGAGCTGGGCGCGGCATATTCGCCGACACACTCGCTCGACATCGCCAATCGCGATGGGCTGCGAGTTGCGACGGTGCGCGGCGATGCCCGCGACGTCACGCTGCTTGTGCCGCTCAGGCGCAACGGCGCAGCCGCGATCAGCATGCTGCCATATGCGCCAGGCAATGAAGACGCGTTCGCGCTCTTCACGATCACGCCGCCAGCGGTTACGCGTGCCGAAACGACGCCACGCGACATCACGCTCGTCATCGATGTCTCGGGATCGATGCAGGGCCGAAAGATGGAACAGGCACGCGCGGCCGGCCGACAACTGCTCGGCACGTTGCGTCCAGGTGATCGTTTCCGCTTGATCGACTTCTCGAGCGACGTCAGAACGTTCCGCGACGACTATACCGCGGCAACGCAGGAGAACCTCCGCGAAGCGAACCGGTATCTGGACGCGCTCGAGGCTCAGGGTTCAACGAATATCGAAGGTGCTCTGCGCGAGGCGCTGCGGCCGGCCGTGACCTCCGGCCGGCTCCCGATCGTCCTTTTTGTAACCGACGGCGAGCCAACCGTCGGCGAGAAGCGGCCCGACCGTCTCGCGACGATCGGCAGTGAAAACGCGAATCGCGACGGAACGCAGCGGCGGATCTTCACGTTCGGCCTGGGGTCAGACGTCAACGTGAGCCTGTTGGAGCAACTCGCGCTCGAGGCGCGCGGAACGGCGGATTTCGTTCGGCCGGATGAATCGGTCGAGCGGATGGTCGGCGTGGTCGCTACTCGCCTCGTCGATCCTGTGCTCACGGATGTGCGCGTGCGGGTCGATGGCGACGTGCGATTGTCGCGAATGCTGCCAACTCAGGCCAGCGACGTGTTCGCCGATCGGGATCTCGTCGTGCTTGCGCGATACACTGGCCACGGCATGGCGCACGTCACAGTCGACGGAAATCGCCGTGGTGTTCCGGTGCATTGGACGAGCACGATCGACTTCCCGGACCGCGAGCGACAGAATCCATTCGTGGCGCGGCTCTGGGCGGCGCAGCGGGTCGGCTATCTCAGCGCCGAAAAACGGCGCGTCGGCGGATCCGTCGAAGTCGATGATGAAATTCGAATGCTCGGCGAGCGCTATGGAATTCCGACGGAGTTCACGTCGTATCTCGTGACCGAGCCGCAGTTCAGTCGCAAGGACGCACTGGCCCGAGGTGGCATGATGCCGGCAAGCGCTCCGGCGCCCCGCGAAATGCGCTTTGAATCCGCCAAGGCTGCGTCGGCGCAGCGCGCGATGAGCACCGTTGCGGCAATGGATTCATTGAGCTTGGCGAACGTCAGCGCGAGCCGAGATGACGCAACGTCGCTGCGGCGGGTGAATTCGCGCACCTTCGTGCTTCGAGACAGCGTCTGGACGGACCAGCGCTATCGTTCGGGCATGGCGACAACGACCATCAAGTCATTCTCGAAAGCGTACTTCGATCTGATGGTCCAGCTTCCGGAGTTGCGTGCTGTCTTCGCACTCGGCTCCAACGTCGTCGTCGTCGGACGCGATCAGGCGATCGCGGTGAGCGACCACGGCTCGGAGTTGTTATCGCCAGCGCAGCTCGCCGCTCTCGTGAAGGCGTGGTGAGGGTAGCCTCGGTGAACGACGTCGACCGTCTCTTTCGCGAATACCACCAACCGCTCGTTCGGTATCTGACGCGGCGGTTGGGGGATCGCGACTGGGCCGAAGAAGTGGCGCAAGAGACCTTTCTCCGCGCGGTCCGACAGGAGTCCATCGTGAGCGAACGGTCGTGGTTGTTTGCGGTTGCGACCAATCTCGTCCGTGACGAGGCGCGCAAGGACATTCGTCGCCGGCGTCGCCTCGAGTTGCTCCGAGAACAGGCCCGCGCCGACGAGGCGGTGGATCCAGAGCCGCTGTCGCTGGAACGGGCAGAAGAAGCGGCGTTGGCTCGAAAGGCGCTCGACCAACTCACCGAACGAGACCGCGAAGCCTTGCTGATGCGGGAAGAAGGATTGGACTACACCGAGATCGCGAATGCGCTCGAGCTGTCGGTCTCGTCGGTCGGCACCACGTTGGCTCGCGCGCGGCGACGGTTGGTAGAAGCATATGAGTCGCTCCAGGGCGAAGGCGCCCGGAGCTCGGCACGAGGATCACATGCAGCATCTTGATGAAGGAACGATTCACGCCTGGCTCGACGGCGCATTGCCGCCGGAGCAAGCGGCTGACGTCGAGCGACACGCGCGAACGTGCTCCGAATGCGCGACGCTCGTCGCGGACGCGCGAGGTGTGATTGCCGGTGCGGCGCGAATTGTCTCCGCGCTCGACGATGTCCCGGGCGGTGTGATTCCCGCACGACAACCGCACACGTCCACGCGCTCGCTGTGGCGGACGTTGCGACTCACCCCCTTTCGTGCCGCGCTCGCCGCCTCGTTGATGGTCGCGGTTGCGTCGTTGTTGGTGGTTCGGAACGCGCCCGAGGCCAAACCGGATACTGCGACCGCGTCCGCGGCGCCCGCGGTGGCGTCTCCTGCTCCGACGCGACCCGCCGAGCCGGCTGTGAACGTTGCGAAGGAGACGGGCCGAGCTGAGGCCGCGTCGAAGGTCGTCGACGTGCCGAGAGCCGCTCCGAAACCTCCTGCGCGCGCGTCGGCGTTTGCTGAAGCGGCAGCGGTCGATTCAGCGAAAGCTGTCGCTAAACCGACCAGCGTTCTTGCTGAGTCCAAAGATCAGAAACCAACGGTTGGCGAATCCGCAAACTCGCGACCGGCGGAAGCAAAGGCGCGCGCGGCGGACCTGGCGCCGGTCGTTGCGACATCCGCTCCGCGAGCGGCGGCGGGCGGAGCACCTGCGCCGATGGCACCGCCGGCGGCAAACGTGGAACGCGACGCGCTGAGGCGCGAAGTGATGAAGCTTCAACAGGCGTCGTTCGTCGCGCTGAGTGCTGATGACCGTCCAATCCAGCCGCCCGGCTGCTTCCAGCTGCTGCGCGATTCGGTCAGCAGGCTTCCGCAGATTCCAGAGCGATTCTCGCTCGAGCTCGTGGATGAATCCGGTGAACATCGGAACATCGTGCGAGCGGTGAACACAGCGGGCCGTCCCGATAGCATCATCGCGGGAATGACGTGGCGACTGATGCCGGGCTCGACGCAGCTCGAGTTGCTGAGCAACGCGCCATCAGCGCCGACGATGTCATTTCGATCGCCAGCAACGGCACAAAGCAATCTCGGCGCGCGGAAGGCTGTCGTCGGGAGCACGTTGCAAAGCGTCAACCTGCCGCGAATCAGCCGAGTGGAGTGCCGATGATCGCCCGGCACGAGATGTGACATTGCCGGGCCGGTGTCACGGTCCAGCTCCGACTTACGATTTCCTCTCGCGCGGCGCGCGCTCACGAGGATTGGCTTCCTCGCGCTCGTACTCGTCATCGCATTCATCATCGCGCACGAGCTTGGCTGGCTCGACTACCGCAATGCGCTGACACACGTCGCTCGCTTGCGGCGCTCGTACAGCTTGCCGGTGTTCGCCGTAGTATTCGTCGTCGCGGCGGGGCTCGGAATGTCGCTCGGCTTTCCGGGAATGCCGTTCGTCGTCGCGGCCGGCGCGCTCTTCGGCACGCTGCTCGGGACCATCCTGGGCTGGCTGGCGTCCATGCTTGGCGCCGCGCTCGGATACTGGGTTGCGAGAAGCGTCGGGCACGACGTCGTTCGCCGATGGGTGAGGCGTTTTCCGAAAGTGGAAACTGCAGTTTCAGAAACGAGTGATTTCGATGGGATGCTCCGGCTGCGTCTGCTTCCCGTGCTTCCGATCGGCGTCGTGAATTTCATCGGGGGGCTCGCGCGGGCGCCAGTGCCGCAATATCTACTCGCGGCCGCACTGGGAACCATTCCAGCGACGTTCATCTACGCGTACTTCGCCGACAGCTTTCTCGAGCGGGTGGGCAAAGGACGACACGAAGCGCTCAAGAGCCTCGTCATCGCGAGTGTGCTTTTGGCCGCGCTGTCGTTGTTGCCGACATTCGTGCGCTGGCGAAAGCTGCGAGAGGAGTCTCGCGCCCGTCAAAGACTCCGGGTAGCTTCTCAGGCACATTCGTCCCGGAGGCCGTAATGCGCTCCCACTCCGCATTGCTGTTCCTTCTCGCCGCGCCGATCGCGCTATTCGCGCAGGCCAACCCGCGACAGGCAGGAGCGTTGCGCTCGGAGGCGAAGACCTGGGCCACTCCGTTCGAGAAGGACGCGCGCCCTCGCGATCCGTTCGCCGACGCACAAGGCCGCGTGTGGTTTGTCGGACAGCAGGGAAACTTCGTCGCCTATCTCGATCCGGAAAGAGGCGACTTCAAGCGGTACGCGATCGACGAGGGCACACACCCGCACAATCTCGTGGTGGAGAAGGGCGTGGTCTGGTTCACCGGCAACGCCAACGGACGCATCGTTCGCCTCGATCCGGCCACGGGAAAGACGACGACCTTCATGATGCCGGATCCATCGATCAAGGATCCGCACACGATGACGTTCAACAAGGACGGCGACGCGTGGTTCACCGCGCAGAACGCCGGCATCGTCGGAAAGCTGACGGTGAGCAGTGGCAAGATCCGCATTTGGCGGCTCACGTCGGGCTACCGTCCATACGGAATCTTGCTCGACTCGCACGAGCGGCCGTGGTTCGATGAATTCGGAACGAACAAAATTGCGACGATCGACCCGACAACGGGCGAGCTGAAGGAGTATCCGCTTCCGAACGATCGCACGCGTCCGCGGCGCATCGCGATCACGCCCGACGACCAGATCTGGTACGGCGACTACACGCGCGGAACGCTCGGCCACCTCGATCCGAAAACGGGAAAAGTGGAAGAGTTCCCGATGCCGTCGGGTGCTGGCTCGCTTCCGTACGGCATGACTGTCGATGATCGCGGTCGAATCTGGGTTGCCGAAACGGGCATTCAGCCGAACAAGATCCAAGCGTTTGATCCGCACAAAAGGACATGGGTCGAGTCACTCACCATTCCCTCCGATGGCCCGAACACGATTCGCCATATGACTTTTGATAAAGCGACTCGCCAGATCTGGTTCGGCGGGGACGCCAACATGATCGGGAGAGTCAAAGTCGCTCCGGAGGCAGTAATTCCTTAGCGAGACCGAAGAAGGGGACTGCGTGTGGAGGAGAAGGCGCGGTTGCGTGAGGGGCAGGCTGCCTGGATTGAACGCCGCACTCCCAAACGCCCTACTCGCCCCCTCCTCCGTACGCAGTCCTCTTCTCCTAGGACCAAACTGACCGGAGCCGGCTCCGGCTCCCTCGGAACGGTTGTTGCGCATCTGCGGCACGCCCGCAGTGCATGCACACTCGCGACAACCGTTCGTGGCTCCTCGCCAACGCGATCGACGAACCGGCACCCGCCGGCTGGAACATCTCTGCATCGAATGCGTGACCCCCGCGCTCGACGCGGGGGAGCATCCGGTGAAGCGGATCGTGGGCGATCTCGTGATCGTCGGCGCCGACATCATCAAGGACGGCCACGACGTCCTTGCCGCGCGCGTCGTCTATCGCGGCCCCGGCGCCGGCGATTGGGTCAGCGCGCCGATGACCTACGATTTCGACACCGATCGTTGGTACGGCGCGTTCCACGTTGATCGCATCGGCCGATGGACGTTCTCCATCGAAGCGTGGACTGATCGCTTCGCGACCTGGCGCGCCGGTCTGCAAAAGAAAGTCGACGCAGGCCAAGACGTTGGAACCGAGCTCATCGAAGGAGCGCAGCTGGTGTATTCGGCCGCGCACGGCGCGCGCTTCGGTCCATCGCGCGCTGCGTTGCAAATGACGGCGAAGCTTCTCGAGGATCGCCGCGAGATCTCGATCGACCGCCGCATTCAACGCGCGCTCGACGACGATCTCGCGACGCTGATGGCCGAAAACGATCGGCGAAACGATCTCACTCGCTGGCCACATGAGCTCGTCATCATCGCAGATCGCGAACGAGCCCGATTCTCCGCCTGGTACGAGGTATTTCCTCGATCTCTTGGCGTCGTCACCAACGATGGCGTGAAGCACGGCACGTTCTGCGACGCTGCTGCGCTGCTGCCGCGCCTTGCCGAGCTCGGCTTCGACATCATCTATTTGCCGCCGATTCACCCGGTCGGTCGCACCTACCGCAAAGGAAAAAACAACGCGCTCGAGGCGCTGCCCGAAGATGTTGGAAGCCCGTGGGCGATCGGCAACGAGCACGGCGGGCACATGGCGATCGAGCCGGCGCTCGGAACGATCGAGAACTTCGACTACTTCGTCAGAACAGCACGAGAGCTCGATATGGAGGTCGCACTGGATTACGCCCTTCAGTGCTCTCCCGATCACCCGTGGGTCAAAGAACATCCTGATTGGTTCAAGCATCGTCCCGACGGAACGATCCAATACGCCGAGAATCCGCCGAAGAAGTATCAGGACATCTACCCGTTCGACTTCTGGTGCGAGGATCGCGTCGGCCTCTGGAACGCGTGCCGCGACATTCTGCTCTACTGGATCGAACACGGCATCAAGACGTTCCGCTGCGACAATCCACACACGAAGCCGCTGGCATTTTGGGAATGGGTGATTCGCGAAGTCCAATGCGCCCATCCGGACGTGATCTTCTTCGCCGAAGCGTTCACACGGCCAAAGCGCATGAGAGCGCTCGCCAAGCTCGGCTTCACGATGTCGTACACGTACTTCACGTGGAAGAACAGCGCGTACGAGATTCAGCAGTACTTCGAGGAGTTGACGCGCGGTCCCGCGGCCGAATACTTCCGCGGCAATCTCTTCGCGAACACGCCGGACATTCTGAACGAGTATCTCGTGCATGGCGGCCGGCCGGCCTTTCGCGCGCGGTTGCTGCTCGCCACGACGTTGCTGCCGTCCTACGGTCTTTACAGCGGCTACGAGCTGTGCGAGAACGAGCCGCTGCGACCGGACAGCGAAGAGTATCTCCACTCGGAGAAGTATCAGCTCCGCCCGCGCGACTTCTCGGCGCCGGGCAACCTCAACGGCGACATCTTGCGGCTCAATCAGATCCGGCGCGCGCAGCCGGCGCTGCAGCACTACGCGAATCTCTCATTCCACACCAGTGAGAATCCGGCAATCGTGTTTTATCGAAAGCGCGCCTCCGAGCCGTTCATCGACTGGACCGGTTCGACGCCGAAACCCGTGCCAGAGGCGGCGCTGTCGTCGCTTCATATCGAGCGTCCCACCCGCGGCGGCGACCTGCTCGTGATCGTGAATACCGATCCGCACAACATTCAGGAAACGATGATCCACGTTCCGGTCCACGAGATGGGACTCGCCGACGACGATCCGTATGTCGTCGAGGATTTGTTGACCGGCGCGCGCTACTCCTGGCGAGGCGTTCGCAACTACGTGCGTCTCGATCCGGCGTCCGAGCCGGGCCACCTGTTGCTCGTGCACGGCGACGGACGCCGCTCCGGATTGTGACTGACACCGATCCGCTCTGGTACAAGGACGCGATCATCTATCAGCTCCACATCAAGAGCTATCGCGACTCGAACGCCGATGGATTCGGCGACTTCCGCGGCCTGATCGAAAAGCTGGACTACATCAGGCAGCTCGGCGCGAATGCGGTGTGGCTGTTGCCGTTCTATCCGTCGCCGCTCAAGGACGACGGCTACGACATTGCGTCGTACGAGGAGATCAATCCAACCTACGGAACGATCGACGACTTCCGCGCCCTCCTCGATGCCGCACACGATCGCGGCATTCGCGTCATCACGGAACTGGTCGTGAATCACACGTCGGATCAGCACCCGTGGTTTCAACGCGCCCGATGCGCTCCGAAGGGAAGTCCTGAGCGCAACTGGTACGTGTGGAGCGACGATCCGAACAAGTATGCCGGCGCGCGCATCATCTTCACGGACGCGGAGCGGTCGAACTGGTCGTGGGATCCGGAGGCGCAGCAGTTCTACTGGCATCGGTTCTTCAGCCATCAGCCCGACCTGAACTACGACAACCCGGAAGTTCTCGAGGCCGTGATCAACGTCATGCGCTTTTGGCTGCGCATGGGCGTCGACGGTCTCCGTCTCGATGCGATTCCGTATCTGGTCGAGCGCGAAGGAACCAACTGCGAGAATCTTCCGGAGACACACGAGGTGCTGCGGAAGCTGCGCCGCGCGCTCGACGCCGAGTTTCCGAATCGCATCCTGCTCGCCGAGGCGAACCAGTGGCCGAGCGATGTGCGGCCGTACTTCGGGAACTCCGATGAATGCCACATGGCGTTCCACTTTCCCGTGATGCCGCGCATGTACATGGCGCTGCGCAAAGAAGATCGCACGCCGATCGTCGACATCATGCGTCAGACGCCGTCGATTCCGCCGGAGTGCCAGTGGGCGGTCTTTTTGCGCAACCACGACGAGCTCACGCTCGAGATGGTGACCAACGAAGAGCGCGACTACATGTATCGCGAGTACGCGCGCGATCCACGCATGCGGATCAATGTCGGCATTCGTCGTCGCCTCGCACCGCTGATGGAGAGTGGCCGGCGCCAGATCGAGCTGATGAACGCGCTGCTCATGTCCATGCCCGGCACGCCGGTGATGTACTACGGCGACGAGATCGGCATGGGCGACAACATCTACTTGGGCGATCGCAACGGCGTCCGCACGCCGATGCAGTGGAGCGCGGACCGCAACGCCGGTTTCTCCGAGGCCGACACCGCGGCGATCTTCTCGCCGCTGATCGTCGACCCGCCGTACGGGTATCACACGGTGAACGTCGCCGCGCAAGAACGTGTGCCGACGTCGCTGCTGCGCTGGATGCGCCGGCTCATCGCCGTGCGCCAGGAGTTCAAAGCATTCGGGCGTGGCACCTGGGAAGCAGTGGATGCGGCGAATCGTCGCGTGTTGGTGTTCCTGCGCTGCTACGGCGACGAGATGATTCTCTGCGTGAACAACCTGTCGCGCTTCGCCCAGTTCGTCGAGCTCGAGCTGAAACAATTCCACGGAATGGTGCCGCTCGAGCTGTGGAGCAAGAGTTGTTTTCCGCCAATCGGCGATCTGCCGTACTTGTTGACGCTCGGGCCTCACAACGTGCTCTGGTTCCGCATCCTTCGCCCTGAACAAGCGAAGGAGTTCCAACGGTCGACCTGATGTCACGGGCGCCGAACGCCGGAACCGAGACTGCGATAGAAGCTGCGATCGGTGCGCTCACGAGCGATCGACTGCTGCGGTTCTTGTCGCGACAGCGCTGGTTCGGCGCGAAGGGCGAAGCGCCGGGATCCGCGACGGTGGTCGACTGGGTGGCCCTCGACGAAGGATTGGCCGTTGCGCGCATTCGTGTCGAGTCGCCGCGCGGAAGCGCAGTGTATCAGGTGCCGTTGGCGGCGCGTCGCACGCCGCCCACCGACTTACCCGAGTCAGCGATCGTGTCGGCCGAGGGCGACGTTCATCTGTTCGACGCGTTGTACGACGACAACTTCCGCGCGGCGCTCGTGCGCGGTGTCCTCGACGGCGTGCACGTTGGAGCCTCGCCACGATGGATCATCGACCGCGCGCCGAGTGGTTTGAAGCTGAGCGAATCATCGCGTATCCGGCTCGCCGGCGTCGAACAGAGCAACACGTCGATCGTGATCGACGACGTCGTGATCATCAAGCTCTTTCGTCGGCTCGTGCCCGGCGTGCATCCGGACGTCGAGGTCGCGCGCTTTCTGACGACCCAAGCCGTCTTCGCGCACACGCCGGCATTCCTTGGCGAGTTACGCTTCGAGGATGCGTACGGATCGACCACGGCCGGCATGACACAGCGCTACGTTCCTGGCGCGAAGGATCTCTGGAGCTATGCGCTCGAACGGGGGAGGCCATACTTCACCGCGCCCGAAGATCGCGATGCGCCGAACGACTTCATCGCGGACGCCAGACGGCTCGGCCGCACGACTCGCGAAATGCACGCGGCTCTGGCCCGGCGCACTGACGACTCCTCGTTCGCAGTCGAGCGAGTGTCGCACGACGACGTCGATCGGTGGGCGCTGCGCACCCAACAGGCGATCCGCGAAGCCATCGCATTTCTCGAGCGACAGCTCGATGCATCCGCGATTCCGCGAGAGCGCGAGGGCGAAGCGCGCGCGCTCGCCGGCCGTCGCGAGCACTACGTCGGTTGGGTGAATGAGATCGGCGACGCGCTCGGAGATGACCTCGGCGCTCGGATGCGCATTCACGGCGATTTCCATCTTGGGCAGGTGCTTCGCGCTCCCGACGGTGCGCTGATGGTGATCGACTTCGAGGGCGAGCCGACGAAGCCACTCGACGAGCGCCGAGAAAAGGCGTCGCCGGCGCGCGACGTCGCGGGAATGCTGCGGAGCTTTGGCTATGCCGCGGCGACACTCGCGATGGAGGAAGGCAAGCGAATGAAGCCACACATTCGCGAGCTTCGCTCAGCCCGTTGGGAGCGTGACGTGCGCAACGCCTTCCTTGATGCGTATCTCGCTGCCGGCGACGGCGACTCGGCGAATGTGCTTCCATCCGATTCCGCCGATACTCGCCGGCTCATCGAGCTGTTCGAGACGGAGAAAGCGTTCTACGAGTTGAGCTACGAGTTGAACAACCGGCCAGCGTGGGCGTGGATCCCGATGCGCGGAATCTCGAAGCTCTTCGTGCGCCCAGCCTCATCGGCCTGAGCACAATGAAAGTCGCTCGGGACCGAGGCCGCGTAGCGTGCCTACCGCTCACTCGGCGCACCCGCCGAGAACGTGTCGCAGTCTCGCGGATCGCCGGATTGAAAACCACGGCTGAACCACGCCGCACGTTGCGCCGCCGATCCATGCGTGAACGAGTCGACGTCGACATGACCCGTCATCGATCTCTGAATGCGATCGTCTCCGACCGCTGACGCCGCCGCGAGCCCCTCCTCGATATCACCGGGTTCGAGAATCTTCTCGCTCGCGGTGTAGTGCGCCCAAATCCCAGAGTAACAATCGGCCTGAAGCTCCAGCGCGACCGACAACGCGTTCCCGAGATCCGGCCTCTGGTGCTGCAACTCACGCACTTTGGCGTCAGTGCCGAGTAGATGTTGAACGTGATGCCCGAGCTCGTGCGTGAGCACGTATGCTTCCGCGAACTCGCCCGGCGCACCAAACCGGTCGCGCAGCTCGTCGTAAAACGAGAGATCGATGTACACCTTCTGATCGACCGGACAGTAGAACGGGCCCATGCCCGATTGGCCGATGCCGCATGCCGTCGGCGTAGCCTGGCGGTACAGCACGAGCTTGGCGTCCCGCCACGGTACGCCCCAAGTCTGCGGAACGAGATGCGACCAGGTGACCTGCGCGGTATCGAGCACGAACGATACGAGCTGCGCTTCGCGCGCCTCCTCCGGCGACTCTTCAATCGGAGCAACGGTGCCGGGCGCGCTGTCGGGAGTCGCAGTGGTCGACGGTCCGGTGCTGAAGTCTCGCCCGAAGAGAAGACTCAGGATGAGGATGATGATGCCGCCGCCAACGCCCACCGGCGCCAGCCGCATTCCACTCGATCCACGACGATCCTCGACATTCCGGCTCGGTCCGCCCGACGTCCACCGCATGCCCCCCTCCGCAGCCCGTCCGCGGCGAACAAAAAGGCAAAAACCCGGCCCTACAGTGCGCGCGACATCACGAGGTCTTGTTGTAGATCCCGGCCGAGCAGGAATGTGTGCGCACCGACTGCCGCGAAGCCCATCTTCTGATAAAACGCGATTGCACGCGGGTTGCGCTCCCAGACGCCAAGCCAAATCACGTCGCAGCCGAGCGCGAGTGCGCGTTCGACGCACGCATTCATGAGAGCGGCGCCGACGCCGCGACCGTGGAATTCGGCGTCCGCGTAGATTCGTTGAACCTCGGCTGGCCGCTCCCCGACTACGGCAGGCTCAGCGTCGCCGACCCGGAGCATCGCGTAGCCGACCGCTTGCCCTTCACCGTCCTCGGCGATCCAGACGACGCGTGCCGGGTCCGCGATCTCGGCAAGCTGCTTCTCCGGTGAGAACGTCTGCTCGAGGTGCATCCGGAGGTCGTCCGGGTGATTTGCCGGGCCAAAGGCCTGAAGGAAAAGACGAGCTTCCAATGCCGCGAGCGGGGTGGCGTCATCGGGCACCGCCCGGCGAACGAGCGGTGCGCCGGTTTTGAATTGAACGAGTTCGTGCATACCGTATTTTATCGCAAATGGCAGCCATTCCCCGAGCGACCGACGTGCCGCAGACGGCGATGAAAGTCGGCGATTTGGCAAAGCAGACCGGCGTCTCCGTGCGAACCCTGCACTACTACGACGAGATCGGCCTGCTTCACCCGCAAAAGCACACCGACTCGCAGCATCGATTGTACGGTCCTGCCGAGCTCGAGCGCTTGCAGCAAATCAAGTCGCTCCGTGAGCTCGGCTTCAGCCTCGACGAGATCCGCGCCTGCCTGGATAGTGAGTCGCTTTCGCTGCGCACGGTCATCGGCCTTCACGCCGACCGTCTTCGCGCGCGCATCAAAGAGGAAACTCGGCTCGCGGTGCTGCTGGAGACGCTGTCGGCCAGTCTCGCGGCCGACGAACACGCGTCTGTCGACGATCTGATCGCCGCGATCGAGTGCATCACGAAGATCGATCGTCAGTTCACGCCCGAGGAGCATCGCGAGCTTCAGGAGCGCGGCGACCGGCTTGGGCGCGAGCACATCGCGGTTGTCGAGGCCGAGTGGCCAACGCTCATCGCCAAGATGCGCCTCGAGATGCTGCGCGGCACCGACCCGCACGAAGAGCGGGTTCGCGCCTTGGCCGCTCGATGGCGCGAGCTCGTTCGCGAGTTTACGGGCGGCAATCCAAACATCGAACGAAAGATCCGAGCGTCTTTCATCGTCGAGCCCGAACGAATGACGCGTGCCGGGCTCGACCCAGAGCTGTTCGCCTATGTCAATCGAGCTATCAAGGAACTAGCGCCCACGTAGTTACGCCTCGAGCTCGCGTTCTCCCGTCGAGTGTCGGTTAACGTCCTTTCCCTTGTTTGTAGCTTGAGAACTGACGGGCCTGCCCCTTGCTTGATGGCAGCGTCCACGATTCAACGATCAGCGACCGGCCCGCACGAGAACCACGCATGCGCGTCTTGCCCGGTGAACCATACCCGCTCGGCGCCACGTGGGACGGCCAGGGCGTCAACTTCGCGCTCTTTTCCGAGAACGCGACGGCAGTCGAGTTGTGCCTGTTCAATCGAGAAGACGACTCCGTCGAGTCCGACAAGATCAGTCTTCGCGATCGGACCGATCAGGTTTGGCACTGCTATCTGCCGGACGTTCGGCCAGGCCACTTCTACGGCTATCGAGTCCACGGACCCTACGATCCGCTCAACGGCAATCGGTTCAATCCCGCGAAGCTGCTGATCGACCCGTACGCGAAGGCGATCACAGGTTCGATCAACTGGAGCAACTCGCTCTTCGCGTACAAGATCGGTTCGCCGCTCGAGGATCTCGAGCCGGACCCGGACAACAGCGCGGGCGGTGTCCCGAAGTGTGTCGTCGTCGATCCCGCGTTCACGTGGGAGGACGATCGCCCGTTACGCGTCCCGTGGAATCGAACGATCATCTACGAGTGCCACGTCAAAGGCATGACGAAGCTCCATCCCGACGTGCCGGAGCAGTTGCGCGGCACGTACCTCGGGCTCTGCAGCGATCCGATGATCGACTACTTCCTTGATCTGGGAATCACGGCCGTCGAGCTGCTTCCCGTGCACCAGTTCGTCGTCGATCGCCACCTGGCTGAGCGTGGGCTCACGAATTACTGGGGCTACAACTCGATCGGCTTTTTCGCGCCCGACGTGCGATACGCGTCCAAGGGGCTCGGCAATCAAGTCTACGAGTTCAAGAGCATGGTCAAAACCATGCACTCGGCCGGCATCGAGGTGATTCTCGATGTCGTGTACAACCACACCGGCGAAGGCAATCACCTCGGACCAACGCTGTCGCTGCGCGGCATCGACAATCGCACGTACTATCGTCTCGAGCCGAATCCTCGCTTCTACACGGATTTCACGGGCACGGGCAACAGCCTCAACATGCAGCACCCGCGCACGATCCAGTTGATCATGGACTCGCTGCGCTATTGGGTGAACGACATGCATGTCGACGGCTTCCGGTTCGATCTCGCACCGGTGCTCGCGCGCGAGCTGCACGATGTCGATAAACTCTCGGCGTTCTTCGATATCATTCATCAGGATCCGACGCTGTCGCGCGTCAAGTTGATCGCGGAGCCGTGGGACGTGGGACCCGGCGGGTACCAGGTCGGCAACTTTCCGATTCGCTGGGCCGAGTGGAACGGCCGCTATCGCGATGCGGTTCGACACTATTGGCACGGCGATTCAGGCTGGATTCCCGAGCTTGCGTCGCGACTTGCGGGCTCGAGCGACATCTATCAGCCCAGCGGACGCGGCGCGTATGCGAGCATCAACTTCGTGACCGCTCACGACGGCTACACGCTCTACGACCTCGTCAGCTACGAGCAAAAGCACAACGAAGCCAACGGCGAAGAGAATCGCGATGGCACCAACGACAACATCAGCCGAAACTGGGGCGCGGAAGGAAAGACCAAAAACCCCGAGATTCTCGACGAACGGTTCCGGCAGATGCGTGACTTCATTGCCACGCTCGCGTTCTCGCAGGGCGTGCCGATGTTGTCGCACGGTGACGAGATCGCTCGAACACAATGCGGCAACAACAACGCGTACGCGCAAGACAACGAGACCACCTGGCTGAATTGGGAGCTCGACGACCGAAAACGACAACTGCTGGCGTTTACGCGCAGGTGCCTTCACCTTCGCCACTCACACGCGGTGTTGCGTCGCCGGCATTTCTTCACGGGCGAACCGACCGTCAAGGGCGGCCCGAAAGATGTGTCCTGGATTCGTCCCGACGGGCTCGAGATGACCGGCTACGATTGGGGTGATCGCAGCGGTCGTGCGCTCGGTATGCTCATCTGGGGCGACGCAACGGACGAGACCGATGACCGCGGCCGCGCGATTGTCGGCGAAACGCTTCTTCTCATCCTGAACAATGGCGCGGATGGCGTTCGCTTCACACTTCCGCAAGTCGAGGGCACCGGCATGTGGACGCAATTGATCGACACAGCGCGGTATGAGCTGGAGGTGGTCGATCACGGATTCATCGATCTTGCGCCGTTCTCGCTTGTCATGTTTCGCTACGGTGAGAATCGTCGCATGGCGAACGACGCGCGGCGGATAACCCATGGCTGACGAGACGGATAAACGCCCACGGAAACGAGCGCCGCGCAAGAAGGCGAGCGCCGCATCGGAACCGCCGGTCGAGCAACGGCGCGTTCCGGGAGACCCTTGGCGCGACGAGGTCGAACGTCTGCTCGCTGGCGAGCACGCGAGTCCGCATTCCGTGCTGGGAGCGCACCCGGTCACGGTTGACGGCGAAAGCGGCGTTGCCGTTCGTGCGCTCGGTGCGAATGCCGTTCGCGTGGAATGTGTGCTCGACGACGGCCGCACGATCGAACTGCCGCGGGTTGCCGAAGGACTGTCCGATCTCTACGCCGCGTTCATTCCCGGTGCCGCGTTACCGCTCCGCTACCGCCTTCGCTTTCACTTCGCGAATGGCTCGACATGGGAGCGGCGCGACCCGTATCGGTTCCTTCCGACGCTGGGCGACGTCGACCTGCATTTGTTCAACGAAGGAACGCATC
>Ga0070679_100000493_pt1 | contig 33616 bp, 28 predicted proteins | sample KBSC63BmetaG_FD_65652 | JGI IMG/M metagenome (GOLD analysis project Ga0070679, IMG submission 65652) | Corn rhizosphere microbial communities from Kellogg Biological Station, Michigan, USA - KBS C6-3B metaG | ecosystem: Host-associated > Plants > Roots > Rhizosphere | place: USA: Michigan... | reverse complement strand
ATTGTCGGAAGAGGTCGTCGTCAATCGCGCATTGGCTCGTCGGATCACGCCGGACGGAAATGCGCTCGGCAAACGCATCCGTTCGGTTCCCGTCGGTAGAAGTCCAATGCCAGTGAGCGACGCATGGTCAACGATCGTCGGGATATCAGACGACGTCCACCTTCCCGGCGCTCGAAGCGATCTTCAGGATTATCAGATCTACTCGCTTCCGCTCACTCGCATGCCGAACCCGACCTACGTCGTGCGTTTCGCCACGGTGCCGCCGAATGTCGAATCGGTGTTGCGTCAGGCGGTGCAGAGTGTGAACGCAATGCTCATCGCGCGACGCGCCCGCGTCGCCGACGACTATCTCCGCGAGGCGCTCGCGCCGACGCGGTTTACGCTGGCGCTGCTTGGCGCGTTCGCGTGCGTCGCGCTCATGCTTGCCGTCGTCGGACTCTACGGATCGATTGCGTACACGGTAAGCCAGCGGACTCGCGAGATCGGCATCCGCATTGCGCTTGGCGCTTCGTCGCGGGCCGTGACACGACTCGTCGTCGGCGACGGCGTGCGACTCGCGGCGATCGGACTGATGATCGGTATCGTCACCGCAGTCGCGGCGACACGGCTGCTCAGTGGTCTGCTCTATGGCATCAGCTCGAGCGATCCGGAGACATTCGTGATGATAGCGGGTCTCGTCGCGGTAGTGGCGCTCGCGGCATCGTATCTTCCGGCACGCCGTGCAGCGCGCGTGGATCCAGTGGACGCTCTACGAGCGGAGTGAGTTGTCTCGATGTCTACGTTCGTCGATGTGCTGACACGCCCCGCGACTCCGTCTTCGTTACGGAGAGGGATGGGAGCGCTCGCCGTCGTCGCCGCGGCATCCGTGACGACACGCGTGATCGTCACGGATCACGACGATGCACGCCATTGGCTGCTCGTCGCGCGAGACTCGACCTACTCGATCTCACTCGACACGGCGCGGATCGTCGCCAAAGCTGGCCGTGAGTACGAGATCTGGTATCGCACCGACCATACGGTGACGCGCTTTTACAATGACAAAGCGTTCACGCGCGAGGTCGTCCATGCCATTCTCCGCTGCGGCGACGGCTACACCTTCCGTGTCATGAGCACGACGATGTCGATGGGCTCGGGGCGACCCGTGATCAGGCAGATCACCGAACCGCGCGATCTCGTGCGCCAGCCGTGGCGTCGTGTGGACCCGGGAAGGACCGAAGCCGACGCCGCGCACGCCACGTGTGAGGTGGCGGATTGGACGAAGTGGGGACGTCGCGACTAGCAGCGACCATCGCAGACGCTCCGCCCAGTCACCTTTGTGGCGTCGCCGTCGCAGCCTTGACGGTAATCGTCGACTTACCGCTCATGTTCGGATCAGCGGTCGCCTTGGCTGTCACCGTCACGACGCCGGTCGCACCAGCCGGAGTCACAAGCCCTGCTTGACTGACTGTCGCGACGGTGGTGTCCGATGTCGACCACACGACCGATCGGACGGTAACTCCAGGGCCCGCGTCGACGGACGCCGCAAGCTGCACTCGATCCCCGATCTTGACCGTCGCGCTCTCTGGAGCCACAACCACCTGATGCACTGTGTTGTCGACGGAAGGGCAACAGCTCTTCGGGACTACTACGGCGGGTTTGTCGCACGAGCATAGCGCGATCGATACGCTCGCCGTCGCGACCACCAATAGCGCAACGCTTCGCATTGGATATTCGATTCCGGCTCGGCACCCAGCGCGCAACGCACTCCGACGCGCGCTCGCGATTTCGCTGGTTTGAGCAAGCTAATACAAACCTAGTCAGCTCGCAGTGCGTCCATCGGGTCGACCCCGAGCGCTCGTCGAATCGGGACGAGCGTCGCGATAAATGCAACGATCGCTAGCAGTGCGACCGCGGCGAGGAGTGCGGTCGGATCAGTCGGACGGACCTCATACAGAAACCCTGACAACAATCGACTCGTGGCATAAACGCTGACGAGACCGACGCCGCAGCCGGCGGTCAGCAGTCTCACACTGTCGCCAAGCACGAGTCGCGCGACCGCCGTCGAATCGGCGCCGAGGGCAACACGAACGCCGATCTCGCGCGTTCGCTGCGACACAGCATACGCGATGATGCCATACAGCCCGGCTGCCGCGACCACGAGCGCGCCCGTGAATGCGCGCGACCGCAGGAGCGCGCGCCACGCGTAGCGCCAGTCGTTGAGAACCGACTCGACGCCGACGGAGAGCCAGACGCCTCGAGCGTCCTCTCGCATCAGCGTCTCGTTGCCCATGACGCGATTCGCTTCGGCGCGCGCCGCATCCGGCATCATCCCGTCACGCTCGAGCTGAAGGATCGTTCCCATCGATGGACGATGGGAGTTTGACAGCCGAGGCAACGGCCGTCAAGCCCTATCGATGGACGATGGGAGAGCGACATGGCGCCCGCCGGCCTCGTCCCTATATTCTTCGTCATGCCGACCTACATCTACGAAACGATCTCGCCGACGCCCGAGCGCTTCGAGGTTCGGCAAGGCTTTTCTGATCCAGCCCTCACCGCGCATCCGCAAACCGGCGAGCCGGTGCGGCGTGTGATCTCCGGCGGCTTGGCCGTGCTGCCGAACGGAACGTCGTCGTCCGACGCTCCCGATCCCGGATGCGGCCCAGCCAATTGCCAGTGCGGGCGATTCAACTGAGCGAGTAAATCCCGGTTGTCCTCCGGGCGACGTCCGATCTGTCGCCATTCGAGGACGCTAAACCATCGTCGCGAGCCGCCTCGTCGTCGCCAAGGCTTTGTTCCACAACCGTTTGTAGTCGCATCGATACCTGGCGTCGTTTCTGCCACGCCGCCTGGCATGATCACGCCTTCGCCCGTACGGGTCGGCGCGATCGCCGCAGCATCTTCGTTGCTTCTCGCCGGCTGTGCGCCGGGGACACTCGGCGTATCGCCCGAAACCGTTCTCGCCACCGTTATCGCGAACATCCCGTCGTCAACCACGACGACGACCAGTTCCGGCCGACCCGCACCATCTCGGCGACGAATTCCAGACTCGCCACCGGCGTCGGCAGCAGCTGCGCGGATCCTTCGAACAGCCGACTCATACCGCGGCATCAAGTATGTCTGGGGCGGGAACACACCGAGCCAGGGATTCGACTGCTCCGGTTTCACGAAATACGTCTTTGCGAAAAATGGGATTTCGCTGCCGCGAACATCGCGTGAGCAAGCGCACTCCGGGCGAGCGATTCCCGCGGACTTCCGCTCGCTGCGACCGGGCGACTTGATGATGTTTGCGGAGCCGGGCGAAGCGATCTCGCACGTCGCGATCTACGCAGGCGACGGCGTCATCATCCACTCGTCGAGCTCAGTGGGTGGCGTGGGCTACACAGATCTCAACTCGGGCGGCGATTGGTTCGTCGCCTATTTTGTTGCAGCGCGGAGAATACTGTGACGGCGACCGGCTGACGTCTATTCGAGAGCCGCGCCAGCCGCTGCTGCACTCGGCGGCTGGGCTGACGCCGTTGTTCCAGCCTCCGCACTCAGCGCATTCCAATCTCGCGGTGCATCCGACACGCTTCGCAGAATCGTGAAGGCAATCAGCACCATCGCGAGCAGCGACAGAATCGCGAACGCCTCGCCGGTCAGCACCGGCATACCACTCTTCTCGACGATGATCCACGTCGTCGCTCCCCAGATGAGCGGTCCGGTCACCGCCGAGAAGCGTCCCACCATGCCGTAGAGTCCATAAAATTCGCCGACGCGCTCCGGCGGCGTGAGCCGCAGCATGAGCGGGCGGTCCGACGCCCACGTGCCGCCAAGGCAGATGCCGGCGGTGCACGCGACGACGAAGAGCCACATGATGTGCAGATGCAGGAAGCCGATGGCCGCGGCCAGGGTAAACGTGATCACCCAACCACCGAGCACGATGTTGAGCGTTCGCTTCGGTCCGAGGCGGTCGACGATGAATCCCCAGAGGATGCCCCCGACGATCGCTGCGCTGATGGCCACCATGAGCACGAGATTCGCCTTCTGCTCGCCGTCCTCCTTCGTGAGTCCCGTCGAGATCGCGACGTTCACGGTGTAGAGAGACATGAACAGGATCACGGTGTTGATCGCGTCAGTGTAGAACGCGCGACCGACGAGGAAGCGAAGCAGCCCCGGGAATCGATGCCCTTCCCTCAGAGTTTGAATCGTTTGGCGCAGCGACTCGGCGACAGCATCATAGGTGAAGATCGGACGCGGATTGTCGTTGCCGCGCTCGCGGACGAACAGGAAGCAGGGCGTGGCGAGCGCAAGGAACGCGATGCCGACGAACAGGAAGTAGTTCCCGAACGGAAACGGGTGACCCTTGGAGAGCTTGGACATCACGAGCCCGGTACCGACGGCGATGTACGAGCCGATGTACCCGAGACCGATCGCGATGCCATTGATGCGGCCGCGGTTCTGCTCGGTGGTCACCTCGGGGAGCAGCGAATCGTAGAACTGCACGCCGGCTTGATACGCGCCGTTCGCGACCATGAATAGCACCGCGCTGACCGCGAACGGTCCGCGGCCGATCAATGCCGTCGCCGCGCAGCAAATGATCGTCGCCCACATCAAGAAGGGCATGCGCTTCCGTGCCCGATCCGTCATCGCGCCAAGGAGCGGCGAGAGGCAGAACATGACGCCCATCGACACAGCGCTGATCCGGCCGAGCAGGCTGTCCGCGCGCTCCGATCCAACCGCCGTTCGCACGAACAGCGAGAAGTAGAGCGACGTCACGCCCATCGAGAAGATGACGTTGGCCAGATCGTACACGATCCAGCTCACGATCGCGCGTCGCGGGATTACCCTCGTTTGGTCGGCCATCGCTCGTTGGAGGTAGGTCTGGAGAAAGCTACTCGGGGGACGCCCTCGCGAAACCAGGGCCGCGGCCGCTCGGCAGGATTGAGAAAACAGAAACGGCCACACAAACGTGTGGCCGTTTCGAGTTGATCAAGGAGCGATCACGTCACGGCGAGCCGATGTTCGTGAACACGATGCGCGTCTCCTGGCCGGCGACGATCGCCACAGTCGCGGACCGGCTGCCGAGATTGATGTTCGTGGGCGTTGCGGGAGTACCGGTGATCGCGGAGACCGACGTGCCAGCCACCGCCGTTTCCGTCACCGTCAACGAGCCCACCGGGAACGTGAGCGGTGAACCACACGTTCCATTCGGCGCGGCACCCGCGGCCACTGTCTGCGTCTGCGCGCCGGCGGTGAAGTTGAAGTTTGAACCGACAGTAACGCCCGTTCCGCCGATCTTGCAGATCACCAACGTTCCGGTGGTCGCAGCCGCGTTCGTGAACGTGATGCGCGACTCTTGGCCCTTCGTGATCAGAATCGACGCGGATCCGCCCGCGAGGTTGACGTTGGTCGGCGCCGGAGTGCCGGCGATGCTCTGCACCACCACACCCGTCGCCGCGGCCTCTGAGACCGCCGCTGTACCTGCGCCGAGCGTGATCGCGCTGCCGCACGTGCCCGTCGGACCTGCACCTGCCGCAACTGTCTGTGTCTGACCGGCGGCCGTGAACGTGAAGTTCGTTCCAGCCGTGACGCCGCTGCCGGCCACTTTGCAGATCACCAGCATGCCCGTGGGTCCGCGGTTCGTGAACGTGAGCGACGTCGTGCCTACGCCCGCGATGATCGTCGCGCTTCCGCCGGCGAGATCCGACGTGCCCTGTTGAGCGCCAGCCGGCGACACGATGATCGCCGTCGTGTTCACATCTGTCTGCGGCGTCTCGTGCACGACAACTGTCGTTCCGACTCGGAAGTCGCCCGCAGCGACGCAGGTACCAGCAGGACCGGCGCCTGCCGCAACGGTCGCCGTTTTGGACCCGTCTTCGGTCGTGAGCGTGAACGTGAAGTTCGTGCCGACCGCGACGCCCAAGTCCGCGACCTTGCACACCTGAACGTGTCCAGGAGTCGCAGGCGGGGGACACGGAGTCAGGTCGCTGACCCGGTAGTCGTCAGCATGACCACCTTTTCCGGTGGTCGGGTCCCCAAGGTGCGCGCGCGCGCCCTGGGCGGAGACGTTGATGTCAGTGAAATGCTTCCCGTTACCGCTGTGGCAGACTTCCACCTTGTCGTTTGTCGACGCCGCCGACGCTACGGCTGGTGTCCAGCCCCCGCCGCTGAGGTTTGGGCCGCCGATCGACACGCCGTTATTCGTCGGCACGGCGACTGGATCCGATGGGCGCGCGTCGCCCGAACAGCTCACGACGATGCCAGTGACGAGCAGTCCAGCGGCAATCGTCGAAGCGAGTGCGAACCGTCTCATGTGGTATCTCCCGTCGATGAAAAAAGTGTGCAGCGGGACAGTGTCACGCCACCGGCCGCAACTCTGCTGTGACGGGCAACGCATGGGCTCGGTTCTTTTGCTGGCGTTGATCGGGTGAGCCACCCACGTTTCGATCGGCTCTTACCACTTACCAATGACGACACGCCATGCCATCAAGCCGAGCTCGCTCGGATTGCTCCTTCTTTCGGCCGCCGCGCCGATCTCCGCGCAGCAACGCGCTGTAACCGCCGCCGATTATGCACGCGCCGAGCAGTACATGCCCTACAACGTGAACTCGCTCGTGCTCGGAGAGATGTTTCCAGCCGTCTGGCTGCCCGACGATCGCCTGTGGTTCCGTGCAACGATGAAAACGGGAGTCGAGCTGGTCGTCGTCGATCCAGCTCGCCGCTCGAAGGAAAACCTTCTGGATGAACCGCGCCTGGCTGCGGCGCTTCACGCTGCTCTGGGAACCGGCGCCGATTCGCTCAAGCAACAGCGCGCCCGCGTCTTCCCGAGCGATGACGGACACACGCTCAACGTCACGCTCGGACGCCGCCGCGTTACGTGCGACCTCGCGGCCGCGCGTTGCGAGCCCGCGAAGGCTCCTTCGCAAGAGAAGAGCGGCGGTCCTGAGCATCTCTCGCCGGACGGAAAGCGTGCAGCATTCATCCGCGATTGGAATCTGTGGATGCGTGACGTCGCGACCGGTCGCGAGATCCAGCTCACGCACGATGGTGTCGAGAACTTCGGCTATGCAACCGACAACGCCGGCTGGAAGCACAGCGACGCGGCCGTGCTCACCTGGTCACCCGACTCCAAGGAGATCGCAACGTTCCAACAGGATCAACGGCACGTTGGCGAGATGTACCTCGTGCGAACGCAGGTTGGACATCCAAAGCTCGAGGCGTGGAAGTATCCGCTCGTCGGCGACAGTGTCGTCACGATGATTGAGCGCGTCATCATCGACGTGAGCAGCGAGACACCGAACGTCGTGCGGTTCAAGATGCCGCCCGATCAGCATCGGTCGACGCGCTGCGACGACATCGATTGCGGTGAAAGCGAGCTGGCGGACGTCGAGTGGTATCCCGACGGATCTCATCTCGCCTTCGTCTCGAGCTCGCGCGACCACAAGCACGTCGTGCTCCGCATCGCGGATGCAAAGACAGGCGACATACGAGACGTACTCGACGAGACGTCTCCCACCCAGATCGAGACGGGCACTGAGCGCAGCAACTGGCACGTGATGCCCGCGTCAAACGAAGTGATCTGGTTTTCCGAGCGCAGCAATTGGGGACAGCTCTACCTGTACGATCTCGCGACGGGGAAGCTCAAACGGCAGATCACTTCAGGCGACGGAAATGTCGATCAGCTACTGGAGGTCGACGAAGCGCATCGCACTGCCTACTTCCTCGGCGTTGGCAAGGAATCCGGCCGCGATCCGTATTTCAAGTTTCTATATAGGATCGGACTCGATGGCGGAGCGCTAAAGCTGCTGACGCCGGAAAACGCCACTCACATGGCGACGTTATCACCGTCCAAGCGATACATCGTCGACACGTACTCTCGGCCGGAGTTGCCGCAGACAACCGTCGTGCGCGATACGTCCGGCGCACTCGTGATGACAGTCGACTCGCTCGACATCTCGCGCCTCGTAGCGACGGGCTGGAAGCCGCCCGTCCCGATCACCGTCAAGGCCCGCGACGGCAAGACGGATCTGTACGGCCTGATGTACCTCCCCACGCATCTCGATTCGACGAAGAAGTATCCGATCATCAACTCCATCTACCCGGGTCCGCAAACGGGATCGGTGCCGACGCGCATGTTCTATCCGGCGACCGGCGACCAGCCGGCGCTCGCGGAATTGGGCTTCGTCGTCGTGGAGATCGATGGTATGGGCACTCCGTCTCGCTCGAAATCGTTTCACGATTTCTACTACGCGAACATGGGCGACAATACGCTGCCCGATCAGGTCGCCGGGATGAAGGAGCTTGCCAAACGATACCCGTTCATCGATATCGATCGCGCGGCGATCTACGGCCATTCCGGCGGCGGCTTCGCGACGGCGGACGCGATGTTCCGCTATCCGGATTTCTTCAAGGTCGGCATCTCCGAATCCGGCAATCATGACAACCGCGAGTACGAAGATGATTGGGGCGAGCGGTATCAGGGGCTCGAGGTGCGTCGTACTGACGGCACGTCGAACTACGACGACCAGGCGAACCAGAACCTGGCGAAGAACCTGAAGGGGAAGTTGTTGCTCGCTCACGGCACGACGGACGACAACGTGCCGCCGTACAACACGTATCTCGTCGTGGATGCGCTCATCAAGGCGAACAAGGACTTCGACTTGTTGATGCTGCCCAATCAGGCGCACGGCTACGGCTCGGAAACGAACTACATGACGCGCCGTCGTTGGGACTACTTCGTCAAAAACCTGCTCGGCGCTGAGCCACCAAAAGAGTACGAGCTCGGGCCGAAGCCGCAGAGTGTGCGTGTGACGCCCTGAATCGCGGGTCGATCACGGACCGCACGGGCAGAGACGGACGGTCACGGACACTGCGAAATGATCTTTGAGAACGACATAACTACAGAAGAGCGGTTGGGTCGGGCTGTGCGAACAACGCTGGCGCGCCGCCCGTGTGCAGAAAAACGACGGTTTCTTCTGGCCCGATCGCTCCCGTTCGAACGTCGTGAATCAGCCCGGCCATTCCCTTTCCCGTGTAGCACGGATCGAGCAGAATCGCCTCGGTCCGTGCGAGCAGCCTGATGGCCTCGAGGCACTCCGCGGTGGGAACGCCGTAGCCCTCACCGATGAAGCGTTGATCGGTGATCAGCTCCGACGGATCCACGCGAACGGGTGAGCCTATCAACGTCGCGGCTTCGTTCATCAGGCGCGCGGCGCGACGTTGCTTCTCGTCCTCGCCGGCGCTGACAGCGATGCCATGCAACCGGTACTCGCAATCGAACACACGCGCGCCGAGCTCGAGTCCAGCCTGCGTTCCACGAGAGCCGCTCGCGTAATAGACGCGGTCACACCGAATCGGCGTGGCGGCAAGCTGCTCTTGCAGTTCGCGTGTTCCGTCGACGTAGCCGAGCGCGCCGATGGGACTCGAGCCGCCGATAGGAATCACGTATGGCCGTCGCCCGCCATGCGTGAGATCCGCGACGATGTCCGCGACTTTCTGCACTTCATCGGCGGCAACCGCGAAGCGGGGATCAGGGTTCGCTCGAATGAAATGAACCGTCGCGCCGAACAGACGATCGAGCAGCAGATTGCCCTGGAGCGGCGGATCAGCGGAACGGGCCGAGAGCACGAGCACACAGTCGAGTCCCACCGCGCGAGCCGCCGCGGCGGTCATACGCGCATGGTTGGATTGTGTGGCGCCGCTCGAGACGACGACATCGGCGTTGCGCGCAAGCGCGTCGGCCATCAGGAACTCGAGCTTGCGCGCCTTGTTGCCGCCAAGCGCGAGTCCTGTGAGGTCGTCACGCTTGATGAAGATGCGAGGACAACGCGGCGCCCCGCCCAACGCCTCGCGCAAGCGATGCGCTTCGACGATCGGCGTTGGCAGCGTGGCGAGTGAAACGCGAGGCTGCGCGGCGAGCGACACTCGACGCGCGCTCAGCTGCCGGTTCCGACGACGTCCACGCGCGGATTCTGCGTGTAGTACATTCGCTCGCCGTCCTGCAGCCGGAGATAGTTGTCACCCTTGATCGTGCAGTGCGCGCCCAGCGTGGGATCGTGGTGGAGAATGTGCCCGTCGGGCGTCACGCCGTAGATCAGCAGCGCGTGCCCGAATCGCCGCGAGCCGACGAAGAACTTGCCGACCTTTCCGCCGCCCATGAATGGCCCGTGCGCCTGGAGAAAGGCGGCGATCTGGTTGGTGCTCGTGAAATTGACCTCCTCGAACTGGAGGTTGTGCGTCGTCCTGAACGCTTGCGGTATTTCGTCGTAGGAACGCGGCGTCCAATGACTCGCCAGCCCGGAGACAGATTGATCGTTGATCGAATCACTGCCCGTGTGCCATTTGAGTAGCATCTTCAGACACGCGTACCAACAGCTGTTGAGTTTTTTCTGTCTGATGAAATCCGGTTCTCGCAAGATGATGCTCGCCATTGTCGTTTCTCCGCCGGGACAATCGGCGTGGCCAGCAGGGCCGCGCACGCTGACCAATCAAATCTGTCCGCCAAAACTGAACAAGGCACGATGACCCAGCTTGTCGCGTTCACGGAGCGCGGGCGCGGATCGCCACTCCTGCTCGTTCACGGATTGATGGTTATGGGCGAGATGTTCGCGCCTGTCATCGACACGCTCGCACGACGTCATCGCGTGATCATTCCGGATCTTCGGGGTCACGGACGAAGTCGCTCGTTACCGCCGCCCTATACTGTATCGGCGCTGGCCGCCGATCTCGCACGTCTGTTCGATCGCCTCGGCATCGAGTCCGCGTCGGTGCTTGGCTACTCGCAAGGCGGCGCCGTCGCGCAGCAGTTCGCGTTCGACTATGCTGACCGATGCGATCGTCTCGTGTTGGCGTGCACGTATGCGTTCAACATGGCGAGCGTTCGCGAGAAGATCGAAGGCCACCTCGCGCCGGCATTGATCCGTATTCTCGGGATGCGCCGCTTTGCCAAGCTCGTCGTTTCACAAGGCGCCAAGGAACTGCCGCGCGATCGCGCCGAGTGGCTGGCGTCGCTGATGGCGAGCCAGGACCAATCGTTGATGGTACGCGCGTGGAAGGCAGCGATGGCATTCGACGGCAGGCCGCGACTCAGCGAGATCCGCTGCCCGACGCTGATCATCGCCGGCTCGAGTGACACCGCGGTTCCGATGCATCACGCGAAGATGCTCGCCGCCGGCATTCCAGGCTCACGACTTGTCCTGGTCGGCGGGGCAGGGCATACGCTCATTTGGACGCATCCGGAGCAGCTGCTGAAAGCCGTCGAAGAGTTTCTCGGCTGAGTTTGGAGTTCGAAGACTTCGAGTGCCCTGCTTCCCCGCGATCTCCTTGCCGGTTTATCCCGATAAAAGCATCGGCATTTGTGCCAGCAAAAGCCCGATCTGGTGAGGCGTTAGGATCGTGCGTTCCCAATCCACACCACTTTACGCGGCTACTCGCGATTCGACACATGCTCAATGCTGTAGCCGTAAGCTGCGCAGCTCTTGGCTGGACTCGCTGTCAGCGTCGAGATGTGAGCCAGCGATTGGCAGTGCCATTGCCGTTCTGGAATCTCGACGTCGCTGGACGACTCCAGCCTAGAGCGACGCAGCCTGGAGCCTCAGCGCTGAGCACCTTAAAAAAGAACCGGCCGGAGTTCCCGAAGGAACTCCGGCCGGTGCGTTCAGCCGAGCGGACTAGCGCTGAACGATAATCAGGTACCGCGACGCCGACCAGAATTTGTCGGCATCAGGAATCTCTAATGCTCCGCGGAACGACGAACCATCGCGATCGTTGACCTTCACGTCATCGAGGCTCTGCCGCGACACGATCTGATAGCGCTTGGTCGTATCGGGCATGCTGATCGCATGCACTTCACGCGTATCGATGGGCGTGAACGCCGTCTTGTCGAGCTCGCGAGCTGGAACGAGCGTCCGGCCGATTCGCTTGATCAGAATGTTCGTACCGCCCTCCTTCACGATCAGACCCTTTTTGATCAGATCATCCTCGGTGCCGATCACGTAGTATGCGCGGGCCGACGCGGTGCGCTCGCTCGCCAGCTGCTTGTCGAAGTCATCGAGTCGCGCCTGCAACGCGGCGATCTGCTGCGCCTGCTGCTCGATCGTACCCGTCAGCTCGGCGATCTGCTGCGCGTCCATCGCCAGGCGCTGCGCGGCCATCGACAACGAATCCTTCAGCTCGCCGTTCTCGGCGAGCAGCTGCTTCTCGCGCTCACGGAGCGCCGCGACTTCCTTCGCGGTCTCACGCGCACGCTCGACGAGGGCGTCGACGCGTTTGAGCATGTCCTTTCGCTCGCGAACCTGATCCTCGAGCGGGCCTTCACTGCCCGCCTTCGCGTGCGACTTGGCCGGCAGGCCCTTCACGCGCGAGATCGAGCTATCGATCTTGCCGATGAATGCGTCGGCGTCGCCAAGCACGCGCGACACAGAATCGCGCTGGGCAGTGAGCCGTGCCATCAGCTGTCCCTGTTGCATGACGAGCGCTTGCGCGCTGTCGGCGCGCGCGCGGTCGCGCGCCGATGTACAACCGACGACGAGGCCACCGAGCACACACAGGCCGAGGGAGGTGAGACGGCTTCGCATAAGAAATCTCTCGAAGGTCGAGTGAGGGCCGAGGACTGCGCGCCCTGGAGAGAGCACGTATCTCGATCCGGTGGAAAGACGGCTATACAGTGCCACTCTACAGACGACCCGGCGCAGAGAAAGCGCACAGGGACGGAGTGACGTCGCGCACGATGGCCGTTTGAGAGGCTTAAAACACCCGTTCGGTCGCTTTGACTTGCCAACCGGCGCGAGGGCGACAATATGTCCAGTCGAGGAACGGGCGCGTTCTACTTCTATATATCGGCCTCCGCTCCCACTCGCCTGCGCCCGCTCGACTTCATTCCTACTTCCGATGACGACTCCGATTCAGGAACGCTCGCCATCCCTGGCGACGTTGGAACCGCCAAGCATCTCCAAGCCACGCGCCGCGGCGAGTGATGCGACCACGCCGGAGCAACAGAGCGTCGCGCGACGATTGCTCGAGCGGTTTGCGCTCATCGCGTTCGGCTTGTATCACGTGCCGCTGTTTCTGAACAACTATCCGTCGCTCGGCGGCGGTGGATTCAACGACACCGGCCTCGCTCCACGCTGGGGTCACGTGTTCACGCCCGTCGGCGTGTGGGTCGCGCGACATGCATTTCATATGTCGCAAATGGCACCGCAGGCGTATGCCGGAGACAACGGCGATGTCGGCGAGGAATTTGGACGATTGGTCGCCTGCATCGTGATCGGGATCGTCGGCGCACTGTCGTGGACCATCGCCGATCGCGCGCGGCCGCGCGCACGCTGGGTGGACGAGGCGCTTCGCGTGCTGCTCCGCTATTCCATCGCGCTCGGCCTCGCGAGCTACGCCTTCGCCAAGCTCCTTCCACAGCAATTTCCACCGCTCACGTCGACGGCCCTGGAGACCAAGGTCGGCGAGCTCACGCCGATGAGTCTTTTGTGGAGTTTCATGCAGTACTCGCGCCCGTACAGCCTCTTTGGCGGAATCATGGAGCTCGTGGCCGTGCTGCTCCTGTGTTTCCGCCGAACCGCGACACTCGGCGCGCTCGTCTGCCTCGCGGTCATGACCAACGTCGCGCTGCTCAATCTCGCGTATGGCGTGCCGGTGAAGCTGTATTCGACGATGATCGTGATCTCCGCCGCGGTGCTCGTCTTCTACGACACGCCTCGTTTGCTCGCGGTGTTCGTCAGGAACACAGCAGTGGAACCTGCGACTGTCTCGCCATCGTTCCAGGATCGCATTCCGACCGGGACGCGTTGGACCATCAAGACGGTGCTCGTTGGCAGCGTGTTCGCGTCGTCACTCGCCGCCATGATCCCGAACCTGCCGCAAATGAATGCTCCGCGGCCCGGCCTCGACGGCGTGTGGAGCATTACCTCATTCACGCGCGCCGGCGAATTGCTCGACAAGACCGCCGACCCAGCGCGCTGGCGCCGCATTGTCGGCGACGGCTTTGGCGTCATGATTCGGCTCGAGACCGACTCGACCTTGCGTTGCCGCCAAACGCCCGCGGGCGCTCCATCGACGATCACCCTTGCGTGTTCCAGGAATCGCAAAGGCGAGCTGCGATGGACGCGAAATGGAGACGATCTGCAGCTCGAGGGAAGGTTCGACGGAACGCCGATCGCCGCGACGGGGCGCTACGTGGATCCGGCGACGATGCCGCTGCTGCGGAGCAAGTTTCGCTGGATCTCCGATCGCTAACGGCTCGCGAACTGTTTCTCGAGCCGCGATGACGGCACCGCGCGCGCAAGCTCGCCGAACGTTCCGTGCTCCGCGATCTCCTGCGCGGCGTCGAGAAATCCGCGCCACGCCGCGCGGGCAAGAGCACCGCCGACGCTAATGCGACGCACACCGATGTCAGCGAGTTGCTGCACCGTCGCGAAGTCGCTTCCCACGCCGACGTTCACCGGCTTCGGTGATACTGCGTTCACGACGGCCGCGATATCAGTCATGCTTCGCAATCCCGGCGCATAGAGACACTCGGCGCCCGCATCCGCATACGCGACGAGGCGTCGGATGGTCTCGCCGATGTCCGGCCGACCGGTGATGAATCCTTCCGATCGTCCCATGAGAAGCACAGGATTCGCCGAGGCGTCGATGGCGGCGCGCGCGGCTCGAATTCGCTCGACCGCGAGGCCGAAGTCGAACAACGGCTTCGCTGGATCGCCAGTCGAGTCCTCGATCGACAGACCACTCAGACCGGCGCTGGAGGCTGCCGTCTCGACGTTGGCGTGAACGAGCTCCGGCTCGACGGCGAACCCACCCTCGAAGTCGGCGCTGACCGGAATGTCGACCGACTCCGCGATAGCGCGCATGTGTGCGAGTGCCTGGTCGAGCGGCACCTGGTTATCGGCGCGACCCATCGACCACGCCATACCGGAGCTCGTTGTGGCCAACGCGCGAAAGCCGAGGCTCGCGAGCATCTTCGCGCTGCCGACGTCCCACGGATTGGGAATGACGAAGCATCCGGACTCGTGCAGCATCCGGAACGTTTTGCATTTCTCTCGGAGTGTTGGCATCAGTTGCTCGCGGTCATGAGCTCGTAGAGGCTCAATTGTGGTGTGGCGGTGGTCGAAGTACTCGGCGCCGAGCGCCGATTGAATTGCCCAGACGGCTTGATGTCGATGTTCATCCTGTCCGGCACGATGCGTCTCAAGTGTGAAGCTGCGAGAACGCTCCAATGTTCGCGGGACAACGTCCCGGTCACGCGAATCGAGAGTACCGCATCGCGCGGCGCGTCGGCGACGATCGTTTGAATGGATTCCTCGAGTCTCGTCACCGACAGGTCGTCCACATTCAGCTCTCGATGAATCATCGGGCGGGCGGGAAGTCGTTTGAATTCCCAGCGGAGTGAACGTGCGGACGCGTCGACGTTCACCACCATGAACCCTTTCGGCTCGTCGATTTCGGCGAGTGACGTTCGCTCGATAGAACCGGGATAGAGCACCGGCGCGTCGAGGCGACGACCCGCGAGGTCGTGCGTCAGCACCTGATGCCGATGGATGTGACCCGTGAGCACCGCGGAAAAATCCGCGGGAACGTCGCGTGGGCGAATGACATCGTCGGCAGTGGTGAACATGAAGTCGGCAGGCCCGACCGTTGCGCCCTCTACACAGTGATGGATGCAGAGCAAACGCACATCAGCGGGCGTTTCTCTCCATCGCGTTTGCTCCAGCACCTCTACGAAACGCTCGCGCACGTTGTCTCGGACGTACGGGAATCCCGCAAGCAAAACGCGAGTGTCGCGAACATTCACGACGAACGTTCGCGGTTCATCGAAGACGTGTACACCCGGGTGAGACGCGAAACGCACGTGTGGAATACGCGATCGCTCGTGATTCCCGGGCACGATGATGACCGGGACGCCTTGACCGGCGATGCGACGAAGGGGCTCGAGCGCCTGGTATGCGAGCGACGTCGCGACGGAGGACCGATCGAAGACATCGCCCGCATGCACGACCAGATCGACCTCGCCCCGACGCGCGGGCTCGAGCGCCGCGTGATAGTTCGCAAAGAAGTCGTTGCCGCGGCGCCGTCGGCCGACGCGCGGTCGAAGCGGGAGGTCGAATCCGAGATGCGAATCCGCGAGCAGCAGGATCTTGATGTCCCGAGTCACGCAGATATTGTAGGCCTATCGGTGTTTCTTCGGTAGCCGTCCACCGGTGGCGGAGGGGCAGTCCGGCCGATATCCTACTCGAGTGGCTCCCACCTCCACACCACGTCCCCAATTCCCCAATCGCTGAAAAAAACAGCAGACCCGTGGACACGCTCAGGCCTCGCACCATAGCCGCCACGCTGCTTCTTTCGTCGGTGATCGTCGCCTGCTCGTCAGGCAAGCCGAGCGAGAAGCCCGCGGCCGATCAGCAATCCATGGCCGGCATGTCCGCGCCGGTCGCCATTCCCAAGGGAGCGATCTACACCGAAGCGGACGTTCGCTTCATGCAAGGCATGATCGCCCATCACGCGCAGGCCATCTACATGTCGCGCATGGCCGCGGGACACGGCGCGAATGCGCGTCTGGTCAAATTCGCGAACAAGATCGATCAATCGCAGAGAGCCGAGATCAAGCTGATGCAAGACTGGCTGCATCGGCACAGCCAGTCGGCGCCGGACACATCATCATGGCGCACGATGCAGATGCCGGGGATGCTCACGGCGGACCAGCTGAAAGAGCTCGACGGCGCGAACGGCACCGACTTCGATCGCGATTTTCTCACGATGATGATTCAGCACCACACCGGCGCGCTCAAGATGGTGTCGGATCTCTTCGCCACGCCCTTGGCCGCGCAGGACGTCGACGTCTCGGTATTCGCGAACGACGTTCAGATCGTCCAGACCGCCGAAATTGGTACGATGCAGCAGATGTTGGGAAATCTGTCAAACCACTGAGACCACAACCGGAGCACGAGTGATGGGAAATGCCCGTAGGATTGGCGCAATCGTCGCGACGTTCGCTGCCCTTGCCACAGTGCCAGGGTTGCACGCGCAGACCTACCCGACCGGAAACGATCCACGCAACGGGCTGAAGCCCGGGAAACTCGACGCGGGCGTCGCGACGAGCGGCATGAAGCAGGTCTCGTTCATGCCGAAGCCGGCCGAATTCGATTCGACGAGCGGCCTCACGTTCATCAACTCGGATCTCGCGTTCCGCGATCACTACGTCTATCAGGGCAACTTTGCCGGGTTCACGATTTGGGACGTGAAGAATCCCGCGAAGCCGGTGAAAGTCGCGGTTGTTCCGTGCATCACGTCGCAGGGTGATCCGTCGATCATCGGCAACCTCCTCTTCATCTCCGCTGAAGGCAACGGCAATCGCACCGATTGCGCGAAGGGCGGCGTGAGGGACCCGAAGGATCACATGGCCGGCGTGCGGATTTTCGACGTCTCCAACCCGGCGGCGCCGAAGCTGATCAAGAACGTGCAGACGTGCAAAGGCTCGCACACGCACACGGTGATCCCGGACCCGAAGGACAAGAACATCATCTACATCTATGTCTCGGGAAGCAACAACGCTCGTCCCGCGACCGAGCTCGCGGGGTGCAACAACGGGACGGATCCCGCTGACGTGAACAACTCGATGTATCGTCTCGACGTGATCAAGGTGCCGCTCAATCATCCGGAGCAGGCCGACGTCGTGACGGGCGCGCGCATCTTCACGGGCCTCGAGGCAGCGCCGCAGAGCACCGCGCGCGCGGCCGCCGCGCGAGCACGCGGTGGTCGCGGCGCAGGCACCGCCGGTCGCCGTGGTGGTCGTGGTGCCGATTCATCTGCGCCTCCGCCACCGCCGCGCCCGACGACTCCGTGGAACTGCCATGACGTGACGGCATATCCCGCCGTGCACCTCCTCGCCGGCGCGTGCGCCAGCTACGGCCTTCTCGTCGACATCTCGAACCCCGAAAAGCCGGTGCGTCTCGACGCGCGAGCTGACACCAACTTCTCGCTCTGGCACACCGCCGTGTTCAGCAACGACGCCTCGAAGGTCGTGTTCACGGACGAGTGGGGCGGCGGTACATCGCCGAACTGCCAGGCCACGAGCATGATGGAAATGGGCGGCAACACCACGCTCACCATCAGCGCCAACAAGAAGTACACGCAGCACGCGTACTTCAAGATTCCAACGGCGCAGAGCGCCCAGGAGAACTGCGTATCGCACAACGGTGGCCTCGTGCCGGTGCCGGGGCGCGACATCATGGTGCAGGGTTGGTATCAGGGTGGTGTCGACGTCATCGACTTCACCGATCCTGATCATCCGTACGAGCTCGCGTTCTTCGATCGCGGCTCATATGACAATCCGCCGGAGCCGGGCGATACGGCCTCGCAGGGTGGCGGCCGGTTCCGTAACACGATTGGCGGCTCGTGGGGCGCGTACTACTGGAACGGCTACGTCTACTCGTCCGAGCTCGCGCGCGGCTTCGACATTCTCGAGCTGACGCCGACCGACAAGCTCTCGGCGAACGAGCTCGCGGCGGCGAAGCTCGTGAAGTTCGTGGAGTACAATCCGCAGAGCCAGCCGAAGATCGTGTGGCCGGCGGCATTCCCGGTGATTCGCTCATACCTCGATCAGCTGGGACGAAACGACGGTCTTGCCGCGGCGCGTCGCACGGCGATCGCGAACGCGCTCACCGCTGCCGAGAAGCAGACAGGTGCCGCGCGTGGCGCCGCGCTCACCGCGCTGGCCAAGACGGTGGACGCCGACGTGAGCGGCGCGAAGGATCAGAGCCGCGTGAAGGCGATGTCGGCTGAGATCAAGCGGCTCGCTGCTGTCTCGAAGTAAGCCGCGTTCTCGCGGAACAAGGGAAAGGCCCACACTTTCGTGTGGGCTTTTTCTTTGCAAATCTCTCTTTCGCCGCCTCGGCAAATGCGTGCTCTCACATTCGTGATTCTCAGCTTCGCTGTCGCCTCGGGTGCATCGGCGCAGACGGGGCATTTCCCGACCAACGAAGATCTGCGGCACACGCGTAACCTGAATGATCCGCGCCTGTCTCCGGACGGGCGATCAGTGTTGCTGAGTGTGACTGAGCCGGCCGTCGATTCAGCGGTCAGCCATCTGTGGGTGCTCGACGTCGAGACGAAGGCGGCGACACAGCTCACGTTCGGACCAGGGCGAGGCGAAAGCGACGGACGGTGGTCGCCTGATGGAAAGAGCGTGTATTTCACCGCGACGCGGGGTGAACACACGCACCTGTTTCGACTACCGATGGGCGGCGGTGAAGCGCAGCCGTACACCATCAAGATCATGCCGCGCGTCGACATGGCGTCTGCGCCGGGCGCGGTCGACGGATCGCCCACTCCGACGGCGCCGATCGACGCCGACATCTCGAGCTACACGATGTCGCCTGACGGTCGCACCGCGGCAATCCTCGTTCGTGATCCGGAAACTCCCGGCGAAGCGAAACAGAAGCACGACAAGGCGGATGCACGCGTGGTCGATGAGGATCCACACGGCACGCGGCTGTACCTGCTCGATCTTCGAACGTCCGCGGTCACGCACGTCGCCATCGCGCCTGACGTTGCCGAAGCAGAGTGGTCGCACCGATCCGATCGGCTGGCGGTCGTCACGAATTTGATGAACAACGCAGACGACCGCGGTCCTGGCAACGCGCTGTGGATTGTGGACGTCGAGCGGCCGACCTCGGCACAACGTCTCTCGAGCGCGCCGGCGACGATCCAAAACGTCGCGTGGTCGACGGGCGACGCGCGCCTCTTCTTCACCGCTCAAGCCGCCGCCGATACACCACCGGGCTACGAAGACGTCATGGCTCTGACGATCGCCGGCGGCGCCATCACGAATCTCTCACGAGACTTCATGGGATCGATCACTGGCGGTCCGATCCCGGAAAGCGACGACGCGGCGCTCGTTTCCGTGGCGAACGGCACGCGGGGCGGCTACGCCAGATTCAGCGTCGGTGGCCAGCGTCCGGTTCCGATCACACTCGGATCGGGCGTGGCAGGCATGCTCGCGACCAACGACCGACGAACCGGATGGGTCTACGCTCGCACCGACACCGATCAACCGCTCGCGATCTATTTCGCGAAAACACTCGCCGACGCGGGGCAGCGGCTCAACGCGCCGGCGGTGGTCGGAGCCGATTGGCGCGCCGTGAAAGCAAGCGTGGTGCGCTGGACGAGCGAGGGCCGCACAATCGAAGGGCTGCTCTACCTGCCGCCGACAGCCGCGACATCCAAAGTCCCGCTGATTCTCTTCGTGCACGGCGGGCCGGCTGGGCTGTTCGGTGAGACCTACACGCCTTTCGCGCAGTTTCTGGTCGGGCACGGGTGGGCGGTGCTGATGCCGAATCCACGGGGCAGCACGGGGTATGGCGCGGCGTTCGTCGCGGCGAACAAGAACGATCTCGGCGGCGGCGACTATCGCGACCTCATGGCGGGAGTGGATTTCGTGATCGCGAACCATCCGATCGACGCCACGAGACTCGCGTTCTATGGCTACAGCTACGGCGGCGAAATGGCAGGCTTCGTCGAAGGCAAGACCGATCGATTCAAGGCGATCGTGTCGGGCGCGCCCGTGATCGACCAGTTCAGCGAATACGGAACGGAAGATGGCTCGTGGTACGATCGCTGGTATTTCGGCAAACCGTGGGAGCACTTCGCCGACGCGTGGCGGCAGAGTCCACTCGCGAGCGTCGGACACGCGAAGACGCCGTTTCTACTCCTGCAAGGCGAGGTCGATTCGGTCGACCCGATCGGACAATCACAGGAGATGTACCGCGCGCTCAAGCAGATGGACGTGCCGGTACAGCTGGTCACGTATCCGCGCGAGAACCACGGTCCGCTGAGTCGCGGGATTCAGGGTGTGCCGACCTCCGAGCCGTGGCACGGCTTCGACGCGAGACAGAGGATCGTCGGACTCTTTGAGAGAGTGTTCTCTAAGTGAGGGCGGCGACGAGAGCGAGAGGAGGACGGCGTGCGGTGGAGGTACGGGGAGAAGAGTGCGGGTGCGGGGGAAGGACGGATCTCCGCAGTCGTGGCCTTCCTCATAGCTCCGCGCCGAATCCCGTTCGCGCCCCCTCCTCCGTACGCAGTCCCTTTCTCTCCCGTCTCTCTAGGAGAGGCGCTTCTCAATCCAGCCCGACACATCCGAAAGGACGACGTCCCGATCGGTATCGTTGAGGAGGTCGTGGTATCCGCCGTCGTACAGCTTGATCGTCTTGTCCTGCGAGCCGGCCGTATCGTAGAACTGCTGGCTTCCGCTCGGTCTGGTCGCCTTGTCGTGTGTTCCGTGCAGGACGAACAGGGGCAGCGTGATGCGCGGGAATTCTTTCTCGAGCCGCTCGTCCGCCCGCACCATTTCGGCGAGCGTCTGCGTTGGCTGCGTCTCGTGCGCGATGAGCGTATCGGCGTTCATCGCGGCCACGACCGCGGGGTCGCGCGAGAAATCCTCGTTCTTGAGATGCAGCACGTGTGCGTGCGGCGCGACGTGCGCGAGCCCCTTGAAGACCGCGAGCGCGAAATCGGGAGCCGGCACCTTGAACGCGAAGCTCTCGCAGATCAGACCAGCCAACTCGCTCTGATGGTCGATCGCGTACAAACACGACACCACACCACCCGCACTGTGGCCGAGCAAGAAGATCTTCTGGTTCGGCTCGCGCGACTTGATGAGCGTCATCATCGCGTCGACGTCGTTCACGTAGTCGGAGAACTTCTGCACGTAGAATCGTTCTCCGTCGGACGCGCCGCGGCCGCGCAGGTCGATCGCGTACACTGCGAGACCCTTCGCGACGAACTGCTCTGCCACCCACGTGTAGTATCCACTGTGCGAGTTGAAGCCGGGGACGATCGCGACCACGCCGCGCGGCGTGCCGCTCGTTCGCCAGCAGCGGTACGATATATTCAGTCCACCGCTCGAGAGATTGCCAGTCGTTTCCATGACGGAATGATGATGGGTGAGTTGTCTGTTGTCTTGTCCGAAACGTTGGACCCTATCACGAATCGTCGGCGCGTGCCGCCGCAGCGTGCAACGAACGCGTCACAACCGCTGAACCGCAATGCAAGCTAACTTCGGCGAGATTCTCGGCAAACAACTCCACGCCGAGCATCGACCGACATCGTACGTTCGTACTCTTTGGCACACTGACGTGGCCGTCACGGAGGTGCGATCGGAAGGTCCAACCCACGAGAAGCTCTCACTCAGTCACATCGCGCTCGAGTGCGGCTTTGCGAATCAGAGTCACTTCACGAGAGTCTTCACGTCAATCGTCGGTTTGCCACCTGGCGCATGGAGAAGGGAGTAGCCAAGATCCGGGTATAGCTCAGGGCCGAAACCCGCAGGGTCACCCCGCCGTTGGACTCTTCATGCTTCGAGTCTCTCACCTGCGTAAAGCCTACGGGGCCCTGGTCGCGGTCGACGACGTCTCCTTCACGGTCGATCGTGGCAAGCTCGTTGGGCTCTTGGGACCGAATGGCGCCGGAAAGACGACCACGCTGTCGATGATCGCGGGTCTCGTGACCGCCGACACAGGCTCGGTCGACATCGACGGAAAAGCGCTGAGCGGCGAGACCGATCCCGCCAAGCGTCGATTTGGTCTCGTACCGCAGGACCTCGCGCTCTACGACGAGCTGTCCGCGCGCGACAACCTTCGATTTTTCGGGGCGCTGTACGACCTCGCCGGGCGCGAGCTCGACGACGCCATCGGACGCGCGTTGGAGACGGTCAGCTTGGCCGATCGCGCAAAGGACAAGGTCAAGACATTCAGCGGCGGCATGAAGCGACGTCTCAACCTCGCGATCGGGCTGCTCCACGATCCCGACATTCTGCTGCTCGACGAACCGACCGTCGGCGTGGACCCGCAAAGTCGCAATGCGATCTTCGACAACCTCGAGCAGCTCAAAGCGCAGGGCAAAGCACTCCTCTATACCACGCACTACATGGAGGAGGTGGAGCGCCTCGCCGATCGCATCGTCGTCATCGATCACGGGCGCGTGATCGCCGACAACACGCTTGACGGACTCACGCAATCAGCCGGCGTTCCCACCCTGGAAGCCGTCTTCCTGTCGCTCACCGGCAAAAGCCTGAGAGACTGATGGCACTCATCCCGATTCGCGCGATGGTGAAGAAGGATCTCCAAGTCTTCTTCGCGGATCGCCGCGCCGTGATCATGGCCTTCGCGATGCCGATCGCCATCGCATCGTTTTTCGGCTTCATCTTTCGCGGCGACTCGCAGGGCAATCAGCGATCGCGGCTCGAAATGCTCATCGTGGATCAGGACTCGAGCGCGATCTCCCAGGCGATCATCTCCAGTGTGATCGCTGACCAGAATCTCGCGGCAACCATCGTCGACGCGGACACCGCGCGAAGTCGTGTACTCCGCGGCGCTTCGCCAGTGGCGGTCGTCATCTCACGTGGGTTTGGGGATTCAGCCAAGGCTGCGCTGGTCGGGAGCAGTGGGCGACCGCAGTTGCGCATCCTCTACGATCCGTCACGGTCCATTGAGCGCGCCATGGTGAACGGCGTGATGACGCCGCACGTGATGCAAGCGGTGGCCCGCGCTGTCTTCGGTGACGGGCCTCAGCTTCAGCGGCCGTACGACGTGCATGAAGAGGCCCTCACGGCGCGAGTGGAAGCCGCCTACAACGGCTACGCGCACTCGTTCGCCGGCATGGGGATCCAGTTTCTCCTCTTCGCCGCGATCAATCTCGGGATCGAACTGCTCACCGAACGACAGCGCGGATTGTGGACGCGGCTGCGGAGCGCCCCGATCTCTCGCGTGACACTACTGAGCGGGAAGCTGAGCAGCGCGACCGTCATTGGCTCGCTCGTGCTGTTCGTGTCCTTCGCCTTCGCGATCATCGTCTTTCACGTTTCGGTCGCGGGAAGCCTCGCTGGATTTCTCGGCGTGGGAATCGCGTGTGCTTTGATGGCCGCGGGCTATGGTCTCCTCGTTGCCTCGCTGGGCAAGACGCCGAACGCAGCGCGCGGTGCATCGATCTTCGCGACGCTGATCATGGTCATGCTCGGCGGCGCATGGGTGCCGACGTTCGTCTTTCCCGAATGGCTGCAGAAAATCACGGTCGTGGTTCCGACTCGCTGGGCCGTCGACGGATTCGACGCGATGACGTGGCGCGGCCTCGGCATCGAGAGCGCCGTCATGCCGATCGTCGTCTTGCTCGGCTTCGCCCTGCTGTTCACCGCGGTCGCCGCTTGGCGATTCCGCTGGGAGGAAGCCTAACGCGGTCTCCTATCGGGCTTCGAGCTTCGTGTATACCGCGCGCGCCGAATCGACCGCGGCGTGGAAACGGTCGCGTGCCGCGTCGGATCGCCAGCGGGAGCGCTCGACACGTGTCCAGATCGCATCCACTGTTTGCGCGAGAAACTGGACGTCCTGTGCGTTGACGTACCGCCGCCCACCGCGCTCCACGTAGATCGGACTCGTGTGTGCGAACGCGTAGTCGTCGCCGATGTACTTCGAGTTGGGCCCGATCGCGCGCGCCGCGATCCATCCGCCCTCGGGCATGTCCACGCTGCCGTCGAACGTCACGTGGGCTTTGTCCGTTGCCGCAACGGTTTTCGCAATCTCGCCGTTCACGACGATCTGCAGCGAATCCACCGGCGTGATCGAGAGCGCCTCCGCCTTGACATGCACGGCGCGCGGTCCGGTGGCCGAAAGCGCGATCTCGTCGCCAGGCTTGTGGCCGTCCACATCGATGAAGATGAGCGGACCAGTCGACGTGAACGTGCGGCCGCGGCGGACGGCATCGAGCCAGGAGCGAACCGAGAGCGGACCGTCGATCAACGCGAACGTTCGATCAGATCCCGGCGGAGGATCGCGCCAGACGTCCGAGAAGTTATCGGTGCCGCCGGTCGCCGGCAGCTTGAATCCGGCGTTGAGCAAATGATAATAGAACGCCGCGGATCCTAATTCATCGGAGTAGAGGGAGGTGATATCATAAAAATCACCCAGCCCGAGCGCGGCATCCAGCGCGATCAGCGTGCTGGCCGCCGCCGCCGGCGTGCGCGGCCAGTTGAGATACGGATGCATGAAGCCCGCGAGACCACCCTGTGCGTGCGCGGCAACGATGTACGGATGGTCGAGCGCCTGCTCCGCGTACGCCGTGCCGTTCTCACCCGCGACGAGTGGCAGCGTGAACTCCTTGATTCCAACCATTCCGATGTGACCGAGCCCGCCGCGGAATTCTTCAGCGTACTGCAGAATGTGCGTCGGTGTCGAGAGTGGGCTCGGCTTTCCCGTGAGATCGGACCATCGTCCCATGAGTCGCGTCCCATCCATGTGGATGAGCGCATTCGTCATGTGCAGGTCCTCCGCCGAAAGCTCGAGAAAGAACGCTTCGTGCGAGAGGCCGAATCCCTGATGCAGATCGTGGACGTGTGTGTCGCCGGAATACCAGCCGCGCGCGGGCAGATCGATCAGCCGATCGAGCGTGATCGTCGCGGTTTGCGTGGCACCGCCTCGGACGTCGATCGTCACCGCTTTCGGCTTGTACTCCCAGCCGTGCACCGCCTCGATCGTCGTTTTGCCGGCGGGCACTTCGACCTCGTCGGTTCCTGGCGTGTGAAAGTACTGACGGTCGGTCACCATCATCGCGCGGTGAAAGCGAGTGTCCGGCGTATACGAGCGACCGTCGCTCGCGTCGATGTACATGCGCGCTGGCAGCACGCGACCGTCTGCGCCGACGACACGAAGTCGAACGCGGCCGGTCTGCGCGATGGGCCGACGCGACGTGATCTTGACTTCGTGCCACGCACTTGGCCGTCCGCCGGCGATGTCCGAGGTGTAGAGCTTCGGCACGCCGTCGCGATATGCAACGAACGCGAAACGTGAGCCATCCGGGCTCACGGTCGGCGACATCTCGTGATGTTCATCGTCGATCGTGAGCTCGATCGGATCGCCGCCCGAGGCGGAGATGATGCGAATGTCGTTGGAGCCTTTGTCTTCCGTGACGTACAGGATGCTCTTGCCGTCGGGCGTCCACACCGGCTTCACGCGATATTCGGTCTCCTCCGTCCGCACGATGCGCGACTCGAGCGTCGCAAGATCGAGTACGCGAACGCCACCCTGTGCGTACGCGAGCGATTTCCCGTCGGGCGACACCGATGGCTGAATGCCATTGATGACGGCGGTGTCGCTGTTGGTCGCGAAGTCGTGACGGAAGATGCTCCACCGACCGCTTCGCGCGCTGGCGAAGTAGAGCGCCTTGCCGTCGCGTGACCACGTCGGCTCGAGATCGACACGCGGATTCGAGGCGACGCGCTCGACCGGGCCACCGCTCGCAGCGACGATGCCTATCTCGAGATTGCCGCTAACGTCCATCGAAAGCGCGATGCGCTTGCCATCCGGACTCCACGCCGGCTCGAAGTGATAGTTCGGGCCAGACGTCAGCGCGACAGCTTCCCCGCCATCGACCGGCACCTTCCATATATCGCCGCGCATCGAGAACGCGATCCATTTGCCATCCGGACTCCACGCTGGATCTTGCGGTCCGCTGGACACGGCGGGGAACATGTGGCGCTCTTCGCGATCGGAGTGGCCGTAGCGATTTGGCCGAGCGCTCGCGGCCGCGACCATGATCAACACGCCAATCGCCGTGACGATCGCTGCCGGCAGTAAACGGTGCTTAGACATCGAAGCGTGCATGCTGGTCACTTCCCTTCGCGCCTGTGTCGTATGCGTGCATCAGTGAACTTGCGGTCGCCCGCATGGCGCCGCAACGCGCGCGCACGAATCGCCACGGCTGTCCAACGGATCGCCGAGGGAAATCGCGAAACTGGAAGCACTCGTTGAAATCTGACCCGATTCAGCGGCGCGGCGGCGCGACGAATCGCCTCGAGCGACGCTCGTAAGCGTGCGCGAAGGACAACACGCGCGCATCGTCTCCAGGAAGTCCGACGAACGAGACGTTGAGCGCCGGCATTCCATCTTCGCCCAACCCGGCCGGCACCGACACCTCAGGCAATCCGAGCCAGTTACCGTACCCGAGCGCGGTTCGGATATCCGGCCACTTGTCGGCTGCGCGCGGAGCGTTGAACGGCATGGTTGGATAGACCATCGCCGCGACGCCGGCTGCGCGCATCGAGTCCGCCAACGCACGCACGACATCAGCCCGCGACGTCGCGAACGACTGGCCCGCCGCATCCAGCGCCATCGGTTGCTCGAGCAGAGCCTCGCATGCGTCGAACGTCGCGGGGAGCACATCATAGAACGCTTGGTATGCCGCGTAGCCGCGCCGAACCGCCGCACGTGGATCGTCGGTGCGTCCGGCGAAGTACCGATAGAGCGCATTCGCCGTTGGTGCCGGCGAGTTCGCGTCGACCTTGACGTCATTTCGTGCTCGCGCTGACGCGACGAACGCATCGCGGTAGCCAAGGCGCGTCGCAGCAGGAGAAAATGGCTCGACAACAGCGCCGGCTGATCGAAGATCCGCGACCGCACGATCCCAAACACTCAGAGCTTCAGCTGTCATTTGCGCGCGCGGCACGTGTGCCTCGACGAGCCCGAGTCGAACACCGGCCAGCGCATCGTCGCGCAAAGCTGCGAGCGATGCACCATTCCATGCCGTCGTGAGCGCGAGCGGATCCGACGCGTCAGGACCAGCCACCGCGGCGAGCAGCAGCGCGGCATCGGCGACCGTGCGCGCGAGCGGACCATGCGTGTCGAGGTACGGCCACGTTGGAATGACGCCGGTGCGCGGCACCAGTCCGAACGACGGCTTCATGCCGACAACACCGGTAAACTGTGCCGGGATTCTATTCGAGCCGCCATCATCGGTGCCGAGTGCGGCAAAGGCCATCCCGCACGCGACGGCGACCGCTGAGCCGGCGCTCGAACCGCCAGGTGTCTTCGTGCCGGTCGGATCATGCGGGTTGAGCACCTGTCCCGTGTGGCTGCTCGTGCCGTTGCCGTGATATGCGAAATCGTCGGCCGCGGTCTTTCCGAGGACGATTGCACCGGCCGCGCGCATCCGAGCGACTTCGATGGCATCGCGACGCACCGGTCCCGGAAAGAGCCGCGCCCACTCGGCGCTGGACCCCGTGGTGGCGAGTCCGTTCATGTCGTAGATCGCCTTTGCAAACACAGGCACGCCGTCGAGCGGGCCGCGCATCTGGCCCGCTCGCAACCGCGCATCGGCTGCGCGCGCATCGTCGAGCGCGGTGGCCGACAACGCGTCGATCGCATGCAATCGCGCGCCTTCACTTCGACAGCGCTCGAGTGCGCGAGCGGTGACTTCGGCGGCAGTCCATTCGCCTCGTCGACGGCCGGCCTGATAGTCGGCGATCGTACCGTCGAGCGGATCGGCGGCAACGACCGGCCATTGTGGAAGTGCATGCGGAAGAACGACCAGCGCGGCGAGCTGTGTCAGCGCTTCGCGGCGCGTCAGTGACTCGTCCTTCACTTCGGCGGCATCAAATAGTCTTGAGCGGCCACAATCTGCCATTGGCCGTCATCCTGCCTCACCCACGTATCCGTGAATCGATAACGATGCACGAACCGTTTGCCGGATGAGCGTCCCTCGACGACCAGAATTCCTGTGACAGCGGCGGTCACCGGTCCTGCCTGGTGCACGACCATGTCTTCGTTGTGCGCGGTAGTCACGGTGTCTGAACCAGAAGTCGCGTCGCGGAGAACATCGGCGCGCGTCATGAGCTTCGCGTCTTCGGTGTAGACGAAGCCAGGCGACAGCATTCGGTTGAAATAGGCGGCGTCGCGCTTCACGAGCGCCGCTGCCCAACCATCCTCGTTGCGGAGCAGAATCTGCTCCGGCGTCGCGCCCTTCGCGACGGCTCGCGGTGCGGGCGATCCCTGTGCCGGAAGCTCACTCAGCGCGACGAGAACGAACAGAATCGCAATCGACCGCACGTGGCCTCCGAGACTCGATGAGATCAACGCAGGGCGAAGACATCCTCCGGTGCGGCGACAGGCGTAGCAACGGCCGCCGAAACGGCGCTGGCGTCGACCGCATCTGGATACCGTGAAACGATCCACGCTGTGGCCGACACGGTGATCGCCAATGCCGCGCCGAATTCTGTCGTCAGCCACCGCGTCGCGCCAGTGTCCACGGTGACGCGATCCATGAATGTCTGGATGAAGAGGTTGTGCGACGCGTGCAGTAGCGCGCAGGGCCAAACGCTCCGGGATCGCAGTCGCAGCCACGCCAGCGGAAACGCGAGCGAGACCACCATGACGGCGAAGCACAGAATTGCATACGGAGTGGACGTGCCGGCGTTATATCCAGCGAAGATGATCAACGGAACGTGCCAGGCAGTCCAGATCGCGCCGCTCAGCAACGCTGCTTTGGCGAACGACATCCGCGAGGCGAGCGCCGGGACGAGAAAGCCTCGCCATCCCAGCTCTTCTCCCGTTGCGGACAGGGTCGACTGAAACGTGCCTAGCACGATGAACGTCGCGACAGGCGTCCGAAAACGAGTGAGATCGACGCCGCCAAGGCCGGTCAACCACACTGATCCATACGCTGCGGTTGCATACGCGATCGGCAACAAGTAGCCGAGCGCGAGCCAGCGTGGCGAGCCGAGCGACCAGCCTTGTCCGCGGAGGTTCCGCTGAAACATCAGTCGCGTGAGGAGCGCGCTCAGGCCGGGGCACCACATCAGGAGGAACACGTACGAGGCGCCGCCACCGCGCAGGCCGCCCGCCCCGATGATCGTCCACCACAATGTCGCGCTCGCCGCGAACGTGAGAAACAGAAATACCCACAGCGCACTGCGCGTGATCGGGGGAGCTACGGCGCTCGATTCGTTGTTCATGGGCCGGTCAGGAAAAACGTGGTGCGAACCTACCGCCAGACCGAGCCGCGCGGTAGACCCGAATGGTATACCGTTTTTCGAGCGACCTTTGCGCGCGTCAGTCGCCCGCCACCGGCTCCCGCATCGCTTGCGCGAGGCCGTCGCGTACGTCTTCGTCGCTGAGCTGCGCGAAGTCCTCGTACCACGCCCCGATCGCAAACAGATCGCTCGGCGTCAGGACGGCCACGACCTGGTCGACGTCGCGCGCGAGCTCCGCCGCGACCGAGTCCTGAATCACCGGAACGGCGAGTATGAGGCGAAGCGGCTTCTGCGCTTTGATGACCGCGATCGCTGCACGCGCGCTTGCGCCCGTCGCGATGCCGTCGTCGACCAGAATCACCGTCTTGCCCGTCACGTTGGGAGCAGGCCGGCCGTCGCGATACAACCGTTCGCGACGCTCGAGCTCGATCTGCTGTTCCGCGGTGACGCGGTCGAGGTCTTCAGCGGTGACGCCCGAACCGGTAATGACATCCTCGTTCAGAACGCGGACCCCCCCGGCAGCGATCGCTCCCATGGCCAGCTCGTCATGCCACGGAACACCGAGCTTTCTGACATTGAAGACATCGAGCGGCGCGTGGAGCGCACGCGCGATCTCGGCGCCCACGGGAACGCCGCCTCGCGGCAGCGCAAGTACGACCACATTCTCGCCCGACAAAGACCCAAGTCGCGCCGCCAACGCGCGCCCGGCTTCAGTCCTGTTGCTGAACCTCTCTGGCATGGTTCCTCCCCATCGATACCGGTAGCCGGCTGGCGGCCAGCCGCGCTAGGCTCGGCTCTTGAGCAACTCCCTAGCCCGCAGCGACGCGGAGGCCTGATGTTGACGCAATCGCAATTGAGCGCGCTCCACCGTGCGCACCGCGACGAGCGGATGTTGAGCGTATATATCGACGGGAGCATTCCCGACCCCGCGGAGCAGCGGACTTGGCGTCTGCATCTCGATCGCGCGATCACGGATCTCAAAACATGGCTCGACGATTCGGCGCGCGTCGAGCGCGAGGACCTCGACAGTTGCACGGAGCTGCTCGAGGCGGAGCTCGCCAAGTTCGATCCGACGGTGGGCGCGCCAGGTTGGGTCGCATTCATTACAAAGAGTGGTGTCGTGCACGCGCAGTCGATTCCGGTTCCTGTCGCTACGCAAGCGATCTGGAGCAACGGCGCGTGCGTCGCGCCGTATCTGCGCGCACTTCCCGAGGCCACTCCGGTGATCATCACCATCGTGGATGCCATCAAAGCAGAGTTGTATCGATATCAGTTCGGAAGCATTGATCGCGTCGAGAAGCTTCGGGCCGATCATATCGGTCAGGTCGGTCCGCACATGAGCAATGCACCGCTCCAGGGCTATCATAGCGGAACGCGCGGCATGACCGGCCACGACGCAGCGGAGGCCGCGGCGCTCGACAATCGCGACCACATGCTCCTGGAGGCAGGTCATCGTGCGGCGGAGCTCGCGGGTCCGCGCGGCTGGATTCTCGTGGGCGGTATTCCGCGCGTCGCGGCGGCGTTCGAGGAAAGTGTGGCCGCCGCCGCGCCGGGGCGCGTGCTTCGCATCGACCATCTCGACGTGCACTCGACCGAGGCGCTGATCGCCGACGCGGCACGTGCCGGCGCGGCAACCATGCGCGACGCGCTCGACTTCCAACACGTCACCGAGGTCGTCGATCGCGCGGGAGCCGGTGGACTCGGCGTCGTGGGCCCGGACGAGATTGATAAAGCGCTGACGATGGAGAGCGTGCACGAGCTGTTCGTCACACGCAAATACCTCGACGAACACGAGGCTGAAGCGGAAGAGGCAGTGCGCGCCGCGTTCGATCAGGGCGCGATCGTCGAGGAGGTTTCCGGACGCGCGGCGGAGTTGCTGGACTCGAAGGGTGGAATCGGAGCAGAGCTGCGGTTTCAAGCGAAGCCGCCCGAGGAACCGCGCCCGCGACAGGCGAAGCCCGCTCGCCCGCACCGACGACGCCGCTCGCCAACACAGTAGGAGCCGCGATCCATGCGACCGAAGCGCGCGCAGGAGATTCTTCTCGACGCCGAAGGCGACATCGAAACGGTTCCAATTCCCGCGGATGGCGTGAGCCTGACGGGCGATCTCGTGGTGCCGCCGAACGCGCGCGGGCTCGTCGTCTTCGCGCACGGCAGCGGCAGCAGCCGGACAAGCCCGCGCAATCGACAGGTGGCGTCGGTGCTGAACGCCGGCGGGTACGGAACGCTGCTCTTCGACCTTCTCACGAGGGACGAAGAAGCCGTCGACGCGGTGACGGCGCAGTTGCGATTCGACATCGAGCTGCTGACGCGGCGTCTCGTCGCGGCAATCGATTGGACTGCGGGGCAGCGGAACACGTCGCTTCCGCTGGGACTATTCGGCGCGAGCACCGGCGGAGCCGCGGCGCTGGAAGCGGCTGCCGCGCGACCGGATCGAGTGCAGGCAGTCGTGTCTCGCGGCGGCCGTCCCGATCTTGCCCTCGACGTGCTCGATCGTGTGGCCGCGCCGACGCTGCTGATCGTCGGCGGCGACGACACCGAAGTGATTCGTCTCAACGAGATCGCGCTCGACCGGCTCACGAGTGTGAAGAAGTTGGAGCTGGTCAACGGCGCGACGCATTTGTTCGAGGAACCCGGCGCGCTCGACCAGGTCGCGCGTCTCGCGCTCGGCTGGTTCGAGCAATATCTCGCGCTGCGGCGAAAAGCGGCTTAGGCGGGCGCCGGTCGCGCCCCGAGCGTCACGACGTGCGGCGTGTGGCCGGTGTACGCGAGAAACTTCTCGATCGACTCGCGCGAGAGCACGAGCGTCGCGGTGTTGATGAGTGGGTGGCAATTCCACCAGTCGCGCTTCCACACATCGGCGTCGACGTAGAGCTCCACGGCGTGCGACGGATCATTCAGCAATCCGAGAACCGTGACGGATCCCGGTGTGAGGCCGAGATGCTTCTGGAGGCGCTCGGGAGAGCCGAAGCTCAAATGGCCTGCGCCGATCTTCTCGGCGAATGCCTTGATGTCGACCGCCTTTTCGCATGACGTCACGAGTAGGAAATGACGCCGGCCGGGCTTGTCGCGTAGAAAAAGATTCTTCGTTTGGACCGACCGTGGGTCCGGCACCGCCGCGAGCGCCGCCTCGCACGTGAAGACAGGCTCGTGCTCGTAGGCAGTGTACTGAATGCCGAGATTCTCGAGAGTTTCGTAAAGGTCGGACATTCTTGAAGGTAGCGGGAGAAGCGGGCGGCGTGCGGAGGAGGGGGCGCGAGAAGCGGATAGCGTACGGAGGAGAACAACGACGCGTGCGGAGTTTCTCCGCACCTGTTCCACATCACCCTTCACTGTCTCCGCACGCCGTCCCCTTCTCTCTGCCGTTTAACCCTCACTGGCGATTCGCGCAGCTCCCAAAGCGGCAAGCAGCATCGCTCCAACAAACCCTGCGACGCCCGGCCACTTCGCCCACGCCCAGAATAGTCCGCCGACTGAGCCCGCCAGACTCGAGCCCACATAAAACGAGAAGAGGTACAGCGCCGCCGCCTGCGCCTTCGCGTGCGTTGCGCGGAGCCCGACCCACGCACTCGCAACCGAGTGGCCACCGAAGAAGCCGAATGTCACAGTCGAAATGCCAAGCACAATCGCGGCGAGCGGATGCAGCAAGGTCAAACCAAGACCAACGAGCATCAACGCAATCATGAGCGACAGCATGCGCCCGCGGCCGAGTCGTCCAGCGATCGACCCGATCCACGCCGATGAGAAGATGCCGATCAGGTAGACGATGAAGATCATCCCGACGAGCGACGCCGGCAGTGAGTACGGCGGCGCGACGAGCAAAAACGCGACGTAGTTGAACGTCGTGACGAGCGCGCCCATGAG